>Ga0209090_10000965_pt1 | contig 18458 bp, 12 predicted proteins | sample ArcticOcean_MG_C_9_FD_187432 | JGI IMG/M metagenome (GOLD analysis project Ga0209090, IMG submission 187432) | Marine microbial communities from western Arctic Ocean - ArcticOcean_MG_CB2_152 (SPAdes) (version 2) | ecosystem: Environmental > Aquatic > Marine > Oceanic | place: Arctic Ocean... | reverse complement strand
CGCGCTTTGTCCGCGCCGGGGCACGCGTCGGCCGCGCGGGTGCCGTGTTCGCCACTGCGGCCCGCGCAGGGGCTTTCCGCGGAGGCGCCCGGCGCTTAGGCGCCGGGGCGGGCGCCGATCGCACGGGGGAGCGCGAAAACCGATTGCCCGGCGGCTGCGGCCGCGCCTTTTGCGCCGGCGCTGGTCGCGCGGGCACCGACGGCGCGGGCCGCGCTGGTTCCGCCGAGACCGCAACCGGATCGACCGCGAGCGGCGGCGGCGACGGCGACCGGTCGTAGATGGGCGACGGCGGCCGCGCGGCGACCGGCGGCGTGTGCGGCCGGGGCGGCGCCGCCGCCGGCTCGGGCGACGGCGGCGCGGCGCGGTCGGCCGCGATGTAGTCCGCGAGGGCGGGCTTGTCCGGCGACACCGGCTCGAGCTGCTGCGGCGGCAGCGACTCCACCAGCGACGCGGGCCCGGATGATGACGCCTCGCGCAGGACCAGGGGCGCCGCCACGTGCGCGGCCTCAGCCTGCGCGGCGGCGCAGAGCGCGCGCACGGGCATACGGCCGCGGCCCAGGGCCGGCCGGCCCTTGGCCAGCCCGCCGCAGCGGCCGAGCGCCGCTGCAAACGCGCGGTGCAGCCCCGCGTGGACGCGGGCGAAGACCTCGGCGTCCGACGGCCGGCGCCCAGTCGCCGCGCGGAGTCGCAGGCCCGCGCGCCGCGCCAGCGTCTCCACCGCGTCGAACGACGCGGGCGATTTATCTTCGCCGACGCGCCACCGCCCTAACAGCACCCGCGGCTCGACGTCGTCTACGCCTTCCGGGCCGCCGGGCCCCCGCGCCGCCGCGAACCAGGCCCGCAGCTCGCCGTGCGCCTGCTTCCGGGCGGCGTACGCGTCGAGGCGCGCCGCGCGCGCGTCGAGGCGCCGGAGGTCGTCCCACACGGCCCAGTCCCGCCGGTCCACGGCCGCGGCGTCCCGGCGCTCCTGGGGAGCCACATCCCGCCCATCCAGCCGCCGGAGTGAGGGCGCGCACGTCGCGAGGCAGCGGCTCCGGTAGCCCGGCAGCGCCGCAACGCCGTTCCCCTCCAGGGCCAGGACCTCGAGGCGCTCCAACCTCCGCAGCGGTGCCAGGCGATCCAGGTTCAGGACGCAGTTGTTCGTCAGCGACAGTTGAATAACGTCGCGAAAGGCCTCCAAGCCGTGTAACGAGGCGAAGCAGTTGTTCGAGAGGTAGACCGTCTCGCACGCGGCCGCGAAGGCGGGCACGTCCGCGATGTCCGTGCAGAGCTCGCCCACGAGCGCGAGGCGGCCGCGCCGCACGCAGCCGCGCTCGCCGAGCCGCCGGCATGCCTCGCCCACGCTCAGCCGGCGGCGCGGCATCGGCGGTGGCCGCGGCGGTGGCCTCCGCCGGGCGCGCGGTGGCGACGACTTCGCTCTGCGCGGCGGCGGCTGCGGTTGCGGCGGTGCCGCGCGCGGCGGCGGCGGCGTCCGCGAGCGGTGCGGGCGGGGTGGCGGCGGCGGTGGTGGCGGCGCCGAGTCGTCTGAAGACGACTCCGCGTCGTTGTCGAGCCATTCTACATGCTCTGGTGCGTCCACAGTTTTTGCTGCTTGCTTGCGCTCGGCGTAGAGCTGTCCGTAGGACATGGTTTATGGTTTTGCGTGCGGTTGTACAGCCGTGAGAGAAAACTGCACAGCGATGCTCAGCAAATCTTTAGAACGTCATGCCTCCTGCGCAGCGCCGCCAAGGCCGACGACGGCCCGCGTAGCGGCTCATTTTGAGCCAAACAGTACAAATTAAATCAAACAATTCGGCTAAAAACCACTAAACATTTTCGAGGTACTTTTCCACCGGGAGACCTACGAGGGGGCTCATCTCGAGTCGTTGCGAGAGTCTTGAGGGGTAGGGGGACTCTAGACCACAGCGCTCCTTTGGCTCCTTGGCATGCAGCGCTTGTGCTCTCCGGCTTGCCGTGCAAGCCGACACAACTGCAGCCCTAAGCTGCACAACACGGCTATTAAGAACACAAATGCAGTCCTGCGCAGCTGCGACTAGTCCTGTGCCGTGACACAAATGCAGTCCTGAGGAGGCAGCCCAAGCATACTGATGGAGGACTACGCCCTCGATGGCTGCGTCCCACCCTCGCAATCAGCCCCGCTGCGCTGGCTGCGGATGCGCGCCGTCGAGAAAAACAGCGCCAAGCGAGCCAAGCGCTTCCCGCTCCCGGCGCCCGCGACGCCGCCGACGCGACCGGCGCGCGTGATCCCCTTCGCGCCGATGCGGCCACGATCCGCCGCGCACCGGCGTGCCGTCGGCAAGTTCCGGCGCGAGGATGACTCCGTGCTCGACGGCGAGTCGACGGTGTGCTCGACCTGCGAGGGGCGCGGCGAGGCCGCCTGGTTCGACATGCTCCGGGAGCGCACGGAGACGCCGTCGAAGACCGTCTCATGGAACGCGGAGCGGCCCCCCAGGTTCGAGGCGCCGCCAGTCGAGGCCACCGTGGAACGGGACTTCGGCGCCGAGGTCGACGCCTGGCTCGCGCGGAACGCGGGCGCCGCGCCCCGAGCGCGGGAGCGCTTCGCGGACCAACTCACGACGAAGTACATGTGCGCGATGCTGGACGAGCTCCCGACGACGGACGCGATGCGGGCGGTGCGACGCCGCGTTTCGGCGAGGATCGAGCGCGTCGCGGCCGGGGAGCCGGGCATCACGTCACCGGCGGCAACCCCGCAGTCGCGACTACGATCTGCCGCGAGGCCGCGGTCCGCAGGCGCCACGAGACCACAAGCAATGGCAACGCGGCCGCGGTCCGCCGCAGGAAGGCGCGCGCCGTTTGCGCCGCCGCGGTCGCCGGCGCCGCCGTCGCGGCCGCGGTCCGCGGGCGCCACGCGGCCGAGCGCCGACGGCGGCACGCCCCTGTCGGCGACGAGGCCCTTCTCGGAGCGACGGTTCGTGCCCCGCGGCGTAGAAATCCACGCGAAGCCCCCGGCGGCGCGCCACACGGTTCAGCGGCTGCGCGTGCGCCCGCGCACCGCCGACGCATCGTTACGGAGGCGGATAACCCGCGCGCGGCCGCTCCCGCGCCAGCCCGAGACGGCCGTACCGGCGCCCCAGAGCACGCCCCGGGAGGAGGACGAAAAACGACGCTACTTTGAATTTTACCAAGACATGCTCGATGCCGATGCATTATTTAACGGGCGGCAAAAGACGTTCAAGCGCTATAGTGCGACCGATCTCGACGAGCGGCACCCGCGCCACAACGCGCGCGACGTCCTGAGGCGGCGCAAGACGTTTCTGGGCTACACGGACCTAAAGACGCCCATCCCGGGCGCGGACAGAGCGGAGACGCCGGCGCCGTCGGTGGCGTCCGTGCAACAGTCGGTGCCCGGCGACGTAATCTCAGAGTGCCACGCCGACGGTCGCAAGGTCAAGGACTACGCCGGGGGTCTTGCGAAAAGCAGATACCACGGCATGGTCAACAGCATGCGGCGGCGCGTCGCCACGTTAGACGCCGCGGCCGCGCGTGACGCTCAGCTCATGCAGCGGCTGGCCGAGCGAGACGACGCATCCATCGGGAGCGGCCCGGCCACGTATGGCGCGTGGAACTCCCCTAGGCACGTGTTCGCACGTACATGCGACACGCTGCCGGGCTGCCTGTCGGAGCCGATTTTCGCGAGCCTGGCCCACAGCCCGCATCACATCGACCTCTCCCAGCGCGGCCTGGGCGACGACCTGGTCAAGGCCTTCTGCGACAGTTTGGTGCCGACGCTGCAGCTTACCAGCTTGAAACTGGCCCACAATCGGCTGTCAGTAAGCGGGCACGACGCGGTGCTGAAGGCGGTCTACAAGGCGCCGCGGTTGGAAGAGCTCGACCTGTCCGGTAATCTTATACCGATAGAAACGGCGCGGGCGCTCGCCGAATACGTGGACGAGTGCCAGTTGAAACGGTTACGGTTGAACAACTGCTCGCTGGACGCGGAGGGCTGCGGCGCCCTGATGTGGGCCGTCGGTCGCGGCGACGACGAGCTCGTTGAGTTATCGCTGCGGGGCAACGCCGTCTCCAAGGGCGACTCGGCCCTGCACCAGTGGCAAGGCGACCAGGAAGGGGTCAGCGAGGGCGGGGACGAAGCCGACGAATATTATAGGGGCGGCGCGGCCATCGGCGTGGCGCTGATTGAAAACGCCACATTGTTGAAACTCGATCTCGGGAAGTGTGCCCTCGGTGCGGCGGCGGGCGTAGCAATCGGTCTGGGTCTCGCCTGGAACCGGTGCCTCAAATATTTGGATTTGAGCGACACGTCACTAGGCGAACAGGGCGGCATGGCCGTGTGCCGCGCGGTCGACGGCCACGGCGCGCTCGAAAAGCTCCTGCTCGCGAACGCGGGCCTCGGCCCCAGGGCCGGCATGGTCCTGGGCGAAGCACTCAAGGACAACTGGGCCCTCGCCCACGTGGACCTGTGCGGCAACCCGCTGGGCGCGGCCGGCGCGCGCGCCGTCTGCGCCGCCTTGCACGCGAGCCGCCGCGCGAACCGCGCCATCAGGCTCGAGAACGTCAATCTCTCGCTCGCGAGCTCCGTCTTCGACGCCAGCAGGCCCGCGGGCGTCTACGACCTCGACATGGATCATCCGTACGACTGGATGGTCGCGAAGCAACTCCTGTGGGTGGCGTCCCTGAGACCCGGTGCGCGCATCGAGAAGCTGATTGAGCACTCGGACCCCCACGACGACGAACCGACCAACGCGGCGCAGCGCCGCCAGGAGGCGATCCTAGCTCTCATCGCACGGACGGCGGAGGCGGGCGGCGGGGCGTTGAACATACCAGACCGCAAGTCTCGCAAAGCGATCAACCTGACGGCGCCCGAGGTCGCCGGCGTCCTAACCCTCTCGCAGCCGAAGCAAAAGCGCAAACCCATGGACGGGGCTACCGCCGACCGGTTGCAGCAGCGCTTCGCCGCGGCCGCGGCGCGGACCAGTGCGCCTCTGGACGATCTCTTCACGGCCCGCGACAAGGGCGGGGGCGGTCTCGAAGCCGACGCGTTCCTTGCGTTGGCGCGGGAGGAGTTTGATATATCATCTGACGGTAAAGGAGGTATCTCTAAGGACGACATCTCCTGGCTGGCGGAGACGCTGGATCGGGACGGGGGCGGCACGGTCGGGCCTGACGAATTCCGAGATTTTCTCGAGGGCGGTCTAGCTGGCTTGGCCGGCGTCAAGTCGTCGGAGAGCATGAAGCGCCGAGATACCGACGCCAGCGCCACAGTACTGGCGCGCGCGGCGCTCAATCCGTTTTCGCCGGAATTCAGGGCGTCCATTATACTGCAAAGGCGCTTCCACACGTTTCGATCAACTCGCACCGCGCGCGAGACCGCGGCCGTGCGCGCGACGAATTCGAATCGTGCGGCGTTTGTTGCGGCTGGGGACGTGCGCCCACCGCGCGGCCGGCCGCGCTTCGCCTTGGATGCCGATACGGCGACGGCGACGGCTGCGGACGCCCGGCGCCACGCACTCGCGCGGCGCTTGATCGACGATGCCACTGGCAAGGCGTGGGCGCCGCGGCCGCGCACGACGCTGGAAGTTGTGATGGTCACCGCCAGTCCCGCGCCGTCGCTAGGCGCGCTCAACGCCTCTGGCTTATTAGCCGTGGCGCGACTGATCGTGACGTCCCAGCGCGACGACCGCGCGGCATTATTACGCATTGCGTTAGGCGACACGGCGATCTCGTGCCACCAGGGCCAGGAGCTCATCGACCGCATCAACGGGAGTTCGAAGCCTTTGACCAGTGGCGAGATTTTGGACGCCGTCGCTGCTGTAGCGGAGCGAGCGATCGATTCTGAGGCGGTGCCGGCGTTGGTCGATCGAAACTTGTCGAATGATCAGGCTGCTACACTACGTCGCATGTTAGGTGGGGCTTACAACATCTTCACCGGCGCGCTGTCGGGACGACACCTGCTTGACGTGCACCGGCGTGTCGACCGCGCGGCCCTATACCGGCTGGTTGCCGAGGAAGCGGCGTCCGCCGCGGCGCGAGAGGAGATACTCAGCGCAAGTTGCGACCTTGATGCGGAGGAGAGCGCGAGCGCGGAAAACGCGAGCGCGGCGGCGCAAGAGGAGCGGCTCGGCTCAAGTCCACGTGGCTATGCCGCGGTCACTGTCGACGGCAAGCCGGCCGACGTCGGTACCCTCGACGCGCTGGCCAGAAGCTTCGGTGGGTTGGGAGAGGGCGTCGCCGAGCAAAAGAAGGGCCGCCATGTCACGTTTGACTACGTGGCACCGTCTGCTGCCGGCACGGCGGCGCCGGACGCCCGCGTCGCGACCTTGCTACACGCGTGCGGCATGCCCTTGGACGCAGCGGTAATTGCCGCATCGCCACGCCTCGCGAGGCTCTTACCAGACCACCTCTTCCTCGAGGCAACAAAGCGACCGTCAGTAGTCGAGGCCCCAGCGCTGGCACTTGAGTGCGTCGGAGCCCCTGCGCCGTCACCGAGCCGCTTCGCGGGCCGCTTCGCGACATCGCCGTCGTATCACGAGGCAAAGCGGCTCGCTGGTCGCTATTCCGCCGAGGAAAACCTTGTTGATTGGCTTGTCGCGCGCGACGTCGCAATCCCTGAGGACGCCTTGGCAGCGCTCACGGCAGACGTAGACCGCGGCCTGGCGGTGCTGCGCTGCGACTTCGAAGTCGGCGAGTTTAAAACGACTCTTCACGTGACGCGAACGACCTGCGACGTCCGCGTGCGCGTCTGCCATCCAAACGTCCAGGCAGCCCTCGCCTGGCGGCGGAGAACTACTGAGGCCGTCGCGCCCGCACCAGTGGCGGCCAAGAAAAGGGCTGCACGACCGCTCGACGACATCGCCCGGGTCTGCCGTCTCCAAGCTGCGGTGAGGGCCGCGTTTGCTCGGGCCACGGCTCGCGCGGCGCGTGGCGAGAGACCACCCACGGAGACGTTCGTAGAGCTCCGTGTGCCGCTTGATGCCAGCGGGCGGCCGAAGACAAATCCCGCGCGGCACGCGGTCGTTGGCGTCGCGCGAGCGCTTGTCGACCGCCTGAATGTGGACGTGGGACCTGACGACGTCCGCGCCACTTTAAGAGTGAGGAGGACCGAGGCAGCAACCACGGCTACGCCACGGCGACTAGAGGGTATCCGGAGCGAAGCAGTTGTTTACTACTACGACGTATATGTGCGCGGGCTACCTACACACGCGAGGACATCACGGTACTCGCCATACGAACGCGCCATCTGGACGCCTTACGAGGACTGCGAGGCGCCGCCACCTGATGAACTCGATGCTTCGGCGGTTGTTTCTGCTGTGCGCGAGGCGACGACAACAGAAACGTTTACGTGTGTGCAAATTTGTACAGTTATCGAGACGTTCATCACGCGCGCTTGGGGACTCGATCACGCGAAGAATCTTCGGCTAGCTGCTGCTCAAAGGGAGCAGCAAGCAGAATTGCGGGAGCAAGAAAGGCTCAAGATGGAAAGAATGGCTGCTCTTGCCGGAGGCCGCGCGTCGACGCCGTCGGCGCCAGATGCGCCCCCAGAGGAGCGACGTAGCTCGTTAGCGCATACCCAAGCCGCGGTGCGTGGAACCATGTTGACGCCACAGGGCTCAGTGTTAGGCTCAGAGGTCGTCGACGACGGCCGACCTCCACCTCTGGTGGAGAAAGCATTAGGGGACTTGGTCGTCCACCTCTTCTCGCGTTGTTGTTCGGAACCCGAGGATTTTCATGAAGATGTCTTGGTGCCGTTGTTCGCGGAGAAGGACCGCCGGAAGGCAATCATCGGCCGGCTCGGCTGGGCCGGGGCGACGTTTCCCGCCGAAGTAGAAGCGGTTGTGTGCGACGCCCCGGCACCCGCCCCGGCGCCCGCCCCCGCCCCTGCTTAATTATAGTACATGTGTTTATTACGTTTCCTCTTCCTCGTCGCCGGGATACCGTCCATTAGGGTACATCTTTTTCTCGTAGTACGCCTCGTACCACTCGTAGAACATGTCGAACGTCACCAAATTGTCGATGACCAGTTCCTCCTTCGCCGCTTCTATTTGTGGTACTTCAAGGCGAAGCCGCAGGTACTTGAGCACTTCTACAAGCTGATCAGCTTCAACGTTATCCATGTCTCCGAATTGTACGAACTGGATTCTCACCGCCTGGTACCCGAGCGGCTCTTCCGCATCGGGCTGCTGCTCGATAGGCCATTTACTCCAGTGATTCTCGTCTTCCTCGCTATCGGAGTCCTCGCCCCCTCCTGCTAAGCGATCGGCGCGCTTCTTTTGTAAGGACTCGCACGTCTCCTCCTCCGGGTTACCGTACGTTCCAATTCCGTAACTTGACGCCGTCAGTTTGATGATCTCATTGGTCACGCACCCGAACACGATCCAGGTCAGTACAACAATGAACCAACAGAAGGATAGTAGGCCGTACTTCTCGCAGGGGCCCTTCTCATGCTCGCTTATGAGTTGCAGCGAAAAGTATGCATTGCCGGCCAGGGTTAGAATATAGAGGTCTAAGTAGTGCGCGACGAGATGGCCAAGCGACGGATATTCCCTCGTTATATTGATACTGATCTTCTTGTTCCTCCACGACCGCCACATCATACCGCGCAATCTGAAGGTGAAATCATATCTATAACCGCAATAACTCCAGAAAAACGTAGCTACAAATAGATGCGCCACACAGATTGCGACCAGCAGGCCCATTTTGACCGGAAAGCATTTGTTATCCGTGCTCATCTCGTAGGTGGCGAAGAAGTAGATTTGACCGACGAACATCAGCAGCCAGCCTACAATCGACGGCGGCAGCGGGCCGATCAGCCAGACAGGCGCCCATTTTCGCTGACTCAGCAGAGTTTTGTACTGAATTAACGCGCCCTTCGCGAGGTGATCCTCCTTCTTCGTCCCCGGAGGCTTACCCCGCAGGTCGTTGCATTTCGACTTGATTTTCTGGAGCAACGTGAAGGGGCCGATTATGTGAAAGAGAAAGATTGTAGCGAGGAACAGCGGCAGAAAAATCTCGCGCACCACGGGCCCGAGCGCGTCCGCGCCCGTCACGATGAGCGGTTTGCGGAAGCCGGGCGGCGGCGCCTTTTTCCACGGATCATTGGGGTCTACGATGGGCCTTCTCTTCCTTGGCTTTCCATCCTTTCGCTCCCCAGCGATGCAGGACTTCTTCCGCGGATCGCACGTGCCGGGCTTGTCGACCGGGTTCTGCGAGTTCGCCGGCGGAGAGCAGTAGCACGGCCGGTTCGGCCAGGGCGGCCAGCGGCAGGGCGGGCACGCGCCCTCCACGACCCCGGCGGCTGCCAGAGGTATGCTGGTGAGAGAGAAGAGGAGCCACCATCGACAGCCATTCGTCGCGGCGACTGGCCTCGTGCGTCGAGTACCAGCTTCCATGCTGCAGATGTGGCAGTCGGTGGGTAGACCACCGGGGCGCGGGCGCGAGGCGGGCAGCCGCTGAGCGCCAACAAAACCAAGTTTTTCACGCGGAAGGCACAGAGGCCTCGACGATCGAGAAGCGAGGCTGGCTTTCGAAGGACACCTCAGCGCACATTCCGTAGGATCAGGTAAATCGTGCGGGGTCCGCTGCGGCCGGCGCTGTTAAAAGGCGCATCTCCGCGGCACAAAGTAAGCCGCTCGAGCAAAAAGCCGTCGTCGTCCACACCGCTCACGCGTCCAGGCGTGGGCCATCGTCGAAGGGCAGCCCGCGGGGCGCCGAACGCGGGTGACACAACCCATTCAGCTGCAGCACAGACTGGGAGCTCCTGCGCGCCGTCGCAGCGATGTCGACGATGGGCAGCTCGCTGGGCCCGGCGGCCAAGGGCTTCGACCCCATCCCGCCGCCGCGGGCGCTCAATTTTCTCAGCTGGTGGCACGAGACCACCGCCGGCAAAAGTGTGCGCCGCGACCTCAAGCTGAGCTACGACACGACGGACGGCTCCGTGACCCTGGGCCTCGACAAGAAGACGGCCACGCTCTACCGCCTGTCGCACCTCGAGGGCAAGCACGGCCCGATCGAACCTTTTGATCTGTATGTCGGCGCCGCGCTCGAGGTGCTCGGCCGGCGCCTCACGCTCAAGCAGGCGGCGGACCTCGCCACGAAGACCTGGGTCGAGGACGAGGCCGCGCGGCTCCTACGGGTGCAAGCAAAATTATTGGACGAGCTCGAGAGCTACGGCCGCAAGGTCGGCAACATGCCGGGCGGCGGCGTCGCGGGCTCGCACCGCACGACGAGCGCCTCGTGGGGCCTGGACACGGGGCGAAGGCGTGTGCAGAACGCCGTCGACCGGCGCCAGAACGCCAGCGAGCCGCTCCGCAAGCTCCTGCGCGACAACGAGTTTCTGCGACTCCAAGTCGCGGAATATAGACCGGTTCACGGAGAAGTATAAATTCATGTGTCATTTAACATAGCCTGTGTAATGGCGTCGAGGAGCCGCTTCTTGAGCACGGATTTCAAGCCCGTTGTGTCGAGGCCGCGCTCCGTCAACGCGGCTTTCAATCTCGGCACCGTCAATTTGTTGATGTCCCAATTCGTCAACAACCTCGGAGGGGGTGGGGCGTCGACGTCCATCGGCGCTGGTGCGGGCGGCGGCGCGGGCGGCGGCGCAATTGGTGCCGCAGGCGCGGGCGGCGCCGGAGCCAGAACCGGAGCCGCGGGCGCGGGCGCGGCCACCACCGCGACCGGCGCCGCGGAAATCGCCTCCTGCGGGATCCGCACGCCCGCCGCCTCGGCCGTCTCCTCGCACTCGCGCACGAGCTCGAGCGCGCGGCACAGCTGCGCCTCCTCGTCCTCGTCGCCCTCCCGCGGCGGCTGCGCCGCGTGCTGCTCCTGGTCGCGCAGCGCCGACACGAGGTGCACCCGCAGCGCGGCGCCGAGCTCGTCCTGCGCGCCCTCGACCATCTCGTCCAGGTGCCGCTTCAGCAGCAGGTTCTCCGCCGACCGCGCGTACTCGCGCTCCACCGGCCATTTCGATTGGTTCATCGTGTCCTGCACGCCGTCCGCCAGCTGCAAAAACGTGGCCGCGTCCTCCCGGACCGCGTTCGTTTCCGGCGCGCCCTCGGGGTCCACGTTCGCCGCGAGGCCCTCCGCGACCTGGGCGGCCAGCTCGACCATTTTCAAGACGTCCTGCTGGCACGCGGCCAATCGGGCATCGCTCACGCCTGCTGGGTAATTTTGCTCTTCATCTGCCATTGTGGTGCGCGTGCGCCAGCAGGATTGCAATGGGGGCTGTGGCACACTTAAGTGTGCAGCAGGCACGCTGAGGCTTGGCGCAGACTCGGCTGAGCTGTAAAACCCGTAGCGTCGCGGGTTTTGCTTGCAGCAAAATCGACTTGCACGCAGCACTGCGGGTCCCTTAGCACCACAGCGGTTGTGAGGTTTACTGACGGACCCCCCCCTCGACGGGCATAGCTCGAAAAACAGCGCTCCGAGCACGGCTGTGCGCTCTGAGAGCTTATATCTGGAGAAGAGCGGCGACTAACAAATGGCGGGCAACCTAGACAGCCCAGCCATAGGAGAGATCGTATGGCTCTCATCAGCAGACGCGTCTCAGCACGCCGAAGCGCTGCGGGCGCTAGCCACAGCTTGCTTTCCGGGCGCCGTGCCCGCCGACGGCGACTTGCTATCGGCGCTCGCCGGCCCGTGGCACGACCTGAGCGCGTGCGAATGGCTGCTGGCGTGGCACGAGTCGTCGCTCGCCGGCATGGCGCTCTTGATACCGTATTCCGACTCTTTACAATTATCCGCGCTCGCCGTCGCACCAAACATGAGAAGGAGGGGCATCGGCGGCCGGCTCCAGGAAGCGACGCGGCGGCGCGCGATGGAGCTCGGGCTGCCGCGCGTCTGTGGTTCTGTGGACCCGGACGCCGAGGATCTCCTGAGACGCTACCGCGCGATGGGCGCGACGGACGACGGCAGCGCTCTGTGTTGCCCGGGCGCCCTCGTGAAGCCCAAGGTGCGAATCTCGGCGCCGGTCGTGCGAGAGGCGCCCTTCGAGTGGCTTGTGGAATGGTCTCAGTGCGAACCGTTACTGGCACGCCTCCTCGACGGTGACGCCTCGAGCTTGAGCGCGGTCGACCTCGGCTGCGGGACGTCGCACCTCGCGCGGCGCCTCGCCGCCCGCTTCGGGCGCGTCGTGGGCGTCGACCGGGACCCCAAGTTCCGCAGCGACGGCGTCGCATTTGAAGTCCATGACTGGTCGGCCGGAGCGGCGGCCCCGGGCGCGCCGTACGACGTGGCCTTCGACAAGTCGTCCCTCGACGCGACGCTTGCGGAAGATTGTGCTGCGGGGCTGTTGGTGTGCGCCTTCCGGAGCCTCGCGGCCGGCGGCCGGTACATGATCTGTTCGCTGTATCCGCCGGACTTCGTGGAGGCGCTCGCGGCGCCGCTCTTCCTGCCGGTCACGCGCGAAAGCGTCGCGCGGGGCGACGCGCCCGTCGCCGTCCTGTGTCTCCAGAAGCGGGAGTGCGCCGCGGACCTCGCCGCGATGACGGCGCACTGCCGCGGCGTCCAGGATGCCTTCTTCGCGGCGCGGCCGCTCGTGAATGAGGCGCGCCGGGCGGCTCTGCGGGTCTCATTTGCCAACGCCTTGTCGCTGGAAGACGCCTACGAGGCCCTCTTCACGGCGGAGGAACGGCGCGACTATGCGCGTGCCGATTTCCTGGACGACGCCGCGGCCTTCCGCGGGCGGCGCGGCGGCGGCGGTATGGGTGGCGAGGAGGCACTGGCGTTTTTGGCGTTCGCTCAGTAGTTGTTTGTGGTGTTGATTTGTTTTTTGTGGCATTTTACTACCTAATTAATATGAAGTCTGTCCCTTCTTCATTTTATCCGTGCCTTCTCCTACTTCATGCCTCGGCTGTATCCCCCGCTACTAGCGCTAGTAGAATTCCAGACCCGCCCCAGCGTCCAGCAAAACTCGCACTGCCATTGGGTTGTTGTGAACGCGCGTGACCGACGTGCGGAGGGCGGCTGTCGCCGTCGAATACGCGCGTGTGGAACGAACGTGAAGAACTTGCCGCAGGGCTGCCCCCCAGACTTGAAAGCTGCCCTGTACTATAAGCTGCGTTGTGGGGCCCTCACAGAGACGAGCACGCGGTGAGCGGACGCCATGGTGCAGCCCCTCCAGACTTTCGGGGAGCTGCACGCGAGGATCAGCCCCCACAAGACGGCCCACAAGGAAGTGCCGCTCCTCAAGGACGAGGCGGGCGGCCTCCTGTACGAGGGCGGCATCACCACGATAACGTTTTACAAGGGCAAGGTCTCGCAGCTGGCGCTGCGCATGGCCTTGAGGACGCAGCTTTTTAAAGTCGTGCAGCAGAACCCGTGGCTGGCCGGGCGCCTGATCGAGAAGGAGCAGCAGGACGCGTTCTTCAGCTCCGCGAGCACGGGCAAGCGGTTACGGTACCCGTCCCACATTTGTGAGGACGACATCTCCCCCCTGTTCGACCACCGCCTTATCGTGCCGGCGCCGGCCCAGGGTTACGAAACGATATGCAAATTGCTCTACAAGTCGAACCGCGCCATTGTGAGCAAAGGGTACAGCCTCGTGAACTCCCCGGAGCCGGTGTGCAAGCTCACGATCGCCGAGTCGACGGAGCCGGGCACGTTCGCCCTCATCTTCTCGCTCTCGCACTCCGTCGGCGACGGCCGGACGTACTACGACGTCCTAAAAATGCTAGCTCCCGGCGCCGATATACGCGCGCTGCCCATCGCACGGGTTCATTCCTTCGGCGAAGCGATGCGGGACCGGTGTAATCGGGACGCGCTCGCGTGGGTGGATTCGCCGAGCGCCATGTGCCATTATCTCCCGCTCATGCTCGGGTGCGGGAAACGGGCGCGCTGTTACGCCTTCGCGCTCGACCCGGACCGCGTCGCCGCGGCCAAGGTGGCGGGCGCGGGGCCGGCCGGCGAGGTCGCGGTCGAGGTCGACGGGCAGCGCGCGGAGAGCGGTTTCGTGAGCACCAATGATATTTTAACTTCTGGCTTCTTTACTGCGTGCAAAACGACGATCGGTATGATGGGCATGGACTGCCGAGGTCGGTTGGAGGGCGTCGGCACCGACCTGGCGGGCAATTACGCGACGGCCCTCGTTCTTGACAAGGGCGTGTTCGAGAGCCCCGCGTCCCTCCGGGCCATGTACACGACGGCCCCGTACGCGACGACGACGCGGCGGTTCCCCGGGTGTTGCTGCGCGGGCAAGGTGAGCTTCGGCATGGTGACGAGCTGGGCCTCGTTCGCGCACGTGATCGAGCTGGAGAACTGCGAAACGCTCATACACCTGCCTGTGAAGAATCCGGCCGAGATCATGTGGGACCTCATGATTCCGTTCAAGAGCAAGGCCGACCAGACGGGCGTCATCATCTGGACGGTGAGCACGGACGAGGAGGGGCTCCGGAAGGCGCTGCCCGTCGGGGACTGCGTGTCGCCGGAGCTGTTTCCTTCGTAACATATACAATTTATAAGCTAGCTCACGGCCGTCTCGTCGCGCGGTCGCAGGTCGCTCGGACCGTCGCGCCCGCGCTTTGGCGTAGCGCTTGTTCTCCGCGTGAACTCGAACACGGCGAGCGCGTGGCCGGGCGGCGTCGGCTCGGAGTCATCCGCGTGGATGTCGACCACCGTATACGTCCAGCCCCGCGCCTCCAGAATTTGAAGCCCTTTGGCCTCGACGCCGGACCTGCAGCGCGGCGACGCAACGACGGCGACCAAGTGCGGCGACGCGGCGGCGTAGGCGGTCAACACGTGGGCGAGGCGGTCGCTCTCGCGCGGCGAGTGAAGCGCGTTGGCCGCGACCAACACGTCCGTCGGGTCCGCCGCGACCTCGTGATTCAGGTCGTCCTCGAGCCAGTCCGTGCAGACGCTCTTCGTGGTCCGCGACACACCGTTCTTGACACTCTCGACGCGCAGCGCGTTCGAGGCCTTGGGGTCGTCCGAGACGAATGTGGTCCACGCGGCGCCCAGCTTCGCCGCCGTCAGGCCCGGCGCGCCGGCCTGGGCGCCGAGCTCGACGACGCGCTTGCCTTTGATGCGAGCGCCGTAGCGCCGCAGCAGCGTTTTCGCAAGGATGCGGCCGGCCGGCGTGCCCGCGCCGGCGCCGTAATCTCTGACCAACACATTCCCGACTTGCACGCGCTTGTAGTACCGGGCTTGGCCCGGCTCGGTGCCCGCAGGGGTTGGCGCATCGACGGGACGCTCCCGCGGCTGCTGGTTCACTTGAGCGGCCATTTTTTGCGGTGCTGCTAGCTATACCAACCGATGCCGATGCGAACCTTGTCTCTGAGCAGCCGTTATCCGTTGCCTGGCTTGGTTTTGTTGGTTTTGTTTCAGTTTTTTGCTTGGCCTCACGGGTTTTAAGCACGGGTTTTACCTACGGGTTTTACGCACGGGTTTTATGAAGTAAAATCTGCAGCTCTTTGCCCTTCTGCCCCTGCCCTGGCACTACCTACAGCGGCTTAGTTATCGCTCTCCTCCCGCGGGCTCAACGACGGGCTAACTGTTGTTGAGGCTTCTCGTTGACATTCCTGCCGCCACAGAGAGCGCATCCTGGAGGCAGAACGCATCTTGGGAGCAGAACAGCGCAGAGGAAGACAGAGCGTGAGTAGAGGACGATGATCCGCAGAGCACTCGCTTTGACGGCATGTGCGACGACGTTAGGGCTCCAAAATACGCCGACGTCGAGGAGAAGCCGCCTCGTGCACGCCGCCGAGGGTTCAACTTATCTAGATGATCGCTACGCGCACTGGCGGGCAGACGTCGAGGCCTACGAGGCGCAGACGGAGCCGTTGGTGCGGGTCGACGGCTCGCCCGGCGCAGGGCTCGGTGTGTTTGCCAAGGACCGGATAGCTGCGGGAACCACGATAACCGAGTACGTCGGGTGCTTAGCACCCGCGCCCGCGACGCGCTGCGACGAACTGGAACTCCAGCAACGCTTCTACGGCGAGGACTGGCGCAAGTACTCGCAGCGCTACGAGATCGGTCTCGCGGGCACGGCCGTCACGGACGCCGGCGGCGCCGCGCGGGGCGGGACCGTGATGGACTCGTTCACGAAGGACGAGTACTGCGACGTCGACGAGCCGACGGCGGCGTGTATTGCCCGGGCCGGCGCGGCGGACTTAATCCTGCTGGGCAAGGTGCCGGCCCAAGGGGCCTGCCCCGAAGAAGGGGTGGCACAACTGATCAACGACCACACGGCACTGAAAATGCCGCGCTCGACGCCCGACAAACCGATCGCTTCGGCCAAGATCCGCGCCGGCGGCGTGATCGGCGCCGAGGACGTGAACGGGCTCATGCTGACGTCGGTGAACTCCCGGGTTCCGCTGGCGGCGGACGTTGAAAGGATTGAGCGGGTCGTGCGCGCGTACATCGCGCGCATCGAGACGCGGAATAACGTGGCGCTGTGCCAGGCGGAGATGTGCGAGTCCGACGAGTCTTGCGACCCTGTTCCCCGGGTCTTCGCGGTTGCCACCAGACCGATTCCCGCTGGCGCCGAGTTGCGCTATACGTATGGGGTGGAGTGGTGGCTCGCGCAGCTGCGGAGGGCGGCGTTGGCCCAACTGGTAACGTGTCGACCGTCCCCCGCCAGGGCGGCCGCGCTAGCCTCGGTGATCCGGGCCATCGAGCGCGTATCAGAGGAGGCGCTGGAATTCCAACAGAAGGCCGTCGGCCTCGCGGGCTCGATGCCGCGCGCGTTCGTCTCGCCCTTGGAGCCGCTCCCGCCCCTGGACGACCTGCTCTTCGTCGACGACGAGGAGAACTGGCGCCGCGCCATTCTGCAGGAGGAATTCGCCTCGGCGACGGAGTGCCCCGTCGAGGAAATGTATGCCCAGGAGTTCGTCTCTGGATCTTAAGGAGGCGTGTTTGTATAACTACGTCGTCTTACCCAGGGCGGAGGGGCCAGTTTACGTCTCGATGTTGGAGCGGAATCCGCCGGCCTTGCGGATGACGTTGCCCATGCGCTTCTGGTAGCCCGCGTGGTAGAGCGGCGAATGGCCCTCCTCATCGCACACGTTCGGCCCCGCGCCGCGCGCTAACAAAAGCTCGACCACCGCCGACGACACGGCCCCGTAGTTCTTGGCGTTCTTATCGCCGTCGTCGGGGAGCTTCAAAAAAATATATGAAAACGTTCAGGGGTCATTTTAGAAATCAATCGCCTACGGCTCAATTTCGAAAAGGACGCCCTCAAAATTTTCATATATTTTTCCTCGGAGAGACCTCCGCTACGCTCCAGGTCTCTCCTCGGGGCTTCGCCGAGCGAAGATGTTTTAAATTTGGATATGATCTTTTAGGTTCGGGTATGATTTCGGTGGGGGCGGAGATCTTTTAAATTTGGATATGATCTTTTAAGTTCGGGTACGGCGAGTCCGGCTCCCGCATGGACGGCGGCGTGCCCGGGAGCTGGAAGGCCGTGGTCACGCCCTTGGGCATGTGCAGGTTGGGACGTGCGCCTGGCGCACCGGACGTCTACAACGACTGCAAGGCCGGGTTCTTGCGGGCCATGGAGGAGGTGTTAAATTGCAGGTGGGCGTCGGGCGGGCGCTGTTCCATCGTGTTGGTCTTGTAGGTGCGTGTAGAGTCGTTGAACGAATAATGGACGGAAGAGTGGACGGGTCGCAAAAGAGATTACTTCTTTGAGCTCAGAGCATGAGATGCAGTTTCATAACCTGCTTTGCTTGTTCCCCAATAAAGTTCGGGTTTTCGGGTCGCTGGGCCGGGTCACACACCACAGCTTATCGAGTGGTAAATAAACTAGAGTGGAGTGCGCTCGGGTCCGTACTAGTGGGGCTAGCAACATTAAGCACCGCGTAGCGAAATTTAACAATTGTGCTCCTTACTCCTGCTCAACAGCAACCAGCCGCTGCCGCTCCGACAGCTCCCGCGCGCGGGAGGCGTCGTCGGCGAGGTCGTCGGGGACCTCGAGGTCCTCGTCCGCAATTCCGACGCTCGCCCCGAAGAGGCAGAACTCCAGCAGGCCCGCGTCGCCGTCGTCCACAAGGGTAGCATCCACGGAGAACAGGGACGGGTGCCCTATTGCCGCGTCCGGCGGGTCCGTGGCTAGGTGCACGATGAGCGTCTTCGCCCGCGGGTACCGCTTCTTGAGGAGCTCGCAGCACGTCACCAGATCCTCCCGCGCGTCCTCGTCCAACGAATCCCCCGTCAGGGGGCAGTTCATGGAGGACCCGCACGTGCCCCGCGGCCCGTCCCGGAACACGAAGCACACCGCCGCGTCCTTCTCGCGCAGCGCGGCGTCCAGTCGAATGATGCGCCCCGCCAAGTCATCTAAGACGCCGCACTGTTCGCTCACCGGCGGGTCGAAGCGGAAGTGCGACACGCTGGCCCAGCGCGTCCGGTGGTTGTAGGCGAAGCGTTTGACACAGGCTTCCTCCAACGTTTTGCGCCCCTTCCCGAGCTTCGCGGGGTCCGGGGCCTCCTTTACATCCTCCGCCAGGCGCACCGCGTTCACGCAGGTGCCGTCCTGGGCCGGGTCACCGCGGGCC
>Ga0209090_10000962_pt1 | contig 18504 bp, 19 predicted proteins | sample ArcticOcean_MG_C_9_FD_187432 | JGI IMG/M metagenome (GOLD analysis project Ga0209090, IMG submission 187432) | Marine microbial communities from western Arctic Ocean - ArcticOcean_MG_CB2_152 (SPAdes) (version 2) | ecosystem: Environmental > Aquatic > Marine > Oceanic | place: Arctic Ocean... | reverse complement strand
TCCTATATTTTTTATTTTTTATCAATCTATATATAATGATGAAATTATTAATCCATATTCATATTTAATAATCTCCTCGGGTTATATAGCTATGAGCATGATAATAATTGTCTTATCAGTCCCACTTCTATTTTATATTAAAAATTACATAGATAGGAGATCTCTGGGAATTATTACTTTTTTGATTACATTACTCCATTTCTTTTTATATTTGACTGATAATGATCTAAATTTTTCTTCTATATCATCTGATATAGTTTCTAGAAACTTTATTCAGGCAGGCTATGTTGCCTTAATATTGTTCATTCCTCTATTCATGACATCATCGAATAAAGCTCAGAAAAAACTTGGCACCAAATGGTTTGCATTGCATAGATTAATTTATTTAATACTTGTATTATCACTATTACATTACTATTTAATTATTAAAGCTGATTATTTTTTATTTAATACTTATGTGTTTATAATATTATCTATATTGTTAATTAAAAAAAGGATTTATAAGATATGAACAGAAGAGAATTTATTCAATTTTTGATGGCTGGATATGCAGCTGGTATTGTAAAACCTTCATTTGGTTCACCAACGATAAATTATAATACTAGATTATTTGGTGACTTAAGACTTATTCATATAACGGACACACATGCGCAACTAGACCCAATGTATTTCAGAGAACCTAATTATAATTTAGGCGTTGGCAATAATAGGAATACTCCACCGCATATAGTTGGAAGAAAACTTTTAGACTACTATTCTATTGACTCAACTATTATGAAACATGCTTTTACACACCTTAACTTTCATCAGCATGCAAAAGAGTTTGGAAAGTTTGGTGGCTATGCCCATTTAAAAACTGTCATTGATCAATTAAGACATGATGCTAATGATAATTCTTTGTTATTAGATGGCGGGGATACATGGCAGGGTAGTGGTCTTTCACTATTAACTAATGGCATGGATATGGTTGAGGCATCTAATATTTTAGGTGTTGATGTAATGACTGGACACTGGGAATTTACATATGGTGAAAAAATATTTCTAGAAAATTTAAAAAAATTCAATGGGGATTTTGTTGCTCAAAATATTTCATTGACCGAAGAAGCTTTGTTTGATGGTATTGAGCCTGTTGATGAGAGTAACCATTTTCAGAAACCATATGTTATAAAAACAATAAATAACCAGAGAGTTGCAATTATTGGCCAAGCCTTCCCGTATACGCCTATTGCAAATCCAGGAAGATTGATTCCTAATCTTACTTTTGGTATTCGTGACAATGAATTACAAGAGTTGATTAACTTAATCAAGGCTAAAGAAAATACATCATTAATTGTTTTATTATCTCACAATGGTGTTGATGTTGATAAAAAAATGGCATCTAAAGTTAATGGAATTGATATAATATTTGGGGGTCATACTCATGATGTACTACCTAAGCCTATTGAAATTATCAATAATAATTCAAGAACTGTAATCCTTAATTCGGGATGTAATGGAAAGTTTGTGTCAATGATTGATGTAAAAATTAGACATGCCTCTTTTGATTATAGATACAAACTCTTGCCAATTCTTTCTAATCAAATCAAACCGTCAACCCAGATGAACAAGCATATTAAAGATGTAAAAAAACCATATTTAAAAGAATTAAATGAGAAAATTGGAAAATCAAATTATGATTTATATAGAAGAGGTAATTTCAATGGTTCTTTTGATAATCTTATTTGCGACTCAATGTCTAATGTTTTGGATTCAGAAATCTGCTTATCCCCTGGATTTAGGTGGGGACCAACTATTCTTGCAGGAGAAGATATTTTAATGTCTGATATTTATAATCATACTGCTATTACATATCCTAATGTTTACCGAAGAGAAATGACCGGTCTTACCATTAAAAATATTTTAGAGGATGTAGCTGATAATATATTTAATCCAGACCCTTATCTTCAGCAAGGAGGAGATATGGTTAGAACAACCGGAATTAATTATCAAATTACACCAAAAAATACCATCAATAAAAGAATAACTAATATTACATTAAATGATGGTAAACCATTGATTAATAACAAAAAATATATAGTTAGTGGTTGGGCTAGCGTAAATTCAGAAGAATCTGGTGATCCTATATGGGAAGTAACAAAACAGTATCTTGGTAGTATAAAATACTATGATTTAAACGAGGTAAAACAGCCAACTTTAGCCTTAGAAAATGATAACGAAGGGATAGAAATTTAGTTACAAGAAATAGATTAAATGTTAGTATTTCATTTGAATTTATACACTATATTTGTAAAAGGAGACCATATGTTTGATGTAGATATGAAAATTGCAGGCTTTGATGACGAATTGAATGATTCGATTAATAAAGAAATTATTCGCCAGGAAGAACATGTAGAGCTAATTGCTTCTGAAAATTATGCAAGTCCTAGAGTTCTAGAGGCTCAAGGTTCAGTTTTAACGAATAAATACGCAGAAGGCTATCCTTACAAAAGATATTATGGTGGTTGTGAAAATGTTGATATAGCTGAGCAGCTAGCTATTGATAGATTAAAAGAAATATATGGTGCAGATTATGCAAATGTTCAGCCACATTCTGGCTCACAAGCAAATGCTGCGGTATACCTTGCTTTGCTTAGTGCTGGCGATACTATACTGGGAATGAGTCTGGACGCTGGTGGTCACCTGACGCATGGCTCAAAAGTAAATTTTTCAGGAAAGCTTTTTAATGCTATCCAATATGGTATAGACGAGGATGGTATGCTTGACTATGATGAAATAGAGAAACTTGCTGTAGAACACAAACCAAAAATGTTAATTGGTGGTTTTTCAGCTTATTCGCAAGTAATTGATTGGGAAAGAATGTCGAAGATTGCAAAAAAAGTTAACGCTTACTTTGTAGTTGATATGGCACATGTATCTGGATTAGTTGCCGGTGGAGTTTATCCTTCTCCAGTTCCATTTGCTGATGTAGTTACATCAACTACTCATAAAACATTAAGAGGGCCTAGAGGCGGAATAATAATCTGTAAATCTAATCCAGAACTTGAGAAAAAGTTTAATTCTTTAGTGTTTCCAGGAACTCAAGGCGGACCATTAATGCATGTTATTGCAGCCAAAGCAGTAGCATTTAAAGAAGCATTAGAACCTGAATTTAAAGATTATATGAAACAGGTTGTATTGAATGCAGACTTACTAGCAAAAACAATAATTTCAAGAGGTTATGATATCGTATCAGGCGGAACTAAAAACCATCTGATGCTGGTTAGCTTAGTAAAACAAGGGTTAACTGGTAAAGCAGCTGATGCAGCTCTGCATAGAGCAAATATTACTGTAAATAAAAATTCAGTTCCAAATGATCCGCAAAGCCCATTTGTTACAAGTGGAATAAGACTTGGTACTGCAGCTATTACTACAAGAGGTTTCAAGGAAGCTGAAACTACTATACTTGGTAATTTAATATGTGACGTGCTTGATGATATCGAAGACGAGTCAAAAATTGCGTCTGTTAAAGAAAAGATATTGAATTTAACATCTCAATTTCCAGTTTATTCTAAGAATAAAAAAGCTGTAGCTTAGAGGTATTTAGTATGCGCTGTCCTTTTTGTGGGGAGCCTGAAACAAAGGTAATTGATTCTCGGTTAATCGGAGAAACGAATGCTGTAAAAAGGAGACGTGAATGTGTCTCTTGTAATATACGTTTCAATACTTCTGAACAATCAGAATTATCATATCCTCGTGTAATAAAAACAAATAATTCATCAGAATTATTCTCCGAAGATAAAGTTAAGAAAGGTGTTTATATAGCTTTAGAGAAAAGAGAAAACTCTATGGTTGATATTGACCACACCTTTGATAATATTTTTAAAAAATGCAGAACACAAGCAGATAAAGAAGTGTCTTCAAATGTAATAGGAAAAATAGTAATGGAAGAGTTATTGAAACTTGACCATGTAGCATACCTTAGATTTGCATCTGTTTATTTAAATTTTGAAGACAAAGAGGCATTCACTAAAATTATAAAAAGTTTAGAGAAAGATTTATCGCCAGAAATGAAAAAACTTCAAAAGAATCTACTGCAAGATGAATAAAGAAGAAACAGATAAATATTATATAGAAGAAACTTTTAAATTAGCGCTTAATGGAAAATTTACCGCACATCCAAATCCTATGGTTGGTGCGATTGTGGTCAAAAATGGAAAAATTTTAGGAAAAGGATATCACTTGAAACCTGGTTTCCCACATGCAGAGCAAGAAGCTATTAAAAATGCCGGTAAATCTGCTCAAAACTCAACGCTATATATTAACTTAGAACCATGTTGCCACTTTGGAAGAACACCTCCATGTTCTAATTTAATAATTAATAGCAAGATAAAGAGAGTTGTGATTTCATGCTTAGACCCAAATCCACTTGTAAATGGCAAGAGTATTAGACAGCTTAAAAAGTCTGGGATAGAAGTTAGGGTTGGAGTTTTAAAAAATAAAGCAATGAGGCTAAACAGAGGATTTTTTAGTAAATTTTTATTAAAAAGACCAAATATTATTTGTAAATCAGGAATATCCCTCGATGGGAAAGTTTCTCTGAGTAATGGTATAAGTAAATGGGTTACTTCAGAAGAATCAAGACTTGATGTTCAGGTAGAAAGAGCATTGTCTTCATTAATATTTTCTTCATCTAAGACAGTGATGGCGGATAATTCTAGTTTAAATATTCGCGAACCATTACTGCTAAAAAAGATATTAAAACAACCAGACCTTGGAATAGTGGATAGAACTCTCAAAATACCATTAAACAGTAAAGTTTTTAAAGAATTATCTCGAAAAATTTACTTATTTACATCAATAAAAAAAACCACTAAAAAATATAAAAAAAATGTGATTATTGTTTATATGCAAACAAGAAAAGGTAAAATTAATATTACGGAGTGTATGTCTTTTTTAGCTAAACAAGACATAAACAATGTGTTTGTTGAAGCTGGACCAACATTAATAGAATCTTTCTTTAAAAAATCTTTAATTGATGAATTAATATTATATATTTCTCCAAAAATAATTGGGGATACCGGAAGATCTTTTTCTGGAGTTACATACATAAAAAAACTTTCCAAAAAGATAAAATTTAAAATAAATGATATGATTCCAATTGGTAATAATCTAAAAGTGAGACTAGAAAAATAATATGTTTACAGGGATTATAGAAAATATAGGAAAAATTATTGTTATAGAGGAAGTTAATAATAATTATCTAATTAAAGTAGAGGTCACTAACCTTTCAATTAATATATCAAATGGCGATAGTATTGCTGTTAACGGAGCTTGCCTGACAGTAGTTAACGTTAAAAATAATATTTTTAGTTTTGATTTATCTCCTGAGACTATGAAACTAACATCATTTAAATATTTAACGAAAGATGATCTTGTAAATATAGAGTTTCCCTTAACTTTGAATAAATTTATTAGTGGACATATAACTACTGGCCATATTGATACTATTGGGGTGATAGAAAAGCTTTTAAAAGATACTGACTCATGGTTTATTCAAATTAAAGTTGATAAAATATATTTAAAATATATAGTTCACAAAGGCTCCATCTGCATTGATGGTGTTAGTCTGACGATTAATCAGGTAGATGGAAACATGATAGACTTAATGGTAATTCCTCACACATATCAAAATACTATTATTAAAAATTATAGTTTAGGTGATAGTGTGAATATTGAAGTAGACTATATAGCAAAACATTTAGAGAAGCTTAAAAATGATTAATACTACTAAAGAAATAATCGATTCCCTTAAGAAAGGTAAAATGGCCATCATTATGGATGATGAGAATCGTGAAAACGAAGGCGATCTTGTAATGGCATCAGAATTTGTTAAAGCTAAAGATATTAATTTTATGGCTTCAAAAGGCAGAGGCTTGATTTGCTTAACTCTTACTAGTACTAAATGTAAAAAACTAGGTTTACCGCTTATAAAAAAAACAGGAGAAACATCTAAGGAAACAAATTTTACAGTGTCTATAGAAGCTGCAAAAGGTGTTACCACAGGAATATCAGCTGCTGACCGAGCAAAAACAATTCAAACTGCAGTTGCTAAAAATTCAAAAGCAAGTGACTTAGTTCAGCCAGGCCATATATTCCCGCTTATGGCAAAAGATGGGGGAGTCCTTATAAGAGCTGGTCATACAGAAGCTGGCTGTGATTTGGCTAAACTAGCTGGACTAGAACCTTCTGCTGTGATTGTTGAGATACTAAATGAAGATGGAACCATGGCTAGAAAAAAAGATCTATTAACTTTTGCAAAAAAACATAAATTAAAAATTGGAACAATTGAGGATCTGATTAAATACAAGGTTTCTAATGAAAAAACTGTTAAAAGGATACGCGAAGAGGTTATTAAAACCGAGTATGGTGAATTTACTGGAATCTTTTACAAAGATACCCTGACCTCTATGGTTCATTTTGCATTAATTAAAAATAAAATAATTTCAGAAGAACCTACGATGGTTAGAGTTCATGTGCAAAATATCTTAACTGATACTGTTAAGTCTACTAATTACTCAACCTGGCCAATTGATAGAGCATTAAAAAAAATCTCTAAATCAAAACAAGGAGCCGTAGTATTTATTACAGAAAATCTTACAAGTAATCAGCTGAATAATTTGAAGTTATCTAAGTCAATAGTTTCAAAAAATAAAGCTAAGTTTGATGATTTTCGGACAGTTGGCATAGGCGCGCAAATATTAAGCGATATTGGAGTGAAGGATATGATATTGTTAAGCAGTCCTATAATTTATCATGGAATAAATGCTTTTGGGCTCAATGTAATTAAGTATGTAAGCAAGTAAATGAAGAAAACAGATAATAAAAGTATAGAATTATACGATCACCCTGAGATATATTACAAAGATAATTATTCTGATCTTTTGAAGCTAACAAATAAAAAAACTATTATTGTTTCAACTTCATATCATAAATACATAACAGGGAGTATGGCTACTGACTTCATAGGCCATTCTGGAGAAAATATCTCTAATATTGGTTTCATTGAATCACCCGGTGCTTTCGAATTACCATTAATAATAAAAATGATTTTAAGTAAACATAAGCCAGATATAATTCTAGCCTTAGGATGCATCATAAAAGGTGATACCAAGCACGATGAATATTTGTCATCATCGGTAATTAATGGATTAAAAAATCTTAGCCTTGAATTTGAAAAACCAATAATAAATGGAGTATTAACAACGAATACTGAGCAACAAGCTATTGACAGGGCTGGAATTAAATTCAAAAAAGGTTCGGAATACGCAAAAACTAGAGAGAATTTATTGAATATTATTAAAACGATCACTATACAATGACTACTATTAATTCTAAACAGAGAACCATAGCAAGAGAAAATATCTTAAAAGTTTTATATCAGCAGGATTTAAATGAGTATGCATTCTCAGATATTTTAAAAACATTCGTCGAAAAGAGAACATATGACAAAGATTATTTTGAAAATATTATCTTACTGATTGAGCAAAATAATGAAAAAATAATTAGTTTCATAGAAGATAATACGGATTTAAAGCTTGAGTCACTGATACCAATAGATAGGTCAATACTGAGGCTGTCAGTTTGTGAATTTATATACAGAGAGGATGTGCCTAAAAAAGTTATTCTTAATGAAAGTATAAATATTGCTAAAAAATACTCGACTGATGAATCGTATAAATTTATCAATAATATTCTTGACCAGTTACTTAGATGCTTTGATAAAAATGATTAAGAATGAAGAAGGCATTATTGATTATATTAAATCAAATATCAAGACAACCTCTGGCAATGTTGTTAAAAGTATAGGCGATGACTGCGCTGTAATTAAAATATCACCAAAGAAATATTTTGTTATTACAACAGATACTTCCTTGCTAGGACCTCATTTCACTAAAAACTATAGCCCTTATGAAATTGGATATAAATCATTAGCTACAAATTTAAGTGATATTGCTGCAATGGGTTGTGTACCTAAATATATATTTATGGCTTTGACTATACCTAAATTAGAATCAGAATGGATTAAATCTTTTTATAAAGGCATTAAACACCTTACAGAAAAATACAATGTTGCATTGATTGGTGGAGATACTAATCGTGGACCATTAAGCATCTCGATTCAAGTAATAGGGGAGAACAAGAAAAATATACTTTACCGTGATGGGGCAAAAAACGGTGAAGATATTTATGTTACGGGTAAACTTGGATGTGCAAGAGCAGCGCTAATGATTACTAATAAAAAAAAGTATCAACATGAGTTTAAGTTACTTAAAAAATATTTACATTTGCCTGTGCCTAGAATAGATATTGGAATAGATATTTCTAGATTTGCAAGTAGCTGTATTGATGTATCTGACGGCATTGCTAAAGATTTATATAATATAACTGTAAGCAGTAAATGCGGCGCAGATATATTTATAGAAAAGATTCCAACTCATAAGCTAGTTAAAAAAATCATACCGTCTAAACTTTACTATGAAGCTCTTATCGGTGGAGGCGAAGATTATGAATTATGTTTTACTGCAAACAAAAAATATCAAAAACAAATTGATAAAATATCAAAGAAACATTCTCTTTCTATTACTAAGATAGGTGTTATAACAAAAAGTAAATTGAGATATTTTGATAATGATAAGCTAGTTAATTTAAGCTTGAAAGGGTTTGATCATTTTTCTAAGTAAAACTACTGTCCCTTATAACCAAGTTTTTCTAAATATGTTGTAAGTTTAATAAGTGGCAAACCAATTACTGAAGTCGGGTCTTCGCCAGCAGTTTTTTCAATTAAACTAATAGCTAAGCCTTCCATTCGTATACTAGCAGCACAGCTTAGCATATCTTCTTTATCTATATAATTATTTATAATCTCTTTAGATAACTTTTTCATTTTTACATAATAATTCACTACAGAAGAATATTTTTTCATAGTATTCGTGTCTATTACACATATTCCTGTTTTAAATATTACTTTTTTCCCTGAAATAAGACTAAGTTGCTTTTGCGCATTCTGTTTGGTGAGAGGTTTGCCTAATATTTTATTCCCAACCACAGCTATCTCATCTGACCCTATAACTATAGAGTTTTTCTTAAGTAATGCTATTTTCATGGCTTTTTCAATTGATAGTCTTTTGACAAAGCTGTTTACTGGTTCGTTTTTATTTCTAGATTCATCTATATCTGGCGAGATTGATGTAAATTTTAACTTAATCTGTTGCAGAAGCTTTTTTCGATGAATTGAACTTGATGCCAGTACTATTTTTCTCATATGACCAAACTCTATATTAGATTTTTGAAACACTGATGTTATCAGAAACATAGTTAATATTAAATGATATATGCTTTTTTTATAAAAAAGTAACTAAATAAAGCAGATATAAATTGCTTGATAAGGATTTATTGCTTAGAATAGCGTATATTTTATAACAAATAGACGGTACTAACTCATGGCAGTTCAAAAAAGTAGAAAATCTAAATCTAAGAAAGGAATGAGAAGGTCTCATCATGGTTTATCTGGACCATCTATGTCTGTAGATAAAACCACTGGTGTTAGACACTTAAGACATCATATTGCCAAAGATGGTTACTATATGGGCAATGAAGTAATTGCACCTAAAGTAAAGAAAGAGAAGCAAGAAGAGTCGCAAACTTAGTAAAATCTTAGTAAACTAACCATAATGCATCAAAAAATTACAATAGCATTAGACATGATGAGTGGAGATCATGGCTTATCTGCATCTGTGCCAGGTGCAATCAAATCATTAAAAGAACATGATGATTTATTTCTTATACTCATAGGTGATGAAAAATTAATTTTACCTTTAATACCTAATAGTTTTAAAAATACCCAAAAAAAAAGATATAGCATAGTTCATACAACTGAATATATTGCCATGGATGATGAAATAATAAAGGCTATTAGATCTAAAAAAAAATCATCAATGAGACTCGGAATTAATGCTGTAAAAAATAAAGATGCTGGTGCATGCGTAAGTGCTGGAAATACCGGAGCTTTAATGGCTTTATCTAAAATTATTTTAAAAATGATTCCAGGAATCGATAGGCCGGCAATATGCGGATCTCTACCAACAAAAATTGGACAATGTCATATATTAGATCTCGGGGCAAATGTTGAATGCGATGCTAACCATTTATATCAATTTTCAATTTTAGGATCAGCCCTTGTTCAATCACTGGAAATCAATACAAGACCAGTAATAGGTTTATTAAATGTAGGGTCTGAAGAATTCAAAGGAAACGATACTATTAAAAACGCAGGTCAATTAATGCAAGGGTCAAAATTAAATTATGCTGGATTTGTTGAGGGTGATGAAATATTTAATGGTAACTTCGATGTCATTGTTTCAGATGGATTTGCTGGAAATATTGCGCTCAAGAGTATCGAGGGTGTTGCTAAGCTGATTAGTCATTTTATAAAAACGGAATTTAATAAATCCATATTTACTAAACTTGCTGCATTAATCAGTTATCCAGTAATGGGAGCAGTAAAAAATAAAGTAGATCCAAGAAAATATAATGGTGCAAGTCTCTTAGGGCTTCAAGGAGTTGTTGTAAAGAGCCATGGTGGAGCAGACTCATATGCTTTTAGCCAGGCAATAAATACGGCTTACTATGAAGTGAAAAATGACATATTAGATAAAATTGAATCATTGGTTCGTTCCGGAGGTTCTCATGACTAACATGTATTCAAAAATAATTGGTAGTGGTAGCTATCTTCCAGAAAAAATATTAACTAACCATGATTTAGCGAAAATAGTTGATACAAGCCATGACTGGATCTTTGAAAGAACTGGGATTGAGCAGAGACACATTGCATCTGAAAATGAATCATCTGTTGATATGGCGTATAAGGCTTCATTGAAAGCTATGTCTATGGCTCAGTTATCGCCCGATAATATTGATATGATTATTGTTGCAACAGCCACACCTGAAAGAAAGTTTCCGAGCACAGCTGTTCTTTTACAAAATAGCTTAAAAATTGAACAAGGTTTTGCTTTTGATATTAATGCCGCTTGTACTGGATTTGTATATGCGCTTGATGTTGCCGATAAATATATACAGTCTAAAGTAGCAAAAAATATATTAGTAGTAGGTTCTGAAAAAATGAGCTCTTTACTTGACTGGAAAGATAGAAATACATGTGTATTATTTGGAGATGGAGCTGGAGCAGTTGTATTATCTGAATCTAGTAAACCCGGAATATTATCAACTAATATAGGCTCTAATGGCTCATACAAGGATCTCTTGACAGTTAATATTGATCCTGAGTTCATAGAAATGAAAGGGAATGATGTTTTTAAAATTGCTGTAAAAACAATGGGGAAACTAGCAGTTTCAACACTTGAAAAAAATAATATGACAATTGACCAGATTGACTGGTTAATTCCACATCAAGCTAATAGTCGAATTATAAATGCAATTGCTAAAAAAATATCCTTACCAGGTGAAAAAGTGATATTGACAGTTAATAAACATGGGAATACATCGGCAGCATCAATTCCTTTAGCATTTGATGATGCATATCATAATGGTTCTTTAAAGGAAGGAGACTTAATAATGCTAGAAGCATTTGGAGCTGGTTTTACATGGGGCTCTGTTTTACTTAAGTTTTAAGATGCCCAGACTATTAGACTCATGTACAAAATGTCATAGAATCCACCAACACCTTTTATCTCTAAAAGATACCTATAAGAATTACCATAATAGACCTGTTAAGGGCTCAGGGTCCAAAGATTCAGATATATGCATTGTTGGGTTAGCGCCTGGATTACATGGCGCTAATAGAACAGGAGATGTCTTTAATGGTGATTTTTCTGGCAATATGCTAAACAACTGTCTTTCGGAAGCAGGATTTAGAAAATCATTTGGAAAGAATTATCCTTTTATTACTAACGCAGTTAAATGCTATCCTGAAAATAATAAACCAAAGGTAAGTGAAATAAAAAACTGTTCATATTTTTTATCAAATGAAATATTAGAAATGAAAAATTTAAAAATTATAATAGCCTTAGGGAAGGTTTCACATGATGCAGTTTTAAGGATATTTAAACTAGCACTCTCTAAATATATATTTAAACATAGTGCATGTCATAATCTTTCTAAAGAAATTACTTTAATTGATTCTTATCATTGTAGTAAAATTAATATAAATACTAAAAGAGTTAGCAAAGAAATGTTAAGAGATATTTTTTCTTTAGCTAAATCATGCCAACTAAAGCCATGATTGATAAATTAATATTGGATATAACGAATAGACCGGGAATATATAAGTTCTTAGATCAAAATGCCAAGATAATATATATTGGAAAAGCTCTGAATTTAAAAAAAAGAGTCTCATCTTATTTTAATAAGTCTATTGGTGGCATTAAGACTCAAAAATTAGTTGAACATATATCGGATATTGAAGTTATCATAACTGAAAATGAAGAAGAAGCATTGATACTTGAAAACACTCTCATTAAAAAGCACAAGCCTAGATACAATATTCTTTTAAGAGATGACAAGTCATATCCATATATTTATATTGATACTAGCCATAACTTTCCTTCTATTAAATTTTACAGGGGAATCAAGAATACTAAAAAAGGTATCTTTTTTGGACCATATACGCAAGTAGCCCATGTTAGATATATGTTAAATCTAACTCAAAAAATCTTTAAAATAAGATCATGTGAAAATTCATATTTTAATAATAGAGATAAACCATGCTTGCAACATCAAATAAATCGTTGTGACGCCCCTTGTGTAGATTTAGTAAGTAAAAAAGATTATGGCGCTTCAGTTAAAAATACAATATTTTTTTTACAAGGAAAAAATGAATCTCTTATCAATAAATATAATATTAAAATGGAGAACTATTCATCTAACCAAGAGTTCGAAGAAGCATCCATAGTGAGAGACAAAATATCCATGATTAGAAGCCTAACTAAATCTAAAAATATTATAAATAATCAAAAAGATTTAGATATCATTACATATGGCAATATTGATGATATTCATTGCATTGATGTATTTCTTGTTAGAGATGGAGTTAATTTAGGCAATAAGACTTTTGAATTTAAAAACCCTCAGGACTCATCAGAAATAATTTTAAATTCTTTTTTTAAACAATATTACCTTACGAATAATCCTCCTAAAAAAATTGTGATACCTAGTAAATTCCAAGATTCTGATTTATTAATAAATGTATTGTCTAAAAAACACAAGAAGAGTATTAAATTGATTTACTCTAATCGCAAACCTTATTCTACATGGTCAAAAATATGTCAAACTAATACAGATGACCGCTTGCAGTTATTATTAAGATCTAAGTCAAAAGATGATCTATTTGCATCACTAAATAGTGACCTCAAACATGCCGATGAGGTAGAAAATATTATTTGTTTTGATATTAGTCATCTAAGCGGTTCAAGTACTCAAGGATCATGCGTATGGTTTACAAAAAATGGTCCTCAAAAAAATCTCTATAGAAGATACAACGTGGTAGACATTAAGAGATCAGATGATTATGGAGCTATTAAATTTGTTATGGGAAAAAGATTGAAAAAACTTAAAGACGAAGGTAGTCTGCCAGACCTTATTGTAGTTGATGGAGGAAAAGGTCAAATCACTCAAGCAAAATTAGTGTTGAAAGAGTTAGATATATTTAATCTGATAGTTCTGGGCATAGTCAAAGGTCATAAGCGTAATACTGATAATGATAGAGTACTAGATATCAACTTTAATGATATTACTTTGACCTTGTCAAAAAAGACAATAATTACAATACAGAAAATGAGAGACGAGGCACATAGATTTGCAATTATTGGTCAAAGACATAAGTCTAATAAGAAACAATATAATTCTAAGCTAGACTCTGTCCCAGGAATAGGTAAAATTAAAAAAATAGAATTATTAAAATATTTTGGAGGAATTCAGGGAGTTCTAAAATCATCAGCTGAAAATTTAACTAATGTTCCAGGTATTAGTATACATTTAGCTGACATAATTTATAATCATCTGCATAATAATGAAATTTAATATAGCTAACTCATTAACCTTAACAAGAATATTACTAATTCCTTTGATAGTATTTTTATTTTTATCAAATGACGAGAGCTATAGGATTCTTATATTTTCTTTATTTTTATTGGCCACAATAACTGATTATCTTGATGGTTTTTTTGCGCGTTATATGCAGCAGGTAACAAGCTTTGGTGAATTTTTAGATCCTATTGCAGATAAGCTTCTTGTAATTATAACCCTAATACTTCTTATTACAGAAAACCAAGATATCTTTTTCCTTATACCGGTTTTAATTATCATTACTAGAGAGTTTTTGGTTATAGCAATAAGACAGAGATTAGCCGAGGTTGGCGAGAATATAAAGCTAAGCGTTTTATTGATATCAAAAATTAAAACAGCAATACAGTTAATATCACTTTTACTTTTACTGTTTAAATTTCCTCTTTTTGAGATAGATACTTATCAGATAGGAATATATTTATTACAAATAGCATCTTTATTAACATTAATATCTTTTTTTTATTATGCTAAAAAGTCATGGAGTGTTATCATTAAATAATTCAAAATAATAAATTATGCGAGAATAGCTCAGTTGATAGAGCGCAACCTTGCCAAGGTTGAGGTCGCGGGTTTGAGCCCCGTTTCTCGCTCAAATTTAGTTAATATATTTCAAACTATCTTTGTAAATGCTTAAAACTTTAGTTCTACTATAATTATCTCTAATATGATTATAGACTTTTAATGTTTGCTCTTTTAATTCATTTTCACTTAGCAAAATATGTCTATTTATCGCCTTTATCAATGATGCTGTATTAGAGGCTTCGCAAAGAGTTCCATAAGAATCATCCGGAACGATATCGATACATCCAGGCACCTTTGTTGTGATTATAGGTATTTTTAATATCCCGGCTTCCAGTAAAACTGTAGACATGCCTTCTCTATATGATGGTAGTATAATACATGATGTTTTCTCCATAAACGGCATAGTATCTTCCTTGTGATCATGATAATCAATCACCTCATCATTAATTGATTTTTCTAAAATTACTTTTGATATATAACTCTTTTCATTCTTATGAGACCCCAATAATATAAATTTTAAACTCTTATTATTTTTAAAATGATTTGCAGCATTTATATACTCTTCGACACCTTTCTCTTTTAGTAATCTTGCTATCATGATAAATGAAATTACTTTATTATTTCTAGCCATCATTGGTTTATCGATTTTAAAATCAGCTCCAGCTCCTGGTACTATTTTTGTTACTTGGAAATCATTTATTCTATTTTTTTTATAGTAAATCCTATCAAAATTATTTGTAAACCAAATCTCCAATGATTTTTTCAAAGCCATAGATAAGAGAATTGTTATTACATACTTAGTTATTATTTTTTTTCCAATAAAGATATGCCCTAAACCAGTTATCATAGAAATGTATTTTATATTTAAAAACCTACAGACGACCCCGCTATATATATTAGCCTTCAATGTAAAATTAAATACTAGATCTGGCTTAGTGCTTTTGTGAGTATTATATATAGCCATGAATGTATTAAATTCTTGGAATAAATTCATGCCTCTTTCGCTCATTGGTATTGATATTTTAGTAATCTGAGGATGATTAAATTTACTTACATATGAGTCATTTCCAGCAATAAGATAGAGGTGATACCCTTTATCTAATAGCATCATAACAATGTCAAATCTAAATTTATAGATTGTCCAAAAATTATTAGAAACAATTGATATACTTTTATTTTTCATCAAGTTCTCTTAAGAGTGTCGCATACAATTAGTTAATATATTTATAGTAGACCATATTTAATAATTATCTATATATTTTATATATATATAATGGTAAAATATTTCACAATTCGCGGAGCATTAACTCCAATGAAGATTCGGCTAAGTGGCAGAGTGGTTATGCAGCGGCCTGCAAAGCCGTCAACGCCGGTTCGATTCCGACCTTAGCCTGTAATTTGTAAAAGTGAATGCTGGCGGTAAATTCCAACAAAATCATTGAAAGATAAAATACCCTAGTATTATTTTATGATTCAAGAAAATCTTATAGAGGCTCGTCAATATAGGGTGAGGTTCAACTCTACCGATTAATGATCCAAATTATTTTATGTTATTTCTGTACTAATAAAACAATCAGTATGTTATATTTCATAGTGATTTCGTAGTAAAGAAGCTAATTCTTCTTTACCAAGTAAAATGTCTACAAGAAAGAATAATAGCACTCGCCCGGGTGGCGGAATTGGTAGACGCAAGGGACTTAAAATCCCTCGAGGGCAACCTCGTGCCGGTTCGACTCCGGCCCTGGGCAGAATTTATGAATAAAATATTACTAATAGCATTAGCATTAATTATCTCAAGCTGCTCGAAAAGCATTATTCCTATGTCTGGTGCACTTATGCCAGAACGTAATAATGAAAGGCTATCAGAAGAAAGTTATGGAAAGTATCCCGATAGTTATCAAAGAATCTTAAAAGAATTCCTGCAACAGAAACTTACCAATCATGAAAGTGCTAAAGTAGAGTTTATAAACAAACCAAACAAGATCTCAGTTAGTCAAATGGGTAGTGATTATAGCGGATATAGATTGTGCCTATCTATTAACTCGAAAAACAATAAATCTATTTATACTGGGTTTAAAACGCATTTCTTTATAATTAAAAATTCTAAGGTCGACCTCCATCTTTTTGATAGTGGTTTATTAAAAATTCCATTTGAACTTTGTGTTGACAGAAAAGCTTCTAATAGTATTTTCCTTAATGAAATACCCGATCAATCTGAAGAAATAAATATTGATGAAATGGATACTATAGATTTAGATAAAAAATCAAACTCAGTGCCACTTAATAAGAATAATGTTTATATACTATGTAAAAATTCTCAAATAAAAAGGACATTTTATTTCAATGAAAGTAAAAATACGTTTGTTGAATCAATTGGGGTAAATGAAAAGGAGCTTGAAGACGTTAAGTTTTCAACAACGCATATTCTTGGGTCAAACAGATCGGAAGAAATATTAATTAATAGGGTTTCTGGTTCTTTGATAATCACAGTAAATGGGGAAAGTCCAGTTTCAGGTGAATGTCAATTATTAGATGCTAAGAAATTTTAATTTCACCTTTAAGTCTTCTTGAATCTAAACTAAATTAGGATTATAGTTATTATTCATTTTGGTGACAAATTTGAGGAGCTCAATCATGAAAACAGATATAGAAATCGCACAAGTAGCAAAATTAGAAAAAATATCTATAATTGCAAAAAAAATTAATATACCAGAAGACTCACTAGAGCCGTATGGGCATTATAAAGCTAAAATCTCCCTTGATTTCCTCAATAGTCTTGAAGATAAGAAAGACGGAAAACTTATATTAGTAACCGCAATTAGTCCAACTCCGGCGGGAGAAGGAAAAACAACTACTTCTGTAGGCCTAGGTGACGCATTGAATTCAATTGGTAAAAAAGCTCTTGTAACTATAAGGGAACCTTCGCTAGGACCAGTTTTCGGTATGAAAGGTGGAGCAGCAGGAGGAGGCATGGCTCAAGTCATCCCTATGGAAGATATTAATCTCCATTTTACTGGTGATTTTAATGCTATTCAATTAGCTAATAATCTTTTGGCTGCCATGTTAGATAATCATATACATCATGGTAATGATTTACAGATTGATGTAAGAAGAGTTGTATGGAAAAGAGTTTTAGACATGAATGATCGAGCTCTTAGGAAAACCGTATGTTCTCTTGGATCTATTGGTAATGGGTATCCTAGAGAAGATGGTTTCGATATTGTAGTTGCATCAGAAGTGATGGCAATATTTTGTTTAGCAATATCGCTTGCTGATTTAAAAGAAAGGCTGGGTAATATTGTAGTTGCATATACAAGAGAAAAAAAACCAATACTTGCAAGAGATATAAATGCTCATGGAGCAATGACGGTTTTACTCAAAGACGCAATAATGCCTAACCTCGTTCAAACATTAGAAAACAACCCTGCGATAATACATGGAGGCCCTTTTGCTAATATTGCACATGGTTGTAATTCTGTTATAGCAACAAAAGCATCACTTAAGCTTGCAGATTATGTGGTTACAGAGGCAGGTTTTGGTGCAGACTTGGGGGCTGAAAAATTTTTAGATATCAAGTGTAGAAAAGCAAATTTAACACCATCTGTTGTTGTTTTAGTGGCCACAATAAGGGCTTTGAAATACCATGGAGGATGTCCTAAAGAAGAGTTTAGTAAAGAAGGTTGCGAGTATCTTAAAAAAGGACTTGTTAATCTGGAAAGACATGTAAAGAATTTAAAAGAACATTATGGTCTTCCAGTGGTTGTGGGGATTAATGGTTTTGCGTCAGATACTGCAGCTGAAAGAAAAATATTGCAAGACAAGTCAAGCGAGTTAGACGTGCCTATAGTATCCTCTACACATCAT
>Ga0209090_10000958_pt1 | contig 18542 bp, 10 predicted proteins | sample ArcticOcean_MG_C_9_FD_187432 | JGI IMG/M metagenome (GOLD analysis project Ga0209090, IMG submission 187432) | Marine microbial communities from western Arctic Ocean - ArcticOcean_MG_CB2_152 (SPAdes) (version 2) | ecosystem: Environmental > Aquatic > Marine > Oceanic | place: Arctic Ocean... | reverse complement strand
AAAATTATCGATTTTACCGCCACCGACGTGTTGGCGCCGAACGAAAAGTGTTCGGTGCAATCGGAAATCGTCAGTTTAGATGAGCCGAATTTCGCGACGGTGAAGATGGAAATGACCATTGGTGGTCACGAAAAAGACGATGAGGAGAGTAACAGTAATAGCGGCAACAAGAGTAGTAGTAACTACACTTCCAAAAAAACCGTCTGCGCTCGAGCGATTATGCGTTTCAAGAAAATCGGCGCCGTGAGAAGCATCTCGTGAACAACAACAAACAACAGCGTTCCGTGAGAGAGAGAGAGAGAGAAAAATAAAGTACGCTCGAGAAAAATCGCTTATTATTTAACGCTTAATAAAAAACACTGCATTGCACAGAAGATACATACGCATTTACATAGAAGAGACGCAAAGAAGCGCTTTCGACCTCCTAAAGATTTTATGCACTACTTTGCCAAAATCGTCCTTTTCTCTTGTGTGTGTCCTCTTCGTTCGTGTTTTTGTTTTCGTAGAAATCTTGTGACTCTGTTTTTTTTGGACTGTTCCCCAAAGGGTAAAGCGCCGTCAAAGAAAATTTCACGACAAACACACGTATATACTAATACCAATCTCTTCTTCTCTTTAGGAAGATATATATATATATACACAGAGAGAGAGAGAGTCGCGCTCGTGCACGGAAGGGAGCGTCGTAATAAGAGAGTGAAAGAAGCTCTTCTTTCTTTCTCGTTCGTCGTCTCGGGTTTTAGGATTGGATTGGAATTGTAAAGCCCAAATTTCACACAATTCGCCGCGACGAAGTTTAACGTTTTACTCGTATTATAAAGAAGTTTAGGAGCAGAGATGATGCGTGGAACGATGACAACAACAACGCCTTCGGTGTCCTCGTCGCTTGCGAGCCGATCTTCGTTCGTGAGAGGCGCTCACGCGAAACAGCTTCGTGATGGTGGCGTCGTGGGGAGGAATGTGATGGCGAAAAACAGGAGCAAAAGCCGAGTCGGTCGTCGATTGGTGGTGAGATCCGAGGTGGAGTCGCACGAGACGATGAAGCGAGAAAATTCGGACGCGCTCGGGGAGATTTTGAGGAAAAGCTCGACGTTGAAGAAAGTGATGGCGGCGAATAGAGGGGAGATTGCGGTGAGAGTCTTTCGAGCGGGGACGGAGCTCGGGATGCGAACGACGGCAATTTTTAGCGAAGCCGACAGGTTAGCTGCGCATCGATATAAAGCGGACGAGTCGTATTTGGTTGGTGAAGGGAAGGAACCAGTCGCGGCCTACTTAGATTACGAGTCAATCATTGACGTCGCGAAGGAGAACGGCGTAGACGCTATTCACCCGGGCTACGGGTTGTTGAGTGAAAACGAAAATTTCGCGAGACGTTGCGAGGAGGAAGGGATCGCTTTTGTCGGTCCGAGAGCGGAAACGCTAGGACAAATGGGTGATAAAGTCGTGTGCAAAGCGCAAGCGAAAGCGTGCGGGTTACCGTTGGTTCCAGGTACTGAGTACGCCACGGACGACGTGAAAACCGCAGTTGAATTCGCGAAAGAGTTTGGAATGCCTTTGATGCTAAAAGCTGCCATGGGAGGCGGTGGTCGCGGTATGCGAGTCGTGAAACAGCAATCGGAGGTGGCGCAAGCGTTCGCAAGAGCGTCATCGGAAGCGAAAACCGCGTTTGGCGATGGACGCATGTTCATCGAAAGGTACGTCGAGGCGCCGAGACACATCGAAGTTCAAATTATGGCTGACGGCGTCGGGAACGTCATTCACTTGGGCGAACGCGATTGCTCCGTGCAAAGAAGACACCAAAAAGTCGTTGAAATGGCACCGGCACCGTGCTTGGACGAGGAGTTACGAAAACGATTACACGACGATGCGGTGAAATTGGCGAAACACGTCAACTATCGCAACGCCGGGACGGTCGAGTTCATGGTGGACAACCAAAATAGACATTACTTTTTGGAAGTGAACCCAAGAGTCCAAGTCGAACACACGGTGACTGAGGAAGTCACCGGAGTGGATATCGTCCAAACGCAAATCTTAATCGCGGGTGGAAAAACCTTACCTGAACTCGGGTTCAAGTCGCAAGACGACGTGCAAATTCGCGGGTTCGCCATGCAGTGCAGAATCACCACGGAAGATCCGGCGATGGGATTCTCTCCTGATTTCGGTAGAATCGAAGTGTATCGTCCGCCTGGTGGCTTAGGTGTCCGCATCGACGGCGAAGTTGTCGTAGGCTCGAGAATTTCTCCGTTTTACGATTCGTTGCTCGTGAAGTTGACGTGCACGTCGCAATCTTTCGAAGGCGCTGTGCAAAAAATGTACAGGTCCTTGGCTGAATTTCGCATTCGTGGCGTGAAAACGAACGTGCCCTTCTTACAAAACGTGTTCCAATCGAAAGCGTTTTTGAGCGGGAAGGTCACCACGAACTTTATCGACGAGACGCCAGAATTGTTCGATATGATTTCCAACGTGGACGATACGCAAAAGTTGCTCTCGTATTTAGGAGAAATCGCGGTCAACGGGGCAAAACACCCCGGCGCAGTTGGTCCGCCGCCGATTGGTGCCGAACCGAGCCCGCCAAAGCCGTCCAAGAAAACAGCCGAACTCGCCAGTCAACAATCGTTCAAGAAAATTATCGACGAACAAGGACCGGCGGCGTTTGCGAAAGCGGTTCGCGATCACAAAGGGTTGCTCATCATGGACACGACTTGGAGAGATGCGCACCAAAGTTTGCTCGCTACGAGAGTCAGAACGAGAGATTTGTACCAATGCGCGGACGCCACGGCGTCAGCGTTGGATGGTGCGTACTCTTTAGAAATGTGGGGTGGCGCTACATTTGACGTATCGCTTCGCTTTTTGCGCGACTGCCCGTGGAGACGATTGGATCTTTTAAGAGAAAAGGTACCAAACATTCCGTTCCAAATGTTATTGAGAGGTGCGAATGCGGTCGGTTATACCTCCTACGCTGACAACGTCGTCCAGGAATTTACCACCGAGGCTAAAAAATCCGGTATCGATATCTTTCGCGTGTTTGATTCGTTGAACTACGTGGATAACTTGAAATTCGGCATCGATTGCGTGCGAAACGCCGATGGGGTCGTCGAAGGTACCATTTGCTACTCTGGCGATGTTTCTGATCCGTCGAAAAAGAAGTACACGTTGGATTATTACGTCGATTTGACCGAACAACTCGTCAATCACGGCATTGACATTTTGGCAATTAAAGACATGGCGGGTTTGTTAAAGCCGCGTGCGGCGACTATGTTGGTCTCCGCCTTGCGAGCAAAGTTCCCAGCCTTACCAATGCACGTTCACACGCACGATACCGCATCCACTGGCGTCGCGTCCATGCTTGCCGCGGCAGAGGCTGGAGCAGACGTCGTCGACGTGTGCACGGACGCCATGGCTGGCTTAACTTCGCAGCCGGCCATCGGCGCCGTTTTGAACTCCATTAAAGGCTCGGAAACTTTAGATAACCCAATGAACTTGAAAGAAATCTTGAAACTCAACACGTACTGGGAACAAGCGAGAGCGTTGTATTCCCCGTACGAATCTGGCATCAAAGCAGGGTCGGCGGACGTATACATTCACGAAATGCCCGGCGGGCAATACACCAACTTGAAATTCCAAGCGTTTGCGAATGGTTTAGGCGAAGAGTGGGACAACATCAAGGAATCCTACGCGACTGCGAACCAATGTTTAGGCGACATCGTCAAAGTGACGCCGTCCTCGAAAGTCGTCGGCGACATGGCACAGTTTCTCGTCGCGAACAAAATCCCGGACGAGAAAACCTTGCTCGAACAAGCCGAGTCGTTGTCTTTTCCAACCTCCGTCGTCGAGTACTTCCAAGGCTACTTGGGCCAACCGGTTGGTGGTTTCCCCGAACCGTTGCGCGCAAAAGTCTTGAGAGGCAAGGATATCATCGAAGGTCGTCCCGGATGCACGTTACCGCCGGTTGATTTCAAACAATTACGCGCCGAGTTGCAAGAAAAGCACCGCGGCCGACGCGACGTCTCCCACAAAGACGCCTTATCTTCCGCAATGTACCCGAAAGTCTTCGACGAATACGTCATCTCTCGCGACATCATGGGTCCGGTTTCCTTGCTTCCAACTAAAGCCTTCTTAAAAGGTTTGGAAATTGACGAAGAGATTGAAGTCAAAGCTCGCCGCGGTTCCTCGGCGTCCATCAAGCTCAAAGCCGTCGGCGAACTCCTCCCGAACGGCAAACGCGAAGTCTTCTTTGAAGTCAACGGTATCCCGCGCGTAGTAGACATCCTTGACTTGAAAGTCTTAGAGAATGAAAACAAAAAAGGCGGCATGTCTGCCGTGCGCGAACGCGCCGACCCGATGGATTTAGGCTCCGTCGGCGCCCCGATGGCGGGCGAAGTCGTCGACATTTTGGTCAAAGACGGCGCCGAAATCAAAGCCGGAGAAGCTTTAGTCGTCATTTCTGCGATGAAGATGGAAACAACCGTCTCTGCACCGTGCAATGGGAAGTTGAAGCACATCGCGGTTGGAAAAGGCGATTCGTGCACCGCCGGCGATTTGCTTTGCGCCATCGAACCGTAGAAGTAGCAGCGCAGAGAATACGAAGAAGAAAGCATCTTCAGTACATAACGTCATCGCCCGCCGTAAAAAGAGAGAAAGAGAGAAATGTCCAAAGTCTCGCTTTTAAACATCAACTCATACACACTATTTAATAAATACTACTAATACTCATGAAATGAACTCCTCCGTAGAACAACGCTGTGTAGTAAGAATCGGTTTTTCAAGTTGATTTTAAAGAGTGAATTCATCACAAAATATTTCCCTTTATATCGATGCATGCGCTCCCGACTCGCTCGATACCTTTCTTCGACGAGCACTACTAGTATTCTTTCATTACATCAACGAAAAGAGAAATCGTTTTTTATCTTTTCGTCCTCCTCCGCGTTCTTCCTCTCGACGACGACGAGGACGAGAGGAGGAGGAGAAGAATCGAAGATGGCGCATAAGAAGAGGCGCAAAGCGCCGCCAGATGAAAATGAAAAACCGACGACGGCGGATATCTACGCCGCGTGCGTGGAAATCCGAAACCCAAACGGTAAACAACCGTCAAAGTTTAGTCACGTAGATATTACTCCGTATTCGGACATTCGAATTGAATCGAACGTTCCTTCCTCGGAACATAAACCTCGATGGACGAAAGAGACGAAACCGAAAGGTTTCGAGTACTTGAAACAGTTATTCGAGGACAGAGGCGAAGGCGTGGCGGAGGAGAAAGTGAAACGAAGTTTTTGGGTAGCGCCGATGGTGGACGCGTCCGATCACGCGTTTCGAATTCTTTGCAAACGATACGGCGCGGATGGTAGCTACACGCCGATGATTCACTCGAAGATATTCATGGAGTCGGCGACGTTTCGGAAAGAATATTTCAGCACGCACGCGACGGAGGAGTGCAGACCTTTGTTGGCGCAGTTTTGCGCGAACGATCCAACGACCTTGTTAAAAGCCGCGAGAGTTATACAACCGTTCTGCGACGGCGTGGATATTAACTTTGGGTGTCCGCAGAGAATTGCAAAGAGAGGAAATTACGGCGCGTTTTTAATGGACGATTGGCCGCTGGTGGAGAAGTTGATTAAAGAGTTGGACGAAAATTTAGACGTGCCGGTGACGGCAAAGATACGGGTGTACGATGATTTAGAGAAGAGCGTAGAGTACGCGAAAATGGTTGAAAGGGCTGGAGCGCAGATTATTGCCGTGCACGGCAGAACGAGAGAGCAGAAGAGGTTGGCGGAGTATAAGTGTAATTGGTGAGTTGTTGTTTTTCTCGGCTTTTTTTCTTTCGCACTCGTAAGCGTTGATTTTATTATGTTTGAATCGACTCGCAATATACGACTACATATGTTCTGGTGATGATAATATCCCAATACCAAGATCTGTTCTGAAGTCCAGTGATAGACACAACTACATGCACCACTATCTGAAGAACATGCGTATGTGTATTATTTTTTTACTCAACTCCTACCTTCAAAAATGCTGACCATCACCTCACTCGCGCTCAAACAGGGACTTCATCAAAGCCATTAAAGAGGCAGTATCAGTTCCGGTATTAGCCAACGGCGGCGTTCGAAACTACCAAGAGTTGCAAGAGTGTCTCGAGTACACGGGCGTTGACGGATACCTCTCCGCGGAGCCGCTTCTCGGCAATCCGACGCTATTTTCCAACCCACCGTTCGCTCCGAATCCGTCCGAGGACCAACCGCCCTACCCGCTCGAAAACGACCATTCTTTTCAAGTATTTTTAGAATACATAGACATTTGTCGTCAGCATCCAACCGCGCCAAAGATTGTTTTTGGTCACTTACACGGAATCGTCGGTCACTGGATGCACGAGTTTCACGATTTACGCGACGACTTGAACGAAAACAGACGCAAGTACGCCGACTTAGACGCGTTAGCCGAGTGGGTAGAAAAATTACGAGCGCGTGCGAAAGAAATACGTGAGACGGAAGGTCGAAATTACCCTATACGTAAGATGAGTCAAAAGCAAGTCGATAGGCAAAAGAAGCGCGAAATCGCAGATGCTATCGCCGCGCAAGAAGAAGAGGAGAAGATGTTAAAAGGTACGTGTTTAGATTAGTCTTTATTTTTTCTCCCATCATCAAAAATGGCGCGTGACGATCAAATCAGATAGGGACATCCGAATTTCAACTGTGGAAACCATCTGGAAGCTTCTAATGGAGACATTAGTGCTCACACCGATGCCATTGCGCGTGCGCTGCGCAAAATTTATTTTGCGAATCGAAGATTTTCAAAACATCTCACCATCTTTCTCTCATCTCATCAAAACAGATATCGACGAAAAGGACAAAGAGCGCGAAAAGAGCGCAAAAGTTGCCGCCGAATGAAATGATGTAAATATAGTAAAGTAGCGCGATAGCCCCGATGTAAAAAACATGTAAGTATTAGAAAAGGAAAGAAAAAATACGACAAAAAATGCCCTCCGCCTCCGAGAAAAAGAGCGAAGAACGAGAGAAAACAACAGCTAATAAGACGACAGAAATCGAAGAAGACGAAGACGACGAGGAAAATCAACTCGACGCGACGCATAGGGAGTTGCGTGAAGCTGAGAATTCAATTCACCGAGCGGTGATCGACGCGGCGAGACGGACTGATCGATTGGAAAGAATACAAAGAAAAAGTGCAAGACTTCGGGGCAGCGCGGAGCGCTTTCGAGAAAACACGCGATTGTTAAGACAAGGATTGCTCGAAAGACGACGTGGGCACTTGTTTTGGGCGTTTTTGCTGTGTTTTACGGCGACTTTGATCTTTATCGCTCTTATTTCTTGGATCATTGTCGCTTACACCGGTGCTTGAGATATCAAGCGAGAGAGAGAGATATCAAGAGCGAGAGAGATACGAAATAAACGGGTTATTATAAGTATCAGTTCTTCGAAATAGAAGAAGAAAGAGAAAAAGAAAAAGAAGAAAAATGGAACGGGACGAAGCGACACAAACGACAGAAGATGACGGACGAGCGATACCGTTGAGTCAACGTATGTACAGGTACGTGTTCGTTCGTGATAATTATCCGACGTGGATCGAAACGTCCAACGGATGGTTCGGCGGCGGCGGATGGTGGTTCATCCTTCTATCCTTCGGCATCTTCTGTCTCTTTTGGATGTTGCTCGGGTGGTTGTATTGGGGAGAAGACAGAGACTAAGGGACTGAGAGAGAGGGAGAGAGAGAAGAACTAACTAAGAACGGAATACCTTTTAAGACCAGCGCGTTCCTTCGCCGATTCCTCGCGAAGCAAAATCCTCATAAAGTTTCCATAGTAGTGCACTTTCTCAAAATTGAATGGGGAAACAAACCCACGGAATAACTTCCAAACCGTCGGAGTCATCGTGCGAAGACGCCAGAGTAGCCGCTTTGCGTTGTGCGTTTTCTGTTGAAGTTCCTTTTCTCTCCGCTCTCTCTCTCTCCCTCTCTCTCCGTGTCGCGCGTATTATTATTGTTTAGCGGGCAGTCCTCTTCTACCAAAATTGGAGCGCGTTTAACTAACTCAAAACAACAATTCCGAACAACAAACAAACAGGTTCAACGAAATACCCGAACGAACGCATCGTCTGCAAAGAACTCTACGAGACGTATAAAGAGTGCAGAAAGAAAGAGCAAGAGGAAATCGTCAAGGAAAGGAAGAGGAACAAAGTGTCTATCCTGTGAACACTTCCCTTGGTTTAGGTAATTAGGATTTGAAGATGATGGCGACGAAGCTCTTGGCGCTGAGACGAGCGACGACGAGTTGTTACGCGCCATCATCTTCGGCTATCTTTCGTCGCAGGAAATGCGATGACGGCGTGCTGACGCGAAAGAGATTTGTATGCGCGTCTTCGAGCAGCTCAAATGAGTCTTCTTCCTCCTCGGAAGAAGAACGACGCGGGAACGATAGGGACAGAGCGTACACGCCAAAGAAAGTATGGGGACCTCCTTTGGAGGTATCGAAAACGCTCAACCGAAGGCCGACGGTTCTCGAATGGCGAGGGCCGAATTTTCCGCAAGATCAAAGCGATGGATTAGTTTTCTTGGTGGATAAACCGCAAGAGTGGACGTCGTTCGACGTGTGCGCGAAAATCAAATCTATGAGTAAGAAAATGGGGGTGAAGAAGATTGGACACTGCGGTACATTGGATCCGATGGCGACTGGGTTGTTGATTGTTGTCATCGGCAGAGCGACTAAGTTGGCGGATGAGTACCAAGCGAAGGTGAAGACGTATACTGGGACGATTAAGTTAGGCGAGAAGACGGCATCGGGTGATGCGGATAACGAAGTCATTGAAACGAAACCGTTTGGCGAGGACATTGTGAACGAGGCGTCGATGGAAGCGGCGAGGGCGAGTTTGATCGGCGACATCGAGCAGATTCCACCGATGTTCTCTGCCGTGCACGTTGATGGTAAACGACTCTACGAATCCGCGAGAGAAGGCAAAACGGTGGAAAGGAAACCGCGACCGGTCCACGTGGAAGCGTTTTCTATAAAAAGACGAGAGACTGAAAACGAAACGCATTTGATCGATTTCGAAGTCACGTGTTCAAAAGGCACGTACGTTCGAACGTTAGCGGAAGACTTTTGCGAAAAAATGGGTACCGTTGGTCATTTAGTTAAACTGCGCAGAGAGAAAATAGGCGATTTTGACGTGAAGGATGCGTTCGAACTTCCCGCCTTGCTAGATGAGATATCAATCACAGTTTCGGAACACCAAAATCAAAAAAATAGCTAGTTAATAATTTACAACTTTAAATAATCAACGCTTGCCCGATCTTCTTCTCGCGCACTAATCGCGCGGGATTGTGTATCACGACAATGCTCACGTCTCCACCATCTCCTATGCCAAACACTCGCCAAATTTGATACCTATCTGCAACTTCTGGTTTCACCGCGAAATCCCATTCCCACGGTGAAATCTCAAACGCGTTTTTATCTCGAAATCGAGTCGCTTTGACTTCAATGAACGTTTTCGCGTGTGAATCGCCATCGGTCAGCATTATATCATAAAACGAGTTGGATTCCTCTATCTCGTTCATCCATTTCACGGATACGTTCGTGCCTCGATATTTCTGAATCAAAACGTTGAAGACGACGCGTTCGCCGAGTCGCCCACACTTTTCCCAGTCGACGCCATCGACCTTGTTCATGTTCGGAATGACATCTCTATACGTTAAATATTCTACATCACTTCCGTGATTTATCGCATCGGACTTGCTCGTTGAATTCATGCGACCTTCCCACCGCTCATGCGTAACCACGTTGGCGTTGGCGCCGATTTTCTTTTCACCAGTACCGTTCACCCTTCTCGATTTTTCGAGCTCTAACTGGAACTCTCGTTCGCATTGCAGTGCTCCTCTTCTTTTTGCTTCTTCTTCTTCTTCTTCTTCTTCTTCTTCCTCTTCTCCTTCCCCTGTCTTTTCCTCTTCCTCTTCTTCCGCCCTCGGTAATGCGAACTTCTTCGCGCGATATTTCGCCCCGCCTAAATGTAACATCGCGTACTCTGCCGCCGCCGTCTCCACCATCGCACTCCCACCATTCTTCGTTTCCATCGTTTTTCTCACACGTTCCAAAACCTCCCGAAACTGTGGCGCGTATTCTTTCTTCTCCAACCCTTCCTCGACTTCTCGCACGAACCTCTCGCACTCCGCCTTCGTCGGCTTCGTCAACTCCGGCACGTACGGTAACCCCGAACTCTCCTCCACTCTTCGACGTTTTTCCGCGTGTTTCTTCTTCTCTCGCACACGCTGTTCTCGCCATTTCAACAGCGACATTTCTTCTCGTAACACGTCTCGCTTTAACTTTTGCACGTTTTCTTCGCGTTCTCGCACGAACTGTTCCAGGAAGCAAAACCGTTGTTTTTGTTGCTCCTGCTGTTGCTCACCATTTTGCTCACCATCATCAAAAATCTTCTTCTGTCTCTTCTTCCCCGGGGCATCTTCGTTTTTATTATTAAACTTCGCCTCCAACACTTCTCTCAGAGCCGTTTGTATTATCGCGTCGTCGTCGACCTTCTCTTTCTCGCCGCCCTCGTTCTCTCCTTCACCAAGAAGAAGTGCACTTCTCCACAAATTGAGAATCTCATTTTTGTTGTTCATCAAAGAAGAATCCGAAGAAGAAGAAAGAAGAAGAGATGCAAAAAAGTCGTCGTTGTTTCCTATCTTGGACTCGAAGTACGCTTTCGCTAACGCCAGGCGGATTTCTTCTTTCTCTCGCGCCTTCTCCTCCATCACGGATGGTGTTCGTTTTGCAGCAACCAACACCAACATTTCCCCTAAAGGAGAAAAATAATTAAAACCCTAAACAAAATTTTTTAGGTATTTTTTTTTAATTTTCAAAAAAAAACATCACTCTCGCAACTCCTTTGTATCATCGTGTCTCGTCATCATGTCGGGTGGTGGCGATGCTGCTCAACAACGACAACAATTAATCCAACTCCTGAACGCGTGCGTGTCTCCGGACGAACGGGCGAGAAAAGATGCGGAAATGATGGTGCAATCCTCCGGGGCGGTTTTTGGTTTCGGGGATTTGCTTTGCCGAACGGCGTTTGGATTGGTTGGTGATGATGTTGGACATCATCTTAACATTCGAATGGAGATTCGACAACTCGCGGCGCTTTTATTAAAGTCATACGTCAGAGAGCGATGGCAAGTCGGGGAGCATTTTTTTATCGAAGGCGAGCCGATGACTTCGGTGGAAGAGAAGAACGCGATTCGTGGGAAGATATGCGCGGGTTTAAGAATGAAAGATTCAAAAATGAGAACGGCGTGCGCGTTGGTCATCGCGCAGATTGCCACGCACGATTGGCCGGAAGAGTGGGAGTGTTTGCTTGGGGAATTATTAGTTCCGATACGAGAGAAGAGAGACGTGGACCACGTGAACGGCGCTTTGAGGTGCATGTCGATGCTTTGCGGGGATTTAGAGGAACGGCAGTTACCGAAACTGGTCCCGGAGTTGTTTCCAGATTTGTTCGGGTTGTTACAAGCCTCGGACGATGGTTTAAACGGAATCGACAGGGATCAGATGACCATGGTGAAGTGTCGAGCGTTAGACGTAACGAGGGGATGCTATTCGAATCTTGGGATGATTGGGGACGATCAAATTCGGTTTCAGATCAAAGAGGCGGCGAAGCCGTTTCTGGAGAGCAATTTTGTCGCCTACGGGAACATTTTTGAGTTTCGCTCGGACGTGTTTGAGACCGCGGGTGGGTGCACGTTGACACTGTCCGCGTTGAAAGCGATGCAAGCGACGGTGCAGTATTTCGGGAAGGAGATTACTGGTGGGCAAGTGGTTTCCGAGCAAACGTTCGGAGGGTGCGTGGAACGATTTTTCCACGTCTTTGAAAAAGCCGCGAATAGGTACGTGCAATGCAGAGGCGCGGAGGTGGACGCGTTGGACGATTGCGAGGATGATATGGGGGATAAAGTTTCCAACGCCGCTGTTTTGACTCAGTGCATGGAACTCGCGATGACGATGATTGAAAACACGAAGATTGCGAAGAGTTGTATTCAACCCAGACTGAAGAGTTTGGTATCTATCGCGGTGGCGACATCGTTAACCACGGACGACCAGTTAGAGACGTGGGAAGACGACGTGAACCAATTCGTCGCGGATGAAGAGGACGATTACCAATCCGTGAGAGCGACGAGTGGGATATTTTTAGCTACTGCGTGTGCCAAGTTCCCGAAAATCTTTTACGTCGTTTTTGCGGAAGTCGTCGCCGAACTTTTCTCGCAGTCCTTTGAGGAGCAAAATAACAACGACGAAAACTGGTGGCGGCGCAGAGAGGCGGCTTTGTTAGCCGTTGGAAGCGTCTCGGATGAATTAGTAGAGCAAGATAAAGAGGCCAGAGGAAAAAATATGAGTCCCGCGTTCGATTGTAACGCGTTTTTGAATGAGATTATTCGGAGCGAATTCACGGCAACCCCTACGTCCTCCAATCCGTTTTTGAAAGGGCGCGCGTTGTGGACAGCCAGTCGTTTAGCCGCCGCGGCGTCGGCGGAAGGTGCGAATGCGATTTTAGACGCGAGCGTGAACGCTCTGAACGACCAAAGCGCGCAGTTTCCGGTAAAAATAGGGGCATGTCGCTCACTCATCGCTTTCGTACCGATGGCGATCAAATCCACGCAAAAGAGCAAGAAGGATGAAAAAGAAGAAGGAGAACAACATCAAATCAGCGCGGAGGATCAAGTTAAAGTCCAAAAACTACTCTCGCGATTAGGTGATGTGTACCAAGGTCTCGGTCACCTCTTAACTGACGCGACCGAGGAAGCGTTAGTGCTCATTCTGGAAGCTTTATTGATTGTCGTCAACTGTGACGGCGACGCGGCGTTGCAATGGCTTTCGCTGTTAGCGCCGGCTATCATGAGAATTTGGGCAGAGAACGTTCGGGACCCGTTTTTAGGTGCAACCGCGAGAGATGTCATACAAGCTTTGGCGAATCAACCGAAATGTAACGCGGAATTGACGCAGTTACTCGTTCCCGAGTTGGCGAGAGTGTTTCGAACGCCGGACGAACAACCGGAAATGTTGGTCGAAGCGTCGTTGGACATTTTGGCGTGTTTGTTGAAAGCGTGCGTGGACGAAAACGTCGCCAGGGGTGCGTTTGCTGCCACTTTTGAAAACGTTGCGACGCTCGCGAAAACCTCGGACGACGTCGGCATCGTCCAAAACGCTTTAGACGCGATGAAAGCCTTTCTGAGAGCGGCGAAAGGCGAAGCGATTTTATCGTGGGGTGGCTCAGATCCCTCGTCAGTTTCTCGAGCTTATTTAGACGCGTGCGCGACTTCGTTACAGCCGCACTACGAAGAAGGCGCGGCTTTGTTTGTCGCGCCTCTTTTAGGTCAAATGATTCGCCGGTTACCGTCCATCATTGGTCCGATGATTCCAGAAATGTGCGACGCGGTGTGCGCACGATTACAGACCGCCACTCGACCAATGTTGATTGCTTCGTTATTGTGTATTTTCGCTCGCTTAGCGCACGTGGACGCGAACGCGTTGGTTACTTTACTCGCCTCGCGCGAAATTCAACCGTCTCCGGAAAACGAAAACAGCAAAACGCAACTTGAGTTTGTCCTTAAAAAATGGTGCGAAGGCCAACCGGACGTCCACGGTCGATTCGACGTGAAACTGACTTCGACCGCGCTCGGGCTCATCTTAGCCACGCAACATCCGACGTTAATCGACGGCTCCATCGTTCTCAAGGGTAGACCGATAGAAGTTGAATTACCCCCGGGAACAATCCGAACGCGATCTCGAGCGAAGCAAACCGGTCCCGAACAGTTCACGCAAGTCTCCGCGCCTTCGAAAATCATCAGTCTCCTCGCGGATTCCTTGGCCGAAGCGAAAGAGTTGGAAGCGGACGAGTGGGAAGAAGACGACGGCGTTGGTGGCGCAAACGGCGAAGAATTCGACGACGACGACGAAAACGACGACGACGACGACGACGACGAGCCCACCGGCTGGTCCGGCGACATCTTTGAAAAAATCATGCTCAAAGGTTTGCTCGACGGCGACTTTTTCGACGACGAAGAAGCCGACGACAAAGACGACCCGATCGACGACATCGAACTCGTCCACTTCTTAGAGGAAGGATTTAAAATGTTACAAAGTAACACCGGTGGACTTTTCGATGCCGTCGCGAACGATTTGACCGAAAGCCAGAGACTGACTTTGACCAAAGTCTTTTCATCGTCGTCGCGATAACCTACATATTACTACTACAAATACCAGTATTTTAGAGAAAAAACGCTTCTACCACTCCACACAAAAACACTCTTTCCCGCACATAGTACTTAACTCAATGCGCCGAAGAACTCCCCTCCTTTTCGCCTTCTCCGGCGGCGGCAAGAGAGAGGAAACGTCGTTCTCTGTCGTCGCGTGTTACGTCTTCAACACTCTCAGAAGAGAAGGAGGAGGAAGAAGAAGCTCGTCGTCGTCATCTTTTGTTCTTCCGCGCTGTCTTTCTGGAGGACAAAATAATCAACGTTGCTTTTCTTCCGAAACACAGAAGGATGATGGCGATGTTAATTATTGTGCCGTTTTGATTCATCCGAGATATACGTCCTCGTCGTCGGTATCGTCATTGTCGCGAAGACGACGGCGATTCGGAGGAGGACGGGAGAATAGATTTATTAACGAAGATTTTCAACATCGTCAACAACAACACCGTGGATTTGCTGCCGCCGGGGGCGCGTCTTCATCTTCCACGGAGACATCATCAACGGTTGATGGAAAACAAGCGACGATGAGTAGGAACGAATCGACGTTGGCTGCCTCAGCTTCTGGACAACAAAAAAATCCTTCCTCTTCTTCTTCTTCTTCGACAACGATAGCGGAGGAGGCGAAACCGAAAGTCGACGTCAACGCGCTCAAACGCGCGAGATTTGAAATAGAGATGATGCGACGGGAACAGCACATACATTTCGCGAAGAGAACGTACCAAGCGGTCGCGAACGTGACGAAATATGTGATCAGTTGGGGGCCGTATTCGGTGCAGTTGCTGAGGCAGTCGCCGAGCGAGTGGAAGGTGACTTTGAGTTCCGGGTGGAAGCACGCGAAGCACGAGTTCGCGCACTATTGGTCCGGCGCGAAACTGTTGTGGGTGGAAGTGAAAATTGCCAGCAGACTCGGTTTTAAACTCATGGGTGGGCAGACGTTAACGAGACGCGAGCGAAGGCAGTTGACGAGGACGACCGCGGACGTGTTTCGGTTGGTGCCTTTCGCGGTGTTCGTGTTGGTGCCGTTTATGGAAATATTTTTACCCGTCGCGCTGAAGCTTTTTCCAAACATGCTACCGAGTACGTTTAGGGACGAATTAAAACACGAGGAGGAGTTGAAACGGAAACTGAAAGCGAAAATTGAGGTGGCGAAGTTTTTACAGGATACGGTGAAAGTCATGGCGAAAGGGTTGAAACATAGCAGTTCGGGGGTGAAACGAGAGAAAGCGGATGCGTTGTACGAGTTTATGAACGCCGTGAGAAGCGGTAAAGCGGTGACAAATGAACAGATTGTGCGGTTTGCCAAGTTGTTTAACGACGATTTTACCTTGGATAACATCAACCGGACGCAATTGGTGAACATGTGTAAATTTGTCGGCATATCGCCTTATGGGACGGATACGTTTTTACGGTTTCAGTTACGAAATAAGTTGAGAGAGATTAAACAAGACGATAGACTGATTCAATTAGAAGGCGTTGAAGGTTTATCGGACGAGGAGTTGAAATCAGCCGCGAGAACTCGAGGGATGCGATGGGAGGAAGATAGAAAAGAGTTGGAAAGGCAACTGAAGGACTGGCTGGAGTTATCGTTGCAAAATAATTTGCCGAGTTCTCTGTTGATTCTAAGTCGTGCGTTTTTAATCACGCACGCAAAGGAAGAGGACACACAAACGGCGACGTTGAAGGACATCACGGATACTTTGGCGAGTTTACCGGAGGAAGTGGTCACGCAAGTCTCCGTCGAGACGGCGATGGCGCACGAGTCCAGCAGCGAGGAGTACAAGAAAAAGTTGGAGTATTTGATGCGAGAAGAAGAGACGATCAAACAAGAAGCCAAAGATACGGAAGCGAGAGAAAAACGATTGAAAGCGGAAGCGTACATGAAGGAGAAGATGCGCTTGTACTTGTCTGGACCGCAGTTTTCGGAACGGTTTTGGGCTAACGTGAGAGGTCGAGATGCGTTACTCGAGTGGGAAGCGGAAGAGGCGAAGAGAGAGGCAAAAGCGGCGATGGACAAGTATTTACAAGGTATGCAATATTCCGAAAGGTTCTGGGTGAATGCGAGAAAATCAACGACTTCGCACTTGCTTCAACAGCAGCTTCTCATGCAGCAGCAGCAGCAGCAAAGAGAGAAGGAAGTCATCCCGACGAAAGAAGCTTCTTCGGCGGACGTCGCCAAGATGGAAATGGTTTCAGAAGACGCGACGAAACCTTCGGAGTCGTTATCGCCCAAGCGTGTTGTTGATGAAGGCTTAGACGCCATAAAAAGTGCAGAAGAAGATGCGATATCTACGACAGCAAAGATGGAGAAATTGCTCGTCTCCAGCGCGCCGGACGCTCAGAGAGTCATTTCGCGCACCTCGCTCTCCTCCGCTGAACTCGAAGAACAGGATAAACAAGTCGCGGATGCGATGCAGAAGACCAAACGCTCCGAGGTGGATTCTTGTACAGACGAAGAAACAGACTTTGAAATGCAGACTCGAAAGTCCAGACGTCGCGCGCAACTCTCTCGGTTGTTGGCTATGGTTTTAGATACCTCCGGCGTGAGCGACGAAAGACGTATGCTCACGGAATTAGTCGAGCAAAAGTTAGACGCTTACACCGAACGAAAGGACGAGCTGGTGGAGTTGCGAGCGATGCGCGCGGGTGATGGTGGAAGTGGCGATCCGTTTTACGACGAAGATCCGTTCGCGCCGTCGCCGATAGAGTTGAAAAAGATGCGAGAGGAAGAGCAGGATGCGAGTCTCCACTCCAAAGAGGAAGCTTCCTTGACGGATAAAATCGCCGACGACGTCTCCGCCCGCGTCGACGAAATGCTCCGAAAAGTCGAAAGCGAACTCTCCGCGGCGGAAACCGCCATCGGCGAAAAATTCAAACTCCTAGACGCCGACAACGACGGCATCATAAGTCTCGAAGAACTCCTAAACGTCACCAACGTGTGCAAAACCACCGAAGTCGGCGAAGACGCGGAGAGTGAACTGAGAGAGCTCTTAAAAGACTTATCCGATGAGGAAGGATTCGTTCGCGTGGAAGATTTGAAACGCCTCTCCTTGGAGATGTTGAGAGCGGAAGCTGCCGAAGAAGAAGAAATCGAAGACGGCGGAGGAGGGGGGGAAGACTCGATGATGAAATCTACCAGTAAAATGTAGTGGTCTCTTAATAATAGCAACTAATCGTAGTCCTTTCTCTCTTTGAGAATAAACTAATACTATAATATCTAATAATAAAGAACCACCATCTGGGAGGAATATTTGTTACTTACTGCGCGTAAATACAAAAGGGGATCGTTCAGAACACAAACTCCTCGTTCTCCACAAATTCTTAAACTTAATATACATCGAAAAGAAAATGCCGTTAAACCTTGGCGATGTCGTCCCAGACTTCTCCTGCGACTCCTCTGTTGGTCAAATACACTATTACGACCACGTCGGCGACGAAAATTGGTCCATCTTATGTTCGCACCCGAGTGATTTCACGCCGGCGTGTTCGACTGAACTCGGGACGTTGGCGAAGCTTTTGCCGCAATTCGAACGGAGAAACTGCAAAGTTTTAGCTTTATCTTGCGACAGCGCGGAGTCGCATCGCAAATGGATCAAAGATATCGACGCGAGCGGGTATTGCGGGAAAACTTCGTCTACTGTTTCGTATCCAATCTTAGCGGATGAAGAGAGAGCGTTAGCGGTGAAATTTGGCATGCTGGACCCGGAGGAAAAAGACGAGAAAGGCCAGCCCTTAACGTGTCGCGCGGTGTTTATCGTGGACGATCATAAGAAGTTACGAGCGACGATTTTATACCCGGCGACGACGGGGAGAAACTTTTACGAGATTTTACGAGTAGTGGACTCGTTGCAGTTGACGGACGAGTATCCCGTGGCGACGCCGGCGAATTGGGAGAGAGGCGAGAAAGTGTGCGTGACGCCGTCCACCCCGGACGAGGTCGCCCAGGTAGTTTTAGGGGACTTTTCAGTCGTTAAAGTACCGAGTGGGAAGAAATATTTGAGACTGTCGAAAGATCCGGGGTATAAAACGCCGAAAGTTCTGAAGAGAGGGATGGTGGAAACGATTTTAGGGACCGAGTATGGCGCCAAGTTGTTGCCGACGCTCGGGCGAATGGTCGTCGCGTTCGCGCTGGGCTTTTCTTCTTCTTCATTCGCCTCTTCAAAGAAAAAAGAGAAACCTGTTCACACTACTACTCAAACGAGTGGATGGAAGAAGAGATGATTAAGAAGTGATGATGGTCACATCATGGGCGTGCTTATTAACGTGCCATATTTATTATCGTAAGTTGTAAAAAAAAAGAGGAT
>Ga0209090_10000956_pt1 | contig 18548 bp, 8 predicted proteins | sample ArcticOcean_MG_C_9_FD_187432 | JGI IMG/M metagenome (GOLD analysis project Ga0209090, IMG submission 187432) | Marine microbial communities from western Arctic Ocean - ArcticOcean_MG_CB2_152 (SPAdes) (version 2) | ecosystem: Environmental > Aquatic > Marine > Oceanic | place: Arctic Ocean... | reverse complement strand
ATAGTAGTAGTAATAATAATAATAATGCGATAATAGCACACAGTAGATCAGAGATCGTGTTGTTCTGTAGCGCTCGTAATGTAGTAGTTTATTTCACTTTTTTTGTTCCCTCTGATGCTGTCAAGCTGATGTCTTGTCAAAACACTGAAGAAAAAAAGAAAAAAAGAAGGAGATTCATCACAAAATCCAACGCCTCTTTCTGTTGCGACGATTTTTATAAAAGCACACAAAACGAGAGCAGAGTAAAAGGTGTTGTGCTCTGTTAGTAGTAGTAGTCGTCGTAGAAGATCTGTGCACAGCAACAGCAGTTGTGTGAGTCTGCGTTTGTTCTCTTGTGAATTCTTCCATTCTCGATCGACTTTCCCCGCTGCATTTTCCCAAACTGAAAGTTTTACGAAAGCGTAAAGAAGAAGAAGAAGAAGATAAATGGCCGCCTCAAAAGGAGGACTCGTCGATGTGTCCATTTCGGGATGCATCCGCGCGATTCTGATCGCCTACGCCGCGTATTCCGCCTACGCTATTCGTTTATTCGCGGTGCAAGAATACGGGAGGATCATTCACGAATTCGACCCGTGGTTCAACTTTCGAGCGACGCAATATTTAGCGGAAAACGGATGGAAAAAATTTTCCACCTGGTTCGATTACATGAGTTGGTACCCGCTGGGAAGACCAGTCGGGTCGACGATTTACCCCGGGATGCAAGTCACCGCGGTGACGTTGTGGAAAGCGATCAACGTATTCACGCCGATTTCGTTGAACGATACGTGCGTGTTTTTTCCGGCGTGGTTCGGCGGCGCGGCGACGGTGTTGACGGCGATGTTGACGTACGAGTGTTCCGGGAGCGCTTGGGGTGGGGTAGTCGCGGCTTTGATTATGGCGATCATCCCGGCGCATACGATGAGGTCCATCGCGGGTGGGTACGATAACGAGTCTTTAGCGGTGACGGCGATGGTGTTGACGTTTTACATGTGGACGAGATCGAATAGAAACGAAAAGTCTTGGCCGTTGGGCGCGGCGGCTGGGTTGTGCTACGTGTACATGGTCGCCGCCTGGGGCGGATACACGTTCGTTTTGAATATGGTTGGTTTACACGCGGCGGCGTTGGTCGCGTTGAGGCATTACACTGACGCGTTGAGAAAGGCGTATTCGTTGTTTTGGATCGTGGGTACTTTGGGGGCGATTCAATTTCCCGTGGTCGGGTTACAACCGATTAAAAGCGCCGAGCAAATTGCTCCGATGTTTGTATTTTTTTGTTTGAACATCATCGGGTACGGGGAGATGTTAGTGAAGAAGCAAAAGTTGCAAGGCGATAGGAAGAAGGCGTGGCAGTTACGAATAAGGGTGTACACGGGAGCGGCGACGATTGCGTGCGCTATTTGCGCCGCGTTGGCGCCAACCGGGTGGTTCGGGCCGTTGTCCGTCCGCGTTCGCGGTTTGTTTATTAAACACACGCAAACTGGGAATCCGTTGGTAGACTCGGTCGCCGAACATCAACCGGGGACCGCGGACGCGTACGAGAGGTACTTGCACAAGTCCATGTTTATGACCGCCCCGATTGGTTTCCTCTTCGCCATGGCGCACTTCTTCGCGCACGTCAACCCGCAATCATTGTTCTTACCGTTGTACGCGTGCGTGGCATATTATTTCGCCAACAGAATGGTTCGTTTGATCATCTTCTTAGGCCCGGTTGCGGCGAGTTTGTGCGGGATCGCGGTTGGGTACGCCCTCGACGATTTGCACAAGATTTGCAAGAAATACGCCGTTCGATACTTGGAAGGTAAATCGATTTTGTTCCACGTGGACGAAGAGGAGAAGAAAGCCAAAGAAGAGGCGAAGAAAAGAGCGGACGAACCGCCGGCGAAGATTTCGAACACAAAAATGAAGAAGAAGTATTCCAACAACATGACCTCTTCCTCTTCAAATGTGAAGAATAAAGATTCTTTCGTCAGTGACCCGAGACAAGCCATCTCGAAGATCTACCACTCGAACGTTTCCGTCTTGTTTCGTTTGACGCTCTTGTGTCTCGGACTCGCGAACTTTGCCATCATGTGGCCTGCATTTATGAACTACTCCCACGAGATGGCGCAGGGCATGTCCATGCCGTCCGTAATGTTCAAAGGCCAACTCCAAGACGGCCGCGTCATTCTCGTTCGCGATTACATGGACGCTTACGAGTGGGTGCGAGACAACACGCCGGAAGACGCTCGCGTCATGGCCTGGTGGGATTACGGTTACCAAATCACCGGCATCGCCAACCGCACCTCTATCGCGGATGGGAACACGTGGAACCACGAACACATCGCCAACCTCGCGCGAACGCTCACCGCGCCAGAAGACGAAGCGTACGACGTCATCCGTCACTTGGCCGATTACGTCCTCGTGTGGACAGGTGGCGGTTCCGATGATATGGCCAAATCGCCGCATCTCTTCCGCATTGGCGCCAGTATCGGTCAAAAAGGTGGCACCGTGGACATGATGGACATCCACCGCAAATTCAGCGTCGACCGTCAAGGCCGTCCGACGCCTATGATGGCCAATTCGTTACTCTTCAAACTCGTCTCCTTCCAAGGCGGCGTCTCCGAAGACCACTTCGAAGAAGTCTTCACGACGAAATATAGAAAAGTGCGCATTTACAAAGTCGTCGACGTGGACATGGAATCTCGAAATTGGCTCGCGGATCCGAGCAACCGCGTGTGCGACCCGCCGGGAAGTTGGCAGTGCCCCGGCCGATACCCGCCGGCGTTGAAAAAGTACCCGAAGTTGATCAAACCGGCGTACCCGGCGGAAAGAGAAAAAATGGCCGCCGAAAATCTCGCAAAGATGAAGAGGAAGAAGAAGAAACAGAGCGGCGATACATCGGAACTTTAATAACGCCGCGATTCGAGAGATTAGAGAGACGGAGAGAGAGAGACTTATTTAAATGTTGTTGTTGTTATTTTTACCTAACTGTAGTAGTTGACTACTCTGTTGACTTTTCCCCACAAATTTTAAACCATTTGCACACTTTTACGTCATGGCCGAACAACACCAAGGCACCAACGCGTCTTCTACTGCCGCTGACACCGCGAATACTTTGGACCAGTACTTCACCGAATGGTTCCACGTGGCCGATTCGGACAAAAACGGCGAAATCTCCGGCAACGAAGCGGTTGCATTCTTCACCAAATTCGACGGTTTAGTGAAGAAAGATCTCATCGAGTGTTGGGAAATCGCGGACGAAAAGAAGCTTGGATTTTTAACTTTGCGAGAATTCATCGTCGCCTGCGGCGTGGTTTCGCTGAAACAAGCCGGAGTGCGAGAAATTACGGCCGCGCACGTGCAATTGTTGAGGAATGGAGAGACGAGAGGGTTACCCACGCCGGTTTTGAAAAGTGGGGAGAGTTTAGTAGTAGGGGACTCGAACGAAGAAGCACCGGCGAGCCGCAGCGCGACAGCGCAACCGGAAGAGAACAAGACGACGACGACGAGTGGAAGACCGATGTTGAGCGACGATATATTTGCGGCGTACGATCAACCGCCGGTTGCCCCCGTCGTCGCCGCAGGTGGATTTGATGGTTTCAGCAACGCGGGAGGAGGACTGACAAACAGCGGGTTTAACGCCGCTCCGGGTACGTTTAGCACCGATGCGTTCAATAGTGCACCTTCTTCGTCAGTATCAGTGGGAGGGTTTGGCGCTCCCCCTCCTTCTGTATCTTCTGATTTCAATAGTGGTTTCGATTCCAATTTTCAAACGTCGTCGTCGTCGCAAGCTTTCGCTTCTACCGCTCCGGTGCCTCCCCCGAGCGCAATGCCTCCTCTGCCGCAAAAATGGCCGGCGATGGGACCAAGCGATTACCAGAGGTATCAAATTCAGTTTTTGCAAAGCACGAATAACGATCCGACCGCGTCGATTCCGGCGCAAGTGTGCGCGCCGATGATTGCGGCGTCCGGGTTGGAGAAGCACGTTTTGAAGCAAGTTTGGGAAATTGCCGACGCGAGGAAGATTGGCGCGTTGGCGTGGCCGGAGTTTGTAGTCGGAATGTACTTAGCCGACGTCATTAAGACCAGGGGTGTGCAATGTCCAGAGATGATGCCGCCGATGCCGTTTCCTCCGTTTGATCAGAACGCGGCTGGTTTGTTGACAAACATCGCGCCTTCGATTTCGATGGCTCCCGCCGCTGCTGCCGTCGCGGCTCCTCCTCCTCCTCCTCCTCCTCAACAACAACAACAACAACAACAAATGTTCGCTAGCATTCAAGCACCTGTCGCGCAACAAGATACGTTTAACTTCATCCCTGGTTCGCAGCTTCGCGACGAGTTCAATACCGTCTCGGCGACGGCGAGTACTACGTCTCACCACACTCACGGCGACGCGACGTTCACCTTTCGTGGTCCGCAACTCGATCTCTCTGCCGTTCCAGACGCCGAGCGACAGTTCGCGGAAGCGCAATTAGACGCCGCAAAGCAAGCCGATGAAAATTTATTCGCGCAAGAAACCAAAGAATCCGAAAATAAAATGTCCGCCAAAGCCGCCCAAGAGGCTTTAGGTAATTTAGCGTTGTTTCGAAGGAAGTGCGAGGCGAATTTAGCCGAGGCGGAGAATAAAGCCTCGGTCGCAGAAAGCGAAGCGAAAGAGTTAAAGAAGAAAGTCGAAGAGGCGATGAAGATGTGCGAGGAGTTGATTCAGAAGAGTGAACAAGGCGGTGACGCTTCTATCGCAAAACGATTAGAGAAAGCGAGAGAGGAAAGAGACGCGTTGCGAGCGCAGTTGGAGGAGGAAAACGCGAAACTTCGAGAATTGAGCGGGAATAGCGCGACGAGTGCTTCGAATACGTCGGAGATGGAACTTGAGATTGAAAATACGGAAAAAGAAGTTGCAAAAATTAAAAACGGCATCGCGTTAGCGCAAAAGCGATTACAACTGGCGAGTGAACGCGCGGATTTGACGACGCAACTGGCCAACGTTTCCATGGCTGCGGAGGAGAAAGCGCGAGAACAACTTTCTCCTCATCCTCAACCATCAGCCATGACGCCGAACGGTTCTTGGGGAGGCGTGCAAATTCCCTCTTTACCACCGATGCCAACGCCGACGCCACCGACGCCGGAGACCGCTAAAATAGGCTTCGACAAATGGAACGAATGGGACGCGACCAAGACGCCGCCAGTCGGAGGGAAACCGCCGCAACAACAAAAGCAACCACAACTTCAAGATGATTTATTCAGCCATTCACCTCCAGTTATTCCACCAGCTTCGGTGAGTACAAAACCAACACAGCAGCAACAACAACAGCCAAAACCGACGGACAGCTTTGATTTCTCCGCGCCAACGCCGCGAGATTTCGCCCCTCCCGCGGTCGCCGCCGCGTTGTACTCGCAAACCAGTTCCGGAGGCTTCTTCTCCGACGACGAGACGACGCCGAATCATTCTAGAAACCCGAGCGGATTGGACGGGATTAACTTTAGCAATACTCACGCCGCGACCGGAGGAGTAAATGGCATACCACCATCACCAGCTCTCTTCAATCATCAACAACAAAACGGCGGCGTCGTCGCCAAGACGCCGGAAAACTTTATCGATCCGTTCGCCGTGGACGACGGCGACGACGAAGTCGAGGACAGTTTCGACGATCCTTTTGCATAGATAGAAACGAGAGAGATGCTCGCTCGCTCGCTCGAAACAGAGAGAAAACAAAAAGTGAGGAATATAATACATAATGACGAGCAGCGCGTTTACGCTACCGCCCGCGAGGTGCCAAACCAAAGCGAGACAAAAGCAACACAATGAAGCTCTCTAAGCCCTACACCCTAAAATTGTAGCCTGACTGCCCCAAAAACTCCCGCCACAAATTCTCAATTCTCGTCAAACATTCACTCTTTCCGCAAAGCGCGCGGAAACACAAAAGAGCCTCCCCTCCGTCCCTTTTGTTGTTTTCGAGAAAGAAGAAGAAAGAAGACACCATGTTTAAGCGCTCAAAATCCAACAACAACACCACCGCCGTTTTTGGAGGATTAGGAGGACAAGGGTCGGCGGCCAATACTACGAATACTAAAAAGCTCAATTTTACCGTCGTCATTCACGAGTTGATTCTCCCGATATTTGACGATGCGAATTATGTTTCTCCTAAGAAGAAGAAGAAGAATAGCAACAACAGCGATGAAAACAGGATACCGACGGAAACGACGAACGCGTTGAGAGCTATCGCGTGGTACCGAGGGAATAAGAAATCAGGGGTGACGAGAAGTATCGTCGCGAAACCGTATCAAATTGATGGTGCCAATGCCTCTTTCGGCGGAGAGGAGGAAGAGGAAAAGGAGGAAAAATTGAAGATGGAAAGGCACGACTTTGAGGACGAATCGTTCCAATTCGAGGCGACGATGACGGGAAACAAAAAGAAATCCTTACGATTTTTAATACTAGAAGCGAACAAGAACGAAGCGGAAGCACCGAAAGAAGGGGTGAAGAAAGTCGCGGGGATGCACGTCGGGACGGTGGATTGCGATTTGAGCAATTTTCTGAAACCGGAAAGACGAGGCGGGAGGATGGGCGCGAAGGTGACCGTAGAGGTTGAGTTGGAGCAGAATTTTCTGAAAGGGAAAGGGAAGAGCGTTTTGAATTATTCGAAGACGCCGAGAGGTGGGAGAGCGAGAATGACGATGACGATTCGACACGATAGGGAAGATTCGACGGAAGGGAGCGCCTTCGCCGCGGCGGCGGAAGGAGGCTCGGAGAGTATTAGCAACAATCGTTTCTCGAGAATAAAACAAGAACATCAAGCAGCAGCCAGCACTAGTCGTGAGAATACGCTGAACAGCAACAATAATAGCATTGATGGTAGTAGTGGAGACCAAGATAATCGACCGATATCCACATTTTCCGTGGCTGATGTCGTGAAACCTGGGCAGCGACCTGTTGGAAACGTCTCCGCAAATCGCATGCCGCTCGCGAAAGCATCGTCATCCTTACACGCGTCGCGATTTGGCGCTGGTGGGGCTGCAGGGATTGTTGCCAACACTGCGAGACCAGCAATGTCCAGCGAGAACGACGCGATGATGATGGATGCGTCCAAATCTACCGTTAAGATGTTTGCCCGAAATCGATTCGAGAATGTACCATCAAACGCTCACGAGCAACTGCTGCAAGCGGATGAAGCTGATGATGAGGATGGAGAATGGAACCCGTTTTCAAGTAAGCACGAACATCAGAAACATCAACAACCGAAAGAAGAAAGAGAAAGAACCGAAGAGGAAGAGTGGAACCCGTTTGGGCGACGCGGAAACGGCGTGTCGACCGGCAACTTGGGCGCATCGATAAGCGCGGCGGATAGAAGCGAGACGCCTCGCATGGGCAATTCGAATGCACAAGACAATACTTACAAAAATAATGATAACAAGGAAGTCGATAGCGACGGCTTTCTCCTCGGTTCGGATTTAGAAACAGAAGATGATGATGAATTCGATACTGACGAAGATAATGAGGAAGAAGAAGAAGAAGAATTCGATGACATCGACGACGCGCTCACGCATCGCACTTTTCAAAACGACGAGACGTATGACGATGACGATGATCGATGCACAACGCCGCCTCTTACGCCCGGACCTACGCGACCGCCGCCGACGCCGCCGCACAGAAAGACTTCGTACGCGGGAAGTTTTGTCGATCACCGCTCTGAGTTACGAGATCGCGAGGACTTCGCATCGCACGGCGTTCCAAACGCCGCGGGTGGTCCGATGTTTGTGGACAAGTCTCCTGAATTTAGGAGACGGTCGTTGAAGTTTCGCACGGATAAGCAGTTGTTTGCAGACGATGTTCTCGAAGCGAAAGGCTCACCACCGTTTCGAAACGCGCGCACGAATAGTTTGTTAGTGGACGTCTCCTTGGATAGTAACGGAAACGATTTGCGCGGACGATCTTTGAACAATTCCATGGATCGATCCAGAGGCGATTTTGATTGGAGCAGCATACCCATGCCGCAAGCCGCTGCGGAAAGTTTATTGTTACAGTCGCAGAGACAAAACAATATCAACAACGCTACTTCTCACACGGCGCGAAGTGATGCGCCTTCATCGCCGACGAAAAATTCTGAACTCTCCATGGTTGAGCGCATTTCACAAGATTGGGATTTAGAGTACCGCGCGGGTATTCGTGTGAGTTCTGACGGCAATCGCTCCGAAGGCATTCGCTCGTCTCTCATGAACGCGGGAAGTCAAAAAACCACTCGCACGTCGATCGATCATAAGAGCACCGCACAACAACTAGAACAAGAATTGGAAGTGGTCAAAACGAGATACGAGCACGAAATTTCCGAACTCAAAGACGACCTCTCCGAAGAGCAACAAAAGAACCAGAGAATATCCGAGCAGCTCGAACGCGCGAAGAAGAGCTTGGACGAAACAAAGTTAGAACTCGGAGCAACGCAAGTTTCTCACGCCAGATTGGAAGAGGAAAACGAAAAGTTGAAGAATCTCGCGCAGACTCTGAAGCAAAACGTTGCCGCCGCGCAAAGCAGACGAAGCAACGACGAGAGCGCCGATATCGCCGCGGCGCAAAGTTCTTTAAAAGTTGCATCGTTAGAGCGAGATGAGGCGAGAAATGAAATAAATCAGTTACGACAAGTCATCGAAACGTTGAGAACGGATTTGAGCAACGAAAAAGCGAGAACGTCGTTAGAATTTGCCATGCGCAAGTCATCGTTGGGTGACGACCAATCTGACGTCATCATGGGAGAAGCCAGGCACGCGTACTCTTCGACGAGCGGGAACGATTCAGATGGGGATATGATTCCACCGTGGGCAAAAAGAAGCGCGACTGTCGTCACAAAGTTTGATCGCCTTAAATCAACCAGGGCGATCGTGGACGAAGACTCGACGGATGATGAGGAAACGGACGAGGAAGAGGTTGAGGACGATAACGATTTGAAAGCGAAAGTAGTTTCTCATGATGAACAAGGAGAAGGATTGGACCATCATCACACATTGACAAGGACGAAGACGACGACGACGACTGTAACGGAGTACGGCGCGCTCATTGAAGCCGCGCTCGTTCGAACGCCGCAAACGACGGAGAATTTCGTCGTCGCCAAAGCGTTATTTGCGTATGCCTTTCAAGACGATGAAGCGTCAAGAGACGAGAGATGTTATCGCGTCCTCGATGCATTCAGTGGATGTATTCGAGGGTACGCGTTCGATGAACCAAAGCAGCTCGTTGCAATCTGGGTGCAAATTGCCGCCTTTGCAAGGGGTTTGAAATCGAAGGACAATACTCTATCCACGGCTTGGGAAGATGCCAGGAAATTGAGAGACGAAACGTTCACGTTTGCATTTGAAGCCGTGTGGCGCCGCGCGATATATCCATCCATCATGTGCACGAGCGACGACGAGTGTGCGGCGGAATCTTTGGAGAAACGAAACGAACTGAAAGGTGACGGCGAACGCGTTGGGCGCGTCTACGTTCGCGCTTTAGATCGCGCTGCGATTCTTCTAGGTGTCAACGAAACTGCGAACCAAGCGCCTGGCTTGGCCGTCGCCAACGCGGCCATCTTACGAGCGATACTTTCTCGGTTAGATAACGCATTAGTTGGAACCGTTTTATCGATGGAGGATAATACTAGCGATATCGTCGATCACATCGAAGATATTACTAATCTTGTCCCGGGAAAAGGCGTCGTGAGCTTCTCCGCCGGAGCGCACTTGAAACAGTGCGTCTCGCTCGTCTCTCGATGGTCGGAATCCATAGGCGGCATGTCAACTTCCAACAACGCAACACCATTCGTCGCGCTTTCAAACAGTCGATGCTTAGCGGACGCAATGATGGTCCCAAGAGTCAACTTAATGGACGAATCAGTCCGCTCGGGCATCCAAGGTCAACTCACGAACGTCATGATTAGCAAAATTCTCGAAAAACGAGTCAAGTGCGAATTGGACGACGACCGCGTGGACCCGAACACGGCTGCTGCCATCGCCGAGTGCGTCATTCGATTGAGCAAAGAAGACGCAGAAGAGGCATCAAAGAAGACAAAAACACCAACAACACCAATAAACGCCTCTTCCTTCTTAGACTTGAACGCGGACAAAATTGGTGCCGATCAAGTCTGGGACGAGCGTCAGTTTCTCGACAACGAATCCCGAGACGCGCTCGAGCGCGCCAAGGCGTCCTCCTTCCCGCAGTTTGCCGATCGTTGGGAACATCACCCCCGACAACACCAACAACAACTGCGACGACGAGAGGAGAAAGAAGAAGAACAAAATATGTAAAATAAAGAATATCCCCATCAGGTAGAAGAAGAGAATTGAATGTAGTCTATACAACATATGTATTCGCCATACTACTCTGCGCACCACACCGGCACCAAAAACTCAAGTACGTATGTATAAGTGAAAGAGGCGGTTGTTTTACTCTTTTTCTCGGAACAAATTTTTCCACCACAAACGTGACTCTTGGGAAACAAGCGTCTCACGCAACAAAGATGAGAACGACTAAGAAGAACAAAAACGACGAGGACGACGACGACCCTTTACACCATCTCCCGCGCAAACGGTGGGAAAAAGAATGCGCTCTGAAATGCGCCAACATCAGTCGAACTGGCTTTTTCGTCAACGCGCAAGGGATGAAGATACGATGGTACGCGTGGGATGCCAGTAATGGTGACGGGAAAAAGTCGTCGTCGGGAAAAGACGCGAAGAAGAAGAACATTGACGACGACGGACGACGAAGAGCTTTTGAAGAAGAAGAAGACAAAAAAGACCAAGGAGAGATCGGCGTCGTGGTCGGCGCGCACGGTTCGGGAGCGCACGCCATGTTTGAATGGCTCCAAAGTCGTCCAATGGGAACCGCGAGGAACAAGTATAAAAACAGCTGGATTGAAAGGATGAATAAAAGAGGCTTGACGTTTTACGCGTACGATCACCAAGGCGCCGGGAGGAGCGAATGCGCGAGAGGATGCAAGGCATTCATGGAACGCGAATCGGATTTAGTGGAGGATAACGCGCGGTTTATGAAACTCGTGCGAGAGAGGCACTCTGGTGGGAATGTTAATACTAATGATGATGAGAATACTACTCGCGGTAGTCGAAGAGGGAGTCGAAATAGAAACGGGAGTAGCGGCAACAACGGCGGTAGAAAGAAAGTGTTCGCGGCGGGCGTTTCGATGGGCGGGTTCGTCGTCGCGAGAGCGGCTATCGAGTATCCGAAGTTATACGCCGACGGTGTCGTTTTATTGTGTCCAATGCTCTCGTTGAAAAAGCTGCGCGCGCACGCGTCGAACAGAATCATTCTGAAAATCTTGCGCTTGTTCTCTATATTCACCCCGACGTGGGAAGTTGGCAAAACACACAAGAACAAAAAGTTCCCGCTCTGTCAAAAAGAGATGGAAGACGACCCGCTCTGTTGGCCGTCCGGCGTCCGAGGCATTCGCGCGAGAACGGCATCGGAGTGCTATTTCGGCACCGTGCGCTTAAACAAACCGGGCGTGATTGAAAAGTTCACCCATCCGGTCATCGCGTTCCACTCGGTCGAAGATCCCATGACGGATTGTTCCGGTTCCGAGTCCTTCATCGAGCGCTGTCAATCGAAGGATAAAACCATGGTCAGGTGTTCAGATGCGTTTCATCACGACTTGCAGCACGTCAGCGGGTACAGCGAACCAATCGGGGAGGAGATGTGCCAGTGGCTCGCGAAACGAGCGTGAGCGAGCGAGCGATGGATGACGTATATATCATCACATAGAAAACATGTATAAAAAAAAGAGAGCAGAGAGAGAGAGAGTTACGCTGAAAAGTGTGACGGTGGTGATATCGCGCGACACGTGATACCAACGCGCTTTTCCCACCATCCTTCGTCCACTCTTACGCGAGTAGTCTTCTCGTAAACTTGTACGGTAGTGAACAAAAATAGCATTTAGGAGAGAAAAGTTCTTCACACACACTTCCTCATTTTAAAAGAAACAACGCACCACCCGCTCTCTGATACTACTCCTCTACTAAATCTACTCCTACTCGCAAAACGCACAGAGAGAGAATCTTTTCTTTGAAATGAACAACCCCAAGAAATCGACTTTGAGTTAACTTCGAGAGAGAGAGAATAATGAAACAATCTTCTCTCGTCGTCCTCTTCTTTGTCGCATCCATTCGCGGAGGAGGAGGAGGAGTTTCCTCCGTCGTCAGCGCCTTTACCGAGGAAGGTTTCAGCGCTGAAAGAAGAAGGGATGCATGTCCGGCTTTGTTCTCCGGAAAAGACTGCGCGGAGGTGAAAACAAACCTCCCGGAATGCGTCGACGGCGCGTTCAATGGAAAGTGGATTTCTTTACACCGAAACGTGGTGCGTTTTCCCCGAGAAGGAGGAGAAAGGGACGAAGACGAAGACGTGAACGACGATACAACAAACGCTCATCGGGAGGACTATTGGCGCGTACCGCGAGATATATCGGAAGAAACTGCGTCGTTACTTCCCGAATTTGATATATTTGGGATGGGTAATAGAGGGAACGACGAGTATTCTTCGAACGCCGCGGCGGCGAAGTCGTGCGCGCTCGTCTCCTCCGCCGCGAGCATGTCGGGGTCAAATCTCGGCGCGGAAATCGACGCGAACGAAATTGTGGTCAGATTTAATAACGCGCCTACGAGAGGTTACGAAGCGGATGTAGGAAAGAAGACGAGTTTTAGATTAACGAATGCCATCTTTCAAGGGTATCGAGAGAATGAAAAAGAGGCGGTGTTGGCGAAGTGGTGCCAAGATAAAACGAGTCGCGTGCCGTGCGGTAAACGCGAAGAGTTGACGAGTTTGATCGACAAGAAAGCGCACGCCGTGAACCCGCGTTTTTTTGAGTACGCTAATTCGAGGTATTTTCGAAAGCTCGGCGAACATCCGACGAGTGGCATGGTGATGACGTTGCTCCTGTTGCATAGGTGCGAAAAAGTCACGCTGTACGGATTCAACGGGAAAGGATTGAAAAGCTGGTATTACCCGAAGAGAAGGAAAGGTGAAAATGCACCGAAAAAGAAAGAATGGTTGAGAGAGAAGCGGTGGACGGTAGAAGGAGATTGGATATACGCCAAATCATCGAGTGTGGACGGTATGGAAGACGATCCACTCAATCGAGAAAGAGAAGACTTATTAAAGGAGAACGCGGAAGAAAGTACCGGAAGGCGACGAAGAAGACAAGGAAGACGACGCCGCTTCTCTCGCTCGGCATCCTCGTCGTCGTCGTCGTCCTGGAACCTCCTCTCGTCTCGCGTTCAGCGCAGAGGTCTTCTCCTCGCGAATACCAACAATAGAACGAGCGCTTTGCCTCTCCATCCTCCTGTTCTTTTCCATAGTAGTAGTAGTAATAGTAGTAGTAGTCGCAGCAGCAGCAGCAATAGTAGCAGCAGTAGTAGTAGTGGTAGCAGCAGCAACAACACTAGCAGCAGCAGCAACAACAACAACGGCGAAGAAAAAGAAGAAGCGCGAAAGAAGAACGGCGCAAAAGACGAGGAAAATGTCGAGCGCGGCGGAACCACCACCACCACCACTCCTCCTAAACAACAACAACGAAGATCGCTTCTTCACGCCGTCAAAGCCGAGAGAGCGTGCGTGCGCCAGTTGCAGTTACTCGGGTTTCTCGAAGAAGTCGACGCGTAAAAAGAAAGGAGTCAGTCGCTCGTAGTATTCGTATGCTTAATTTAATTGAACACATTCGAATATTTTTAGGGGGGGGAAAACGATCCTCAATTTTGCGCACAAATTCCCCACTTCCGAAACGACTTTGAACGACAACTTTTCTAGGATGCTGAAAAAAATAGCCATCTTCACCTTCCTGGGCGCATCATCTTTGTCCGTCAGTTTTGCGGTCAAGTGCGTTTGATTTATCTCTCTCTTTCTCTCTCTTTCTCTCTCTGTTCTCGAAATTGAATGTCAACTGACGCGTCCTCTCTTTTTCCAATTCTCTCTGAACAACAACAACTCGCTTGATGATAGGTTTGGCCAAGACTTCACGGACACGTTGCACAAGAAACCAGAACCTTTGAAAGGTCCAGAATACTCTCTTGACGACGAAGGGACCGGGTTGTTCGCGGACGACATGCAGCAAGCGTTCGCGCACGGATTGAAATGCGGGTCGTGCTTTGCCGTCCTGAACGAGACGAAGGCGATGTTGACCGATATCGTGGACGAGGCCGGAGGAGAGGCAGAGTTGACGAGAGAGGAGATGCTGGAGAAGTTGTTGGAAAAAGTGGACGAGGAGGATTTGTGCGATCAGATTGGAGATTTGTACGGGGTGAAGTACGAGGACGGGTTGACGTTGGCGAAAGCGTGGGAGGCGCTCGTGACGGCGTCCACGCTGAAGGAGAAAGTGGCGAAAATGGATTTGAACGATAAGGGTGTGGTTTTGGAGAAAGGGGACATTGGGAAGCACGCGGTGTCGGTGTTGGCGGACGCGAAAGCACACATAGATTTTGGTTTGCACGGGAGAGATACGGTCGTGAAATTGGAGCAAGGCGAGGCGGAGAGGTTCGATCCGAAACGATTGGCGTATCACATTTTCAAGCAACACGAAATCGAGGACAAGGATTTGTCGGAGACGGATAAAGAGAGCATACGAGAGAGAATTTTAACGCACCCATGGTCGAGTAAGAGGCAAAAGATGGTTTTGGGAATGCAATGCGAAGCGATGGTGAAGAGCGCGACCTTTAAGGATTTGGTGAAATTATTTATGATTGACGAGGAACACCACTGGCAAAGTTGTGCCGGGACCGGCGCGTGTAAGTGGAAGGGTGGAATTAAAAAAGGAGATAAGATGGTGAATGAGCACGAAGAGTTGTAAAATGATTATGAGTTTTTGGCATTTGTATTATACTTACTTTCATTTATGCGCACGTTACAGTTGTGTGTAAATCAAACTTTTAGGAACCGCCACTCGTAGTTGTCGTACTTTTGCATCGTCACGATAATCTTCCTCTTCTTAGCGATGACTCTTACCGACGATCGTTCGGGGATGATTGTTTTGTACAGTTTCGGTAAAAACACTCTGTACGCCGCTTTGGCGCACACGGCCCAAATCTCAAACGCTTGCTCCAAAAATTCCATCTTGACGTTTTCGCTCTCGATTTCCTCAGGGAGAATAAAATAGATTTTGATTTGAAAGCCAACGTCTTCGTGAGAGTAGGTTTGTAAATCAACTCGCGGAAAGTTTTCGGACGGGAGGAGTTTGGAGACGTCGATGATGCCTACTTTTTGCCACAACACGGGAGGGAGTCGCGGATTTTTCGTCTTGTTGGTTTTCGATTTGTCCTCCAAAGCGTTACCCTTGTTTGGCGTTTTTGAAGACGACGACGTTTTCGTGTCTGATGCGAATGTTCGTAAACCAATCTCGTACGGGTTCTCCGCGCGCATGCGAAGGCTTTGTTTGTGCGCCTTCGTGGAAATTGCGGCTATTTCTTTACCGGCCGTTCGATATCCCAAAGGCAGAGACGCCACCGGGCCGACGTGTAACGCCGCGTATCGTCCAGAGACGAAAACTGAGCATCTAGGCCATCGACACCCGCCTTGCTCTTTCGCCAACGATACTTCGTTTGTTCCGTGTTCCCAGGAAAGAGCCGTTTCTACCAGTTGCGGGTACCCGTTGAAATAATTTGTTTTCGGAAGCGAAGAGAGTAAAGGATCGGTCTCGGCGGAAACGGCGGTACCGCAGCAAATCCAAATTTCGTCAAACACTTCAACTTTGGGCGTTTCGTACGATGCTTCCTCGACTGTCATCGTCAACGCTTGAAAATCATCGTCGGCGTCGACTTCGATGATAGTTCGCGCGCGTTTCGCCGCGAGCTCGCGTTTGGCTACATCGGTCAGTTCAATCGTCGTCGAAAACTGCTTCGTCGTTTCGTCAAAACCGATGGACACGATCTCCGCTTTCTCTACCACACGAAGTTTTGGTGAACTATCATCTTGTTCTGTCGATGAATTTGTCTTCTTCTTTGATGCGACCGAGTGACTTCTCACGCGCTTCCACGTGACGCCGTTAATCGTTCCTCGCTCTTTCGCTTCGTCTATGAATTTTGCGCGGTACTCAAAATCTTCGCTGGTATGGAACGGTCGCAACCCTTTCGCGCCGAAGTACTCCGGTTCCACGTCAAATTCGCGTCTTTTGAAACTTTTTCTGTGTAAAAGCGTGACGGATTTCACTTTACTATTTTCCACCGCCCCGGACGCAACCGATGCCGCCGTCATGCCTCCGCCTACTACCAAAAGCCGCTTCCCGTTTAACGTACCCTCGGGATCGAATACGTTTATCGACTCGCTCGTTTTCACCCGACCATTCCCACCATCTTTCACCATTAACGCTTTCAATTTTTCCAGAACCACCGCTTCTTTCCTCGCGCAACACACCACTACCTGCGCGGCGACGAACTCTTTCCCTCCTTTCGTCTTCGCCAACATCCCGCCTCGTTTCAACAACCCGGGATATTCTTCGTTCGCTTCAATCTTCCTCAAATTCACCACCTCATCCTTTACAATCGGCACGGATTTTAAAATCCCGCCGTCCTCGTCGCTTTGAATCTTTGTCGCGCACGCCTCGGCGTACAACCTTGTCGACGGCAACGGCGCGAACTTATCGCTCCCAGAATACGCCAGTTCCTCGTTCCTCCCCATCCTCGAGCTGAAACTTTGAATCGCCATGGAACTGCTCGCAAACGGCGTTTGCGTGATTGGATACCGCACGTGCGTCATTCCCAAACGCATCGCGCGGTCAGCCCAAGATTCCAACCACCCTCCGAATCGATCGACGACGAGCGACGCGCGTTGACGGTTTTCCGGGAAATGCGTCAACGTTGTCAATCCGCATCTCCCGGCGCCGATAAAAAGTAACGGGTAAATGTCTTTTTTCGCCATCTCCGACGACGAGATGAAGAATTCCTTCTCGTCGAGCAAGCCGTCGTTGGAAGAAGAAGACATTTCCTCTCCTCGCGTTCGTCTCGTTACCTTCAGAATCCACTCACTCCGGCTTTAATATGCAGACAAGACGTCTGATCTCGGTCTTTTTTTTTTCCGAGTAGCAATTTTGAGCGTTTTTTTATATTTTTTTCGAAAAAAAACAAGAAGGCGAAAAGACACCCAAAAGAAGAAGAAGAAAAGGTTGGAATTAGTAATATTAACGCTCTACTACGTAAACGTGTGTTCTCTTTCAATTAAAAACAACTTTATCTCTTCAAAATCTATTATGTATACAAATAATACGAAAGAAGTCTTCTTCGTCTTCTGACTCTGACTCTCTCTCTCTCTCTGTTTGTTACCGTGTATATTTTATCTCTCGTCGTCGACGGGGATGTGGCTATGATGTAAGTACTATCTCTCTCTCTCTCTTTTATATAATATTAAACAGACTTGATCTTCAACCCCAAACCTTTCATGGTCATTTGATACTTCGCCGGATCTTCCTTCGCCAAATACTTTTGTAATCGCCCGCGTCGGCCGAGGAGTAACTTCAATCCTCGTTGCGTGGAGTAATCTTTTCTGTTCGCTTGCAAGTGCGCGGTTAAGTTTTCAATGCGCTTGGTGAGCAAGGCGATTTGTAAGGAGGCGGAGCCGGTGTCGGAATCGGACTTTTTAAACTCGGAGAGCTCGTCTAAAGATGGGCGCGAGTTTTGGTCCTTGGCGACGATTCGCATTTGAATTTTACGGCCGGAGGAGGAGCGGACTGTTTCGTTTGATGATGATACATACATAATAAAGAGAGAAATGGGTTAGCGGCGGTCACCACATTGGGCGGCTTTTTGAGGTTTTCACCAATGCGCGCGATTTGTTGCAACGGGTTTGTCTGTATTCGCGAACGAGTATGCGCAGATCAAACCCGAGAAATGCGCGGTTGAATACCCTCCGCGTGCGTTTCGAGCGTTTTCGCGTCCGTTTTTTTCTCCATCGAAAGCGCGACTTCGTTTCCGCGTTGAATCAGGAGGTCTGATGACACGCACGCCACACCGTGGATAAAATTCACAACATTTAAGCGGCGATTCATTTAAAAAAAAGAGAGAGACACGCGACGCGACTTACCGGAAGAGGAGGACACCTGCGCGGTGCCTCGAACAAAGCTACTCTGTTGCGTTAAAGAAAACATTGTTTGCGTTAAGTAGTGCGCGGTCGAAAAGCTGTGTAAGAGAAATGTCGCGTTATGCGTTTATTTGTGTCCAGAAAGCTGTCAAATTTCTTCATTTTTTGCAAAAACGTTTTTTTTTATTTCAAACAAAAATAAAACACATTTGAACATCTTTGTGTTGTTGGTTTTTGATTACTACTTCTACGCATCGATTGAGGGAGAAATTAAGAAGAGTTCTTCGCGAGAAGTACGCTGCTAGAAGGGCTTTCGTGATGCTCAGTCCAGTGAGCAAAGTGATGGAAAGCCAAAGAGAGGAAGGAAGGAGGAGAAGGAGCGATTTGTTATCCAATCATTTAGTCATCGACGCGGTAAAAGACGGTTCGGACGGGGTGAAACACGCGAAACATTTCTACATCGATCCCAGAAGTCGCTTTAAGTTTTGGTGGGATATTGCGAGTTTAGTGTGCGTTGGGCATTCGGTGATTGTTTTGCCGTTCGCGTTGGCGTTTT
>Ga0209090_10000955_pt1 | contig 18549 bp, 8 predicted proteins | sample ArcticOcean_MG_C_9_FD_187432 | JGI IMG/M metagenome (GOLD analysis project Ga0209090, IMG submission 187432) | Marine microbial communities from western Arctic Ocean - ArcticOcean_MG_CB2_152 (SPAdes) (version 2) | ecosystem: Environmental > Aquatic > Marine > Oceanic | place: Arctic Ocean... | reverse complement strand
ACACGCAGCGGAATATGACGAACCGGAAGCCATCTCCGTGTTATTGGAAGTGAACTGCGCGATTGATTTTGTCTCTGGATTTGGTGCCAGCAACCGTCACTGCGCGCTGACTGCTGCGGCAAAAGTTGGCGCATTGAAATCGCTTCAATTCCTTCTCGACAACAGTGCGATTTCATCCGTGGAACCAACGATTGGTCGAACTGCGCTCATTGAGGCTGTCGACAATAATCAACTAGAAGCGATTGCGTTCTTGGCGACAGCTCTGAAAGAGAAAGATTACGAAACCTCCGCGCGATACACCGCTTTAGTTAAAGCCGCAATGAATGAAAATATAGAGGCAATCAAAGTGTTGAGAAAGTGTGGTGAAGACATGAACTATGAAAACTCCACTGGAGATACAGCTTTGATCGTTGCCTCTCGACTTGGGAACGTGGCGATGGTTGAGGAACTTCTGGTACCTTCTGATGACGAAAGTTTATCTAACGATGCCACTAAAACGGACGTTTGTCGAAGAGTGAGTGCCGTTGATTACGAGTCTGTTAGGAACGGCGAGACTGCGTTGATTGCGGCTACTTTGAATAATCATATAGATTGTATCAAATTTCTTCGTCGGGAAGGTGCCGTTTTCGACCGCTTCAACCACCGCGGATGCACCGCGCTTTTCACTTGCTGCGAATCGCAAGATATTACAGTCGAGGTTCTTGCGTCTCTCTTATCAAACGGTTGCAGTGCTGACATTCGACGCAACGGTACTGAAGCGACGCCTTTGTTCAGCGCCGCGGAAAGTGGGAGAAATGATTTTGTTTCCTTATTGATTCAACGAGGTGCGGATATCGAGCACGTCGACTCAAAGACTGGTTTGAATGCGCTCGCTGTTGCGATTCAAAACGACCGCATTTCCGTAGTCCAAACTTTAGTAGATACAAACGTGAACGTAGGTTTTGAGTTACGCTCAGGGGAAACTGCTTTGACATTAGCCGTTCGTTTTGGACGCGCGACCATTTTAGAAATCTTAGTAAGCGCAAAGAGAAAGTGCGACGTGAACAAAGAAACGTCCACCGGCATAGTGCCCTTGCATTTAGCCGCATCGACGGGAAGATTCGAATGCGTAGACGTTCTCGCCAAAGCATACGAAGCTGATGTAAACTTTGAGTCGAAGATCTTCAAAGAAACGGCGTTGATTTGTGCCACTAAAAGCGGCAACTCGGAGATGTGTAGGCGACTCGTCGAATCTGCAGGCGCGGAAGTAGATTTTGTGACTAAATCAGACGGTCTTTCCGCACTCATGGTAGCCTGCTCCATCAACGAACCTGATGTTATTAGAACCTTAATTGATCTCGGGGCGGATCCAGAACTTGAAGACGAGAAAGGTTCGAAGCAAACGGCGCTTCAAGCTTGCGTGAAAGCGAGTGCGATTGATAGCATTGTCGCCTTGATTGAGTGTGGCGCTGATCCAAACTTCGAAGCGTCTTCCACTGGATTCACGGCACTTCTCACTGCCGCGGAGTTGAACTTGCCGCTGTGCTGTAAAACACTCGTCGCTCTCGGCGCCGATCCGAACTACGAGACGAAGGCTCGTGGTTTCACTGCGCTTACGATTGCGGCAGCCTCCGCTTCGCATGACGCCATTAAACGTTTGATTGCCTTGGGTGCATCGGTAAATAACGAAGATGCTAAGTACGGACGCACGGCATTGATTTCTGCCGCTATTGGCATCGAAGATGATGAGTTATGTGCTGCGACGTGCGAGTTGCTTGTCCAAGAAAATGCGCAAATCGATCTTGAGGCGAACTTCGCGATGTCGCCGGAGATGTCCAAACGACCGCAAACTGCGCTCATGAGCGCAGCTGGAAGCACAAAGTACAGAATGAGGGAATTAACTTTGCGTAGACTCTTATTTCTTGGCGCAAAGCTCAACTTTGAAACCGTGGAAGGCGGCACTGCCGTACTCTTTGCTAGCCTCGAGAAGAATTCCGAAAACCTAGACGTACTCGTCAAGGCTTTGGGTGCCGACGTCGACCTTGAGAACAAGTTCACGTTGACTCCGTTAATGTCGTGCTTAGAATACGATTTATACGAATCGTGCGCGAAACTGTTAAAGCTTGGCGCAGATCCATTGAAGGAAAACCGCCTCGGACATCACGCCATGTCTGTCGCGGCGAAGTGCGACTCGAGATCGTCAATCTTGTGCTTACAAAAGGATTTCAAGCTTGACGTAGATGTGCCGTCAAAGATGACAGGCGATCGACCGTTGGACGTGGCCGTGAACTTTGGCGCGAGAGATGCGACGAAGTTGTTACTTTCTTTGGGCGCCGACGTGAACGCGATCAATCCGATCACGCACGAGACGGCTTTGATGCACGCGGCAAAATCCGGTCAGCTCGGATGTTTAGGGCTCTTATTGCGTCAGCCACATTCTGCAAAAACTAAGCTCGTGAACGTAAACGGTGATACTGCGTTGACACTCGCTGCTACACATGGTCGTTTAGATTGCGTGAACGCTCTGATTGAGAAGCTCGAAGAGGCCAACGAGGTCTTGCACGAAACGAAGAATGGGGACACGGCGTTGACGCTTGCAATTGAAAATGGTCACGAGAAGGTCGTTTCGAGTTTGTGCTTGGATGGTAAGGCGCGAATCGAGTACGAATCGAATTCGGGGAAGACTGCGTTGATCGCGGCGGTGTCTGCGGATCGCCCCGAAATGATTCGATTACTCGCAACACTTTCCTCGAAGCAAAAGAAACAAGACAATGCGAATGAAGCTTCTCTCGATTGCGTAGATTACGAAACGACGCGAAACGCACCGGAATTCGTCAAAGCATTGCATTATGCCTCTTTGATGCATCGGCGTAACGCGTGCATTAAAGCGCTCGTAGCTGTTGGTGCCAACGTGGACGGTGAACTATCGAGCGACTTCTCTGCTAAATATGGCAACTACACGCCGTTGATGTGCGCTGTGTTAACAGACAATGTCTTGGCAATATATCAGCTCACCAAACTGGGTGCCAGCATCAATCACGAAAATGCCGCGGGTTTATCACCGTTGATGTTAGCGTGTGAAAATCGTAATGAAGGCGTATACTTTGCTTTGCTAAAAAAAGGAGCGAATCCTCGTTTTGAGACCCGCTTAGGTAAAAACGCACTCGTGGCGTCATTCGCGCCCGACAACAGCGAAATGTTAGAACTCATTTACCACTCGCTCGGTTCTGTGCGAGATGAAGAGTCCATCATTACCGGTGCTACACCTTTGATTCACGCGTTGAATTCTCCGTATTGCATGGAAGCGGTTCCGACACTCTTACGTCTTGGCGAAAACATTGAGCACGAGACACGAGACAGCCGCACGGCTCTCATCGCTGCTGCCTTATCCGGTGTCGCTGATCGCGTCGCTTTATGCTTACGAAACGGTGCAAGAGCGAATCAAGAAACGCGTACAGGCGCAACTGCTATGTCTGCGGTGATTAAAAAGCTTGGTATGCCTATTCAAATGGCTACAGAGGAGTCCTACCAAGACGATATCAACGGCGAGAATGTCTTGAAATTTCTACTTACCAACGCCATCGATAAAGCGAACGTGAATCACGAGAACAAGAACGGTGTAACTCTGTCTATGTTTGCCGCGCGCGCATTCTCGAATAATCCTCGAGTTCTCGCGTTACTCCTCGATCACGGGGCGGACAAAAACGTCGAAAGTTCGAAAGGGTCGACGCTTTTGTTGGATGCGCTTCAGTTTGGCTGCGACGATGCGGTGGACTTGTTGATTGCCGAAGGTGTTGATGTAAATTACGAAACTCGCAAAAATACCGCGGAAGTGTTGACGCCATTAATTTTGGCCGCCAAGCGTGGTTCTGTGTTTCAAATGGAGCAGCTCTTAGCGGCTGGAGCTGACATTAATTACGAGACAAAGGCTGGAGAAACTGCGCTCATGGCGGCGGTTTCAGCATCACGAGCCGACCACGTGTCCACGTTGATGTCCATCGGTAATGCAGATGCGAATTACGAAGTTAAAAACGGAAAGACTAAAGGTGATACCGCTATTGTTCTAGCTGGTCGTTTAGGTCACAAGGATGTCATTCAGCGTTTGATTTCTTCTCACAACGTCGATCCGTCGCGAGGCTTGAGCGATAAGACGACGCCGCTTATCCGCGCGGTGGTTGATGAGGATGCCGACGCGGTGAAGCACATGCTTCTTGCCGGTGTCCCTATCAACGTCGAAAGCGCCGAAGGTTACACACCTCTCGTTGAAGCTGCGAAGAAGCTGTCTCGGATGCGCTGCTTGGAGGCTTTGTGTGACTTCGACGCGTCCATCGTCGATTTTGAAACGAGTCGAGGCTTTTCAGCTTTACACGAGGCGTGTAAAGTCGGTAACGAAGAAGCTGTACTCGCCATGTGCTTGAAATACGGTGCCAATTCGAACAGAGAGAGTGCTCGAGACGCGACAACACCGTTGATGACGGCTGCAGAATATGGCCAAGTTACCGTTGTGGAAACGTTGATCAAGAAGTGCTCTGCGGATGTCAATCGAGAAACAGTCGCATCGAAACACACGGTATTTACGCATTGCGCCTTCAGAGGTAAAACATCTGCATTTTCTGCGTTGGTTTCCAACGGTGCGCTCGTCGACAGAGAAACACAAGATGGACGCACTGCTATTTTGTACGCCATAGCGAGAGATGACGCGAAGACGGTCGAAGCGCTTGTGAAAGTTGCCGGCGCAGACGTCGAGTTTGATTCCTCCTTGGGCGTTACGCCACTCGCCGGCGCGGCGACGGCGAATAAACCAAAATGCGTCGAAATGTTGTTGAGTCTTGGCGCTAAGCCGTTGAAATCGTCCAGGTCGAACAAGGTTCCCGTTTTACAAGCATGTTTGATGGGTTCGATTGAAGCTATGAAAGTATTACCGTCCGGCGCGGGGTTTTGGGACTCAGATCCTCTCGGTAACGGCGAGACGCCGTTATTCTGTGCCGCGCAAAAAGGAAAAGATGTCGCAAAAGTTGCCATCGCGTGTGGAGCGACCATTTCGTACGAGCCAAAGAGTACGAAACGGACGGCACTTGCTATGACTGGGACTATTACGTTACGATCGCGAGCTTTTGACGCCTTAGTCGCCTTGGGTGGCGTCGCGACGAGCGTTTGCGGAAGTGGCGAAACGGCTTTGGATGTTGCGTTTGCGAACAACTGCGATTGGTGCGCGCCAAATATTCTAGTCTACACGGCGAGTGCAAGCGACCCGAGCGGTGACGTCAATTACGTTTCAACGATGTCAAATGAGACGGGGTTGATGTACTGCTGCCGTCGCGGCCTAGTAGATGGTGCGAAAGCTTTAATCAAACTTCCCGGTATTGATGTGGACTACTCCGCGGCGAAAACTTCACACAGAACGGCGTTAATAGCGGCGTGCGATAGAGTTGAGAAGTCGTCTCTCGCGAACGTCGTTGGTGGTGACATCGAAAATGCCTTGCAAATAATCGATGTTCTCGTGAACGACGCGCGAGCGGACGTCGACTTTGAAACCGAAACCGGTAAAACAGCGCTCATCGTTGCCGCGACGAATAACAACGACAACGTCATCCGCAAACTCGTCGACGTTGGTGCAAACGTGAATCGAGAAAACAAGTTTGGTATTTCTGCGTTTTCGGCGTCAATTGAAGCTTCTGCAGATGCCGCCGGCGCTTTACTCGTTGAACTCGGCGCCGACGCGCATGCCGGTGATAAGATCAGTCACGATACGCCGTTAATACGAGCCGTTCGTATTGGCGACGTCGACGCGGCGAACTACATCTTGGTGAAAACCAAGGCTGATCCGAACGTAGAAACGGAAGTCAGCGGCGAAATCGCATTACTCGTTGCGTGTAGAAATGTCGACGTGCCCATGGTGGAACTGTTACTCAACTCAGGTGCCGATGCGAGCCAAAAAAGCTCCGTTACTCGTCTTTCACCTCTGGAAGCGCTGTGCACTTCAAGCGCTTCGACGGAGAAAGCTGACGACATGAAGAATATCGTAAACATGCTTCTCGCGACTGAAATTGTTGATCCAAGTGCCATCGATAAAGTGACGCTCGAAACACCGTTGATGGTTGCGGCCAAACATGGCGACGCACTTGGCGTCGAATGTCTCATCAAACACGCGAAAGTCGACGTGAACGACGAGCGCACCGGTCGCACGGCATTGATCAGAGCGTGCGGGTGTGGTGACGTCGCTGTGCCGGCTGTTGAAAAGCTTTTACAGTTGGGCGCGGACGCGACATTAGACGTGACGCTCGAAGAAGAGAAGACTGCTCAAGTCGAGAAAATTGGTGACACCGCGGTGCACTCCGCGGTTCGATCGAAATCTAACGCGAAGATTTTCATCGTGCTCGCTTCTCTCGGCCAAAACGTCCTCAACGTTGAATCTTCCGATCAAGACGGCTTGACGCCTTTACAACTCGCCGCGTCTTTGAATAGAAACGATGCCATGTCGCATCTCATCGCGGCCCATGCAAAAGTCGACGCCGAATCTCGAATCAACGAGCACACGGCGCTGACGTATTGCGCGGACACGGACAACGCGACTGCCATGATACATTTGGTTAAAAAATGCGGCGCCTCGGTCGATAACGAAACTTCTGCGCACGAGACGGCGTTGACGGTTGCGTTGAAATCTGAAAAATGGCAAAAAGTAACGGACGCGTTGATAAACAACCTCAACGCGAGCGCGACTTTGGAAACCTCCGTTGGAGATTCCGCGGTTTCCGTCGCGTTCGACTCCGACGACGAAGATAAAATCTTAAAAGTCCTGCGCGACGGGAAAGTTGACGTGAACAAGTATCCGTTCACGACTGCGGGAGAGACCATGTTTGGCATGTGCGGCAGACGAAACTGCGCTCAAGCCATCTCGACGATTTCTAAATTCAAAGACACAGAATTTACGAACATTGACTTGAATTTAACTGATGCTACGTCTGGGAACACGGCGCTTTGCCTCGCCGCGGCTTTAGGCCACAGCGAGGTTGCGCGAGCCTTGATTCTCGACGCAGGCGCGGACGCTTCGTATGCTCCGAGTGAAAACGGCAAAGTCGATCCGCTCTGCGACGCGTGCGCGGCGTGCCCAATTGACAAGTCACTCGCGACGATTGAAGTTTTAATTGAGATTGGTAAAGTAAACGGCTCGATGTCCAAAACTGAAGTCGGATGGACTCCGTTGATGCTCTTGGCGGATCGTCCGAGCGATTTTGAAGGCGTGGACGAGAACGTCGCGAGCGCCATCATTGATTACTTGGTTGACGAAGGCCAGTGCGATCCGACGAAAGTGTTTGACGATAATGGCGCACCCAGCGGGTACCACGCTTTTTCTTGGAGTCAACTTCGAAAGAATCTCGTCGTTAGAGATGCGTTATCCAAATACTATTGCGAAGGTGGTGGTAACGAAAGGAAAGAGAAGACATCCGTCGCGGCGAAAAATAACGTCTCAGATATCACCGCTTTGCGTAATTTTTTCAACGCTATCGCGAAGGACGATTCCGAAACCGTCGATGGTTTATTGGCGGTAGGGACCGTTCGCGACGCGAGCGTTTCTTTAGTCCTCGACGACGACGACGGATCGAGTGAACGAGTGAAGGCTATTTTACACGCCGTTCGATCTGGAGCGAATAAGTCCATCAAAGTTTTGGCCAAGCACAAGTGCAATCTCGACGGCGACGGCGCGACGATTCCGATCGTCGAAGCGACGTTTCTGGGTAAACTCGACGTCGTCAAAACGTTGGCATCAGTTGGTGCGAACGTGGATTTGTGCTCAAAAACACACGAAGGCGTGAACGCGTGCGCCATGGCTGCCTTGATCGATCGAGACGACATTTTGCGTCTCTTGTGCCAAGACTTCAAAGCAACTTTGAACGCTGCGAACTGCGAGAGTAGTTTCAACACGCGCACGTTTCAAACTTCTACAGACCGATTACAATTATCACCGTTGATGTATGTCGCCACGCGCGATAAAGGTGCGGCCAGTCGTAGACACGCGTTGGAATGTCTAGTGAATAGAGGCGCTGCTGCCGATTTTGAAGCGCCGGAATCCGGCGAAACCGCGTGCACGCTCTTGGCGAGATTGAACAGACCGAACGTCATATGCGAACTCGCCATGGTTTCTAAAATCAACGCCAACCGTGAATCGACGTTGTTAGCCTTTACCCCGTTGATTGCAGCGGCGGAAAACAACGGCGAAGACGCCGTTCGAATTATTTTGGAACACTTGAACGCGTCTATCCATCTCGAAAACTCGCGAGGCGACACGGCGATTCTCGCCGCCTGCCGAAACGGATCCGTCGGAGCATTAAAACTTTTGTTGGAACATGCCGCGCAAAAGTCAAGCGACGATATCTTTTCCGTCGACGACCGAGGCAAAATTTTACTCAACAACTCCTACGGCGTGCACCCGATCATCGCCGCCGCCGTGGGCGCGAGCAAAACTTCCAAAAACGCCTTTGAAGGCGTCTTGGACGTCTTGAAGCGTAACGAGAAAATATTCGCGTTCGACCCAAACTGCGAAGCGTTCAACGGGCAAACCGCGTTGACCACTCTGTTCGTGGACAACCAACCTCAATCAGGCGACGATCACGCAATCAACGAACTGCGAAAGAAAGCTAAAGTGCTTCTCCGCTTCTCAGCCGACGCGTCTCACGAAAACGCATTTGGTAAAACCTCCCTCGACGTCGTCGTCGAAAACGACGACTTTGTCGGTGCCGACATCCTTCTCACCGACTTGCACGTGCAACCGAATCGAGAGAGCACGAAAACTGGATACACCGCCTTGATGCTCTGTTCAGAGTTCGCTTCTTTAAAATGTTGCGAAACGTTGTGCCGAAAAGGCGCCGACGTCGCCCAACTTTCCGTCATGCTCGAATGCGACGCCATGGATATCGCGCACCACAGAAAACACGCGGAGGTTAAGCAGTGTTTAGTCGGGTTTGGCGCTGTTCCAATCGCAGATGATGATTAATAGTGCAATAATACTAATACTAATACTAATACTACTATCTTTTGAACACGCAAAGCCGCTCGAACAACACACAAAAAACAAAAAACAAACACACCAACGAAAAAGAAAAGAGAGAAACTTTACACAAAAACACAAAATCTCTCTCTCTCTCTCTCAGTCAGTCACGTTTCGTTCCTCCTTCTCTGTCCTCTCGCTTTTGGCTGCCACGTCCATTTTTTGCACAAATTTTTTTTGGGATAAAAAAAAAAAAAAAGTGGCTTCCTTTCCTCACATTGGCGTTCTCGTGCGAGAGCCCCGAGACGTAGAGCCTGCGCGTATTACTCTCACGACCAAGAAGAACAGAGCATCAAAAAAACGAGAGCCCTACCACAAAAACTGCATCAGTATCGTTAAAATCATGTTTGCCGCGCGAACGATGCGCTCCGCCGCTCCGACCACGACGCAAAACCAGAAGAAGAGGCAACATTTTTCCCCGAAAAGGATCGGGGGGATCCGAATTCGCCGATGTCGTCCGCCTCTGATTGCGATGTCCATCCCGCAGCAAGGAGGAAACGCGCAAAAACGTGAGTCTTTGTTGTTTTCTCTCTGTCTCTCTTTCTCTTTCTCGTTTAGTGTTAGTATTCTTAGTATTCGCGCGGTATCGAGAAGTTTTATCGACTTCGGCGTGATGAATTCTCTCTATCTCTATCCACTTCTGGTGGGATGTTTGGATAAAACTGACACAAACTGACGCACAAAATTTTACGACAACGTTGACATCGCAGTGAAAAGACAACCGATCGAAGCGCGCGAGGCGGTCCGCATGGGCATTCCATCCAAAGGCCGTATGGCGGAAGACACGCAGGGGTTACTGAAATCGTGTCAACTTTCCGTGCGGAAACTGAACCCGAGGCAATACGCGGCGGAGATTCCAAACGTCCCCGGCATGGAGGTGTGGTTCCAAAGAGCGACGGACGTCGTGAGAAAGTTGTTGACCGGAGACGTGGATATTGGGATTGTTGGGTACGATATGTTGAGGGAAATTGGTAACGAGGACGAGGATTTGGTGATTGTGCACGACGCGCTCGGGTTTGGCGGGTGTCATTTAGCCGTGGCGGTGCCGCAGGCGTGGGAGAACGTGAACTCGTTGAGCCAATTGAAATCAGACCCGAGATTTTCCAAGGAGAGACCGTTGCGAGTGGTCACGGCGTACGTGAACGTCGCGACGCAGTTTTTTAAGGATCAAGGCATGGAGAACGTGGTTATTTCCACCGCGGACGGGGCGTTGGAAGCTGCACCGGCGATGGGTGCGGCGGATTGCATCTTAGATTTGGTCTCGAGCGGGACCACGTTGAGAGAAAATAACTTGAAAGAAATTGAAGGCGGGAGAGTGTTGGATTCGCAAGGGTGCTTAGTAGCCTCGAGAGAGGCGTTGTTGAAACGACCGGGAGTGTTAGAGATTGTTCACGAAATGTTGGAAAGATTGGAGGCGCATTTGAGAGCGGACGGGGTGTTTATGGTCACGGCGAATGTCCGAGGCTCGAGCGCCGAGAGCGTGGCGGAGAAGATTTGCGGCGGGGGGAGTTTGTTGAGAGGATTACAAGGGCCAACGGTGTCGCCGATTTACACGCCACAAAGTGACGGAGCTGTCAAAGAAGGTCAATTTTACGCGGTCTCTATCGGCGTCCCGAAAACGAGAATATACGAAACGGTGAAGAGTTTACGCAGAATGGGCGGCAGCGGGGTCTTGGTCTTTCCTATGACGTACGTGTTTGACGAAGAACCACCGAGATGGACGAGCTTGTTAACGCAGCTTGGCTTAAAATCGGAAGATTTCAACCACTTGGCTCGCGGGGAGGCGCCAGTGGCGAGATAATACTAAGTAAAGCGCACGATTGATTAAGTTATATCCTAAGCTAGACACGATTTTTTAAACAAAAAACACAACGTTACTTACGAATTCGTTGAATGGATGATTCCTCCCGCCGTGTGACTTATGTCCATATCTGCATGATTAATACAAAAGGCTATCTACTTTTCAGAATATTTTTCTCACGCGCACGCGAACATGCCGCGCGTTCTGTTTGATGATTTTCTCTTTGTTCTTGTTGTACTTGTAATAGTTGTAAATCTCAGTAAAGTTTCCGTTTACGCCGCGTATTTCTTCGCCGGCGTTCTAGTTCTCGTGCTCGTTCTCGTCGGGCTCACCAAACTCGCCGCCGCCGCCGCGCTCTTCGGCGTCGCTTTTCTCGCGGACGACGAAGATCTCTTCGCCGCAGAAGCCGGGGCCGCCGCTTTCGCTTTCGGCGTCGGCTTCTTCGCAGAGCGAGTCGAAGCCGCTCTCTTCGATCCGCCCTTCTTCGTCTTCGTCGACGATACCAACGGTTTGATCAACTGAACAAGTTGTCCCGCGCAGCCTAAAACTAAAGCGATGACGACTACGGTGGCGGCAATCCCAAGCGGGTTCGTGAAATCGCCGAGTACTGTGAGTGGGTTCTTCGAGATTGAGGACGCTTTAATGGCCATTTTTTTATGAATGATTTTTATCTTTAATCCGCGTTCGCAAAAGTGCGTTTCGTGTTGTCGTATGGAGAGAGCGAGAGGACGAGTGAGGGTCAGAATTTGGATTAATTTTGAATGCAAATGCATTCTCAGCGCTTCATCAAAATCTGTACGCGCGCAAACCTTTAAATGCGTTCAAAAACAACTCTTTCGCGCGCAGTTGTTGATCGGATGCTGTTTTTAACGCTTTTCGTTTGCGAAAGAGAGAGAGAGAAGACGTAGGGAACACCCCTAATTTAAAATTTCGATCGTTTGCGCCTTTTCAAATTCCAATTGGGAACATCAACAATCCTCGTCCGAGAAAGGAGAGACAGAGAGAGAAAATACGCAAAACATGCGGTGGATCGTCAGAGCGTACCTGTTGTCAAAATGAGACGAATGTTTGTTTTAAAACGTTTGTGTTGTTAGTGTTGTTGTTGTGTATCGTACACGAATTATGAAGAGTTATTTTTCTTGCATTTTGCACCTTTTTTTCTGACTGAAAGGAAGAGATCTGGGCGGAAAGTCAAGAACGAGACGCGAAGCGCTTTTGACGCGGTACATAGTGAAACATAATATTAAACATTTTGAATTTACACTGGCTCTGCGAACTCTCCGAAAACGAATAATCAGAACGCAAACTTTTCGAGGTCACTTTGTGCGCTCCGGCTTAACTGCGCGTCGTTGATTTGCGCGTTCAACCAGGATATCATCTTGCCGTCGCTCGCTTTTTCGTCTTCGAGTTCGGAGATGCGTCGGTCTTTTTCGCTGAGTTTGAGCTTCACGCGTTCGGTTTCTTCTATTAAAATGTCCTTTTCCTCCTCGGTTTGCCGTTTCGCGTCCAACGCTTTGTCCAGTCTGAGCTTTTGTTCCTCTAAGAGTTGTTCTTGTTGTAAGACGACGGTGGATCGGAGTTTGGATTTGGATTTGACCGCTTTCAGTTCGTTCGCTAGGCGTTCGATGACGGAGTTACCTTTTTTGATTTCGTTCGCGTACTCAATGGCGATGGACTCTGCTTTCTCAGTTTGTTCTCGAGACTGGTTCCAAGATTTATCCAGGGATTGAATGTGCGCTTCAGCTTGTTCTAATCGTCGTTTAACGAGCGCGTTGACTTCGTCTTTGTCGTTGAGTTGCGATTCGAGCCATTCGACGCGGTGGAGTCTAGCCATGTGTTCTTGGTCTTTATCGCGAAGCTTAACGTCCGCGTTGCGAAGTTGCACGCGCGATTCAGCAACCTCGTCGCGCAAGGATTGCAACTCCTCTTCTAAAACGCGATTGCGCATTTCGATTTCGGTTTGCGTTTGCGTGCGCAGAAATAATTCGTCGCGTAAATCTCTCACTTGTTTATCTAACGCTTCGTTTTTGGTGTGCAACTGCGCTCGTTCGTTTTCCAACTCCGTTCTGTTTGCTGCCGTTTCGGAGGCGTATTGCATTTTCGCCAATCGCTCTTGTTCTCTCGCGATCTTGACTTCTTTCTCGGCGTCGGCTATACTCTCGCGAAGCTCTTCGGCTATTTTTTGGTACATGTTTCGGTCCTCGTTCGCATCAAACAAGCGTCCGGCTAATAACTTCTTCAGCTGTTCGTCCGAGGCGCGCGCGAATAGCAACGACAACCGTCTAACCGTGTTGAATTTGTTGGTTTCGTATATCGTAAATAACGAGAAATTATTAGTAACGCTACTCCCGCCGTCCTCTCGCGCGGCCTCCGACGGGTCCATCGTTCTTTTCATCTTCTTCTCCTCCGGCACCGTCAACACCGCAAAAAACGCGTTCTTCTTCCCGTCCGTACTTTTGTTCACCTTTTGCGACTTCCTCGAACTGTTCCTCGTCGTCCTTCGAAACAACAACACATTTTCGGCGGCGGTATCTTCCTCCTCTTCTTCCTCCTCCTCTCCGTTCCCGTCCTTATCGCCGATATCGTCGTCCGCCATCCCGTCTAAGCACTCTCTCAATAAATCGATAAAATGCGTTGGAAACTGGTTAAAATCCACTCGAATGTTCTGTTCTCGTTTCAAGCGAAAGTTAAACTCCTCCTCGTTCACTTCCATCGAGTGACTGAAGAATGGATTTTTCTCCGATTGCACGTGCACTCTCAGCACTCTGCTCTTTGAACTCGTTTGTGTGTTCCCCGTGGGACCGAGCATGACTCTCACCGAGCATATTTCCACCCGCTCTTCTTCGACATCCTCTTCAACATTCGTCTCCGAATAATACTCCTCTTTTTCCTCACCTCGAATCGCCACCGGGACGTGTTCGTGAAACAAGACTTTCGAGACGTCTAAATCTCGCATCGGGTCCCAGTGTTCGTTCGTTTTCCCTTCGACGATGAATGCGCGAGAATGTTGGGTGGTGATGTTGTTGTTCTTTTTAACACTCGTGTTCTCAGAAGAAGAAAAAGAAACCCCAGGCGTGGACGCGTTCGTGTTCCTCCTGCGCGTGTTCGGAGTCACCACATACTCCATTGTATACGTTTCTTTCGCGGGCAAATTGCGTGTCCAAGTTATGAAAAAGTTTTGAATTCGTCCCCGAAGTCGTTGTTGACTTTTCGAGACTTTTCAACGTAATTTAGGCGGGAAATATTTTTGGACATTTTAAGGCCAAAAAGACGTGTTGGTTTGTGTTGTATCTCTCTTCCTGCGCGAAGGCTGCGTTGAGTATTAAAAATACGCAATAGCACGCGCGGGGAAATTTTTGTCTCTCTCTTTCTCTCTCTTTCTCTTTCTCTTTCTCTTTCTCTTTCTCTTTCTCTCATTCTCGTTGCGTAAACGCAAAAGCAGCGTATTCTTCGTCCGTTGGTTCTGGGCACCCTTTTTCGAGCAAGTAGTTTAAGCATTCGTGGTGCTCGTAATACCGAGCGCAAGCGATGAAAGCCCCGTCGTTAAGAGGCACTTTCGCCTCTTCGACTAAGTATTTGAGGCAATCGAGTTCGCCATTCATTGCAGCGGATCCCACACATTCATACTTCGCTACATCAGATATCTTTCGTTCTTCAACGAAATACTTCAAGATGTCCACGTGACCACCGCATGTTGCTTGTCGTGCCGCTTTTCCCTCCGTATCTCGCGAAGGTTGCACTTTGTCGAAAAGAAATCGAAGACAGTCGAGGTGTCCTCCAATCGCAGCTTGAATGCATGACTCTTCTTCATCACACGCGCAACCATTAGAGAAGCAGTACTTGAGTATCTCGAGATTACCTTTAGATGCTGCCATCTTAATCGTCCATTCACCCCACTCGCAATCTTTCACTTCTCTCGCCCACTTGAGCAACTCGAGTTTGTTCGTTGCAGCAACTCCCGCGCAAAACCGGACTTGATCTATCACGTCTCCATCTCTATCTTTCTCTCCCCAATCCATGTTATTCCACTTCCATTCCAGCGTCGAAATGGATGTAAATTCCCAAACAGCCCCATGTAATTTCGATACGTTTACCCCGGCGTACGCAAGCACACCCCGACTCTCTCTACTCACCTCTGAAAAGAAAAACCGATCTGTCCCATTCAATTTCGAAATCACATGCGAGACGAACACATCCTTGTGATGCAACACCAATCCCGTCCATAACTTCGTCGGTCCAAGCTTCAACCGCTCCACCTCCGCTCTCATTCGTTCGACAGCTTTTTCCTTCTCCTTTTTCTTCCTCCTCTTCTGCGCGCCGGATGCTTGCTTCTTCCCCATGTGTAATGTTTTATTCGTACAATAGTATATCTTTTTTTCTTTTTCTCCAAATTGCCGTTTTTCCAATTTTTGTGGTGAATTGGAAAAATTCTTTCTGCTCCATTCTTCACACATCTCTCTCTCTCTGCTGTGTTCTAAAGAAGCCCGCGACAAGAGAAGACGCGCTCAAAAGCCTTTGAAGCGACGATGCTCGAAAAAGAGGACGACGACGAGGTGTACAAAGGACCGAGTTTACCACCACCACCAAAACCATCACTCCGAAATGGAAAACAACAACAACAACAACAAATCGTCGCCGCCGGGAAAAAAAACGACGCGGTAAACGCGTCGCTTTGGTCTCACAACGCGAACGACGCGACTTTGAAACGGAGCGGAGGCGACGATCCGGACGAAAACGATGATGACTTTGAAGAGGTGAACGAAAATTCGCACTGGTGGACGCTCGAGGCGCGATCGGTGGCCTTATCGAGGGAGGCGAAAGTGCAATGGAATCCAGAGGTGGATTTACCGTGCGAGGACGCGCGAGAGAGGCAAATGAAAGCGCAAACTGGGGAGTTTAACGTTTGGTACGGGAAATCTGCGACGACGCCGGGGGCGATGTCGTATCACGATCGGAAACCGGCACCGACGAGGTGCGTGGCGGCGTTTGATTGCGGGACGACGAAGGCGGACGCGTTGGCGGATACGACGGAGAATACGAGTATTTATTGGTGTTTGCACTTTGCGAGAGGGAGGTGCACGTACGGGAACTGTTGCGAGTACATACACAGGTTGCCAACCGGCTTGGACGATGCGAAAAGAAAGGATTTGATGTACGATTTGTTCGGGAGGTCGAAGCATGCGTTAGAAAAAGCGGACAACAGCGGCGCGGGGAGTTATTTGAGAGACGTGAGGACGTTGTTCATTTACTACGCCGGGTCGGTGCCGGAACATTGGGGTTCGGATCGAATGGAACGAGAGATTAGGAAAGATTTCGGCGAGTGGGGAGCGATTGAAGCCGTGGACGTGAAACACGATCGAACTTTTTGCTTTGTGAGGTATAAGTTTCGCGCGAGCGCGGAGTTTGCGAAAGAAGCGATGGAAGGCCAGAGGATTGGCAACTCAAAGATTCACGAGTTGCCGTTATCCGTGAGATGGGCGAACGACGATCCTAATCCCGTGGCAATTGTGAGAGTGAAGAGAGAACGCGAGACGTTAGTCGCGGATGCGATTATTCGTGGGATTGAAAAGAAGCAGAGAGCAATGTCTGCTAAGGACGCCTGGGAACAGAAGATGATCGCGCAGGTGAAAGAAGGAGAAGAGTATCCAGACACGTCGGCTTTCTACGCCGACGACGAAGGGAAGAAAGCGATGGAAGATGCGGAGAAAGAGAAGAAAGACGAGGAAGAGAGAAACAGAAAATCGTTCAAAAGTAACAACGTCGAGGAAGAAGAAGAGGAAGAGGAGGACGATGACGACGGAGTCACGTTCGATCCGGACGATTACGAATAGCTATCTATATAGCGTAGCAGGTACCCGGTAGTACAACGCAGTAGTAAATATGTAATTAAAGACAAATACTCTAGCAACTATAACTAACTAACTAACTAACTATTGAGCTAATTCTATCTATATTACCATCCGGTCCTAACAAGTACGAGTTCGTGTTGTACAATTCTTCTGGTTCCGCTTTTGTTGTATTATTAAACAAAGTTCCAAACGCACGCGCTGAAGAAAGTATCCTCGAATCTCTTCCGACGACCAGTTCCTTCTCCATTTGCACGGCTTTCGTGAACGCTAACCGCGCGGGAAAGTATTCAATCACACCGCCACCTCGGTGTGGCGACAACACGACCAAATCTCTTTGGTTGATGAATCCTACGTCCGAGTCGCGACATCCTTTCAGCATACTCAGCATACTCAAATTACCGTATTTGCAATCGTACGTGCTCACTCGTCCGAGTAAATCAGTCGTTGCGAGGAAAGATCCGTCGGGAGAATTGAGAATATTATTGATTTTTCTCGGTCCGTCGACGATGGCAGATTTCCATTTCGACGGTTTCAACGCCGTCTTGTTTTCAGATTCTTCCTCGGATTCGTTTTCATCATCATCGCCATCATCACCGTCGGCGACAATATCGAATCGCTTTTTTTGAATATCTTTCGTCTTCTTTGCGAAAAACGAAAATACTTTCTTTGCCGCCATGGATACAGCTTCCACGGCGCCAAACTTTGACCCACCAGACGCTTGCACGAACGCAATCGTCCCGAACTTGCCGCAAGCGACGAAGCCAAACTTGTTTTCATCCTTCTCGTCGTCGTCGCTGTCCGAGTCGTCGCTGGTATTAAACAATGTATTCAAACGACTTTTACTTCTCTCGCGCAAACCAACTTCTGAGCACGTCAAAGGCACGTTGCCTACGCACACGCCGTCGCGAATAGGCGCGATTCTTTTAAATCCGTCAAATTTGACCATCCCGGTTAACGTGTTGTAATCGTCCTTTTCCGGTTGAAAATCTTGCGCGTATTGCTTTCGAGCCATTCGTAACCGGTATAAATGTGACTTCATCTCCACTGAATCTATTCGCAGTACGTCCCCATTTTCCGCGAAAATCGTCACGTCCTCTTCTTCTTCTAAGACCGCACTTTCGTCGTCGTCGTCGCTTTTCTTCTTCGGCCCGAGGCGTTGCCCGTACGGCCGCGCTCGAATAGAAACCAAAGGCGCTCTCGAAACCTTCCTCGAGAAGAGCAATCGCGGCGAGCAAACATCCGCACAATCGTACCCTTCCAAACGACCAGAAGACAACCCTACCAGTAAGAACGGCTTTTCGTCGCGCGCGAAATCGACAAACGCCAACGAACGCACGCAAATGCCGCCGCCGTGTGTGCGAATATCTTTATTCGTTTTGTTCTTCTTGGTTGCTTGTATTTCAATCACACCTCGTTGTTGTCTCGTGTCATTATCATCACCACCACCTGTTTTGTCGGCGGCGTCGTTGTAAACCGAGCACACGACCAAAACGTTTGAACGACTCAGCGCTATCACAGTCGCGTTCGCGTTGAGTGCAATCCTCACTCGGTCGTTCTCCTCTTGACTCGTTGTTGTTGTTGTTGATGATGATGCAGATGATGATGCAGATTTCCCCAACGGTGTTGCATGTCTAGGACGAAGCCACGTTTGCGAACGCGTCAAGACCGGGTCGTCCGCATCGTCGCGAAACAAAATCGAGACGACTTTGTGGACGTCTTTGATATATCCCAGGCGAGTGAGAAGAATTTCAGACGGAGGTTTATCCTTCGTCGTTTTATTCTTCTCGGTTGACATGTTGGATATTATGTGTGGACACTTTTACCATGCGAACGAGAAGTGAAACATGTGAGGACGTTCATGCGTATCTGCGTGA
>Ga0209090_10000943_pt1 | contig 18620 bp, 12 predicted proteins | sample ArcticOcean_MG_C_9_FD_187432 | JGI IMG/M metagenome (GOLD analysis project Ga0209090, IMG submission 187432) | Marine microbial communities from western Arctic Ocean - ArcticOcean_MG_CB2_152 (SPAdes) (version 2) | ecosystem: Environmental > Aquatic > Marine > Oceanic | place: Arctic Ocean... | reverse complement strand
AAAATGCGCTCAACACCGCGCTCGCAAATGAGCTGGGGACTGATTGTGACGTTACCCGTGGGTCGCTTCCAGTCGGCGATATTGACATCCATGTTGGCGACTTCCGATTGCTCCTAGAACGAAAAACCATCCCCGATCTCTGTAGTAGTGTCATCGATGGCAGGTATGCGAGCCAACTGTCTCGCGCGCGGGACATGGCGGCCGAGTCCCCAGATGTCCGGTTCGGTTTGCTCCTTACGGGTGAGCTACCGGCCTTTGACGACCCACTGCGCGGAATCCCCGCATCGACCATCTATTCTATTATGACAAAAGTCCAGATCAGAGATGGATTCATCGTTCTACACGCCAACTCCGTCGCGGATGGTGCCAAACTGGTCGCACAGCTCGTTCGGAATGCAAAAAAGCATGCGTTCGCCCCCAAGACCGGCAACGCCCAAGCCTCGTCCAAGCTGGGCAAGCGACCACGCGAATCGATGCACGATCCAGTGGCGGCCGCGATCGCCGGTGCGATCACAGGCGTTTCGATCCAGACTGCCGGTATCATTTCCAAGGAAGTTGGGAGTATCAAAAACCTCGTCGCTTTACCAGAGAACGAGCTTGCCCGGTTGAATATCGGCAAGCGTGCGCTTGGACCGGTGTTGGCGGCTCGTGTAAAGGCGGTCTTCCAATGACGGGAATTGGACGACATGCGGACAAGTCGTCACGGAGTCGTGGTGGTCGCAACCACCCAACAGCTGCGGTACCTCGCCTGGCCGAGTCAATGAATGCACGTATCAGAACGACACTTTGCGCGCACAAACACCAACCAATCGATCACTTGCGCGAACTGTGACCAGGCCATCCCGCGTATCGGCAGTAGCTGAAATTTGGACGAATGTGGATGACACATAAAACGGCCATAAAGTCGTTTTGCCGCTCTGCATTACCCTGAAATCGTAGCCGATCGCAGCTGCCACGGCAGGACACCACGTCCGCTGAAAAAGAGCTAAACGATACCGCTAAGGTCGTTGGCAGGACCATCACTAAACAAACTCGTTCTGCCGATCCGCGTTCTCATGGAAGTATCACCGATAGAAGCTGACGCTGCAGGCATCGACGCCCACGGAACAATAGCCGAACGATCAAAAGTTCCGGATACCGCTAAAGCCACTGACATAATGCCGCCTGGCATGGGAGAAATGGTACCCGTCGGAGAGGCTGCTTCCGGAGAGACTGCTTCAGATGAGAAACTACCTAATGCGGTCATGGATACACAGTCGTTCGTACAACCCGCAGTCGACGGCCCATCGAAGAGCAAGATGATCAACTATGTCTTGAAGAATGTTGGTCGCACTAACTCCACCTTCCTTGATCGACTTATGCGTCTTACTCTACATTACAATCGTTTCCGATTAGAGCGTGTGAACGACAGACATCGGCGCGTCGTTTGCTGTCCTCACGATGGCGACCCCGAGACGAAAGATGTGTGGTACGACGACGAGAAGGTCGTACACGCGTATTTCCGGCGTACCATCTTGAAAGATCTCAAGCAGATGCTCCACGACGCACACATTTCCCAAGTCAATGACAACGACATGGATAGCAACGGTGATGAAAGCGGCGGGGATAGCAGCCCGGCGATCCAGAGGTATGAATTGATCGGTGAAGGAGACACATTGGATCAATTGGTGCGCCGTACGTTGGTCTCCAGTCTCCAACTCGAGCCGTCGTCACCCGACATCGAATTGGATTCGAAGAAGAACCTCTTCAGTTTTGCAGACAAAGTCGTCGAGCATTGTATGGACAAGGGCGGCGAATCCATCTTAAATGTCCGACCGCGCACAATGGACGACAACATCCGCATGGTCAGCTCGGTCAATATTGGCAACTACACCGGTCTCAACGACATTGTATTGAGCGATTCCGATAAAGCGGATATGCAAACGATCGAGACCCTTCTCGCTCAATGCATTGTCAATGAACATGTGCGTGATTTCCGGCTTGCTATGGTCGCGAACATGCATTTCCGGTACGACAAGTACGAACAGCTGAAGCTGGTGCTCTACACCGTATCTGGCCCCGACTGTGGTAAGACGATGGTCGATCTAATTGAGAACGCTGTCTACGCGCCGTACTCCGAGTTCGTGACCCAAAAGGGGCAGGGTGGAGGACTAAATGAGCGTGCGACCATGAACTCGAAGGCTCGGATGCATAAGATCATGGAAGCCCGACAAACAAATGCCCTCTATACCCTCATCAAGGACGTCTACGCAAACATGGCTCCATCGAAGACGCGCGCGTTCACAGACGACAAACTGTCCGGAGGAATGGCTGGTACCGACGGTGTCACAAAGCTTGCAATGACCGGGAATGTCGAAGAGATGCTTCCTTGCCCGGGTGCGCACGTGATGGACAAGGTCTTGCTCATCATGGAGTTCGACAAAGAAGGAAATCGAATCCTTGGCAAGTTTGTCAAGGACACCGTCGTTCCGGATAAGGCTGGATATTTTACAAAGGATTTGTCGAAAGGAGAGGTCATGCAGGATGCCCGCATGCGCACCGCTGCTGCCCGCGTCCTACTCAGGGTTGGTCAAACAACGGTATTTGACCCCAAGAAGGAGCCGGATGCAATCGTTGGTCTTAAGGATTATTGGGCACGTGTCCAGGGTCTCGACTCGAACTTCTTCTCCACGGCAGTCGAGGCGGTTGGCTACGACTCACTCCCCGCACCTGCAGATCGAGGTATAAATATGACTCCGCGGTCAAGCATCATCGAGCTCCCGCCGGTGTTATCTCATCCGTTCAAGACAGACGATGAGGCAATCGAACATTACGTGCGACTCGTTTCAAGTGCAATCGACTTCAACGCCCCTACTGGATTGGTGAAGCTCATCGATATCGCATCGTCGATCAAAGGAGTGTGCACTCCGTTCGAGTGGAAGGCTATGGGTGGTGTATCTGACATGAAGGGGTTTGATCGGAGCGACCTGGCAACAAGATTGCGTGAGATGTTTGACAAAATCTCATCAATTCCAATGTTTCGTGGCGCCGGCGGCACCCACCGCTACAAGGGACGACAGGAGCGTGTCAGTGGATGGCATGTGTACAATGCCCGTCTACCAGAAGTCTCCTTGACGGCATCACCGTCTACTGGTGTAGCTGGCGGAACATTGAATTGTAGCTCAAAGCGCGGTCGTGATGACAGCGATGATGACGATTCTGATGGGAGCGACGTCGCGCCAAATCAACGCCGTCGTCCCAATTGATTGGGACTCTGTTGGGTTGCCATCTGTCGGCGGTCACCTCCGACCTCCGACACCTGACATGCACACGGGTCGACCTCCGGGTCGGTCGGTTGACACACCACGGTCGTCCATCTGTCGGCGGTCACCTCTGACCTCCGACACCTGACATGCGAGTTGGCGACACGGCGGCCCAACACACGATCGTTCGCGCGGGGCTCCAGTTGTATGTTGAGATGGAAAAACAACGGAAGCTTGACGCAGCAAAGTCACAGAAAACGGGTATCGGAGGGTCGTAGTCACCGCAACATGAACGCACTCCGGGATCTCTGTGTGTGTACCCATGTCGTTGTACCGGAACGATTTGTTGTTGTTGTTTGCAGTCGCTCGGGGTACCGCTATTTTTATATATGAGGGAAGTTCAACAAATGACACATAGTAATGCCCAACACGAGTGATAGTGTCGGAATCGAAAAGGTGTGCAAGAATCCTAAATGCGAGCGTCGCTGTAAGGTCGTCGGCCGTTGGTGTGTCGCCCGTAAATGCAAAGAGGCCCGTGCCGTAGAGTTGAATACACAGAATGCCATAGTAGACAACTTGTGTACGGTGTTTTCATGCGGTCCGACCAGTGTCGTTGGCAAGGTGAAGGAGTTGAAGGAGTTGATAACTATGAAGAAGAAGATGTCTTTGGAGACGACGATAGATCTACACACCGCTATACCCTTGCATATCTACAGTGAATCGATACCAGCACCCGTGTCATCCAATATGTCCAAAACCACGTCCAAAACCACGTCCAAAACCACGCCCACCACCACTTCGACGACTGCTGATGTCGCCAATTTGCTCACGAAGAAGAAGAAGACCGTCGTCAATTCCACACCGGATCGTCCTCCGAACGCCGCGATCCTTGGCATCGGCGACGAGATGCACGTGTCGAACGTTCCCGTGATAGTTCAATCGCGCCAATTTCGATTTACGGGTGTTGTAAAGGCCTCTCTCTTTGAACCACGGCACAATGTTTCTTCTTCTTATTCTATGTACGGTGGAACGTTTCAAGTCGTGGATGGGAAGTATATCGACGAGATAACCAATAAGCTGATCATCCCAGACAATGGCAGTATCAAGGACGAGAGCCCCAATGTGCACCTATATTCAGAGGACGGCACGATCGAATACGTTGGTGGATTCTACGTTCGTCACTTTAAGTTCAATGGAAAAGGCACGCAGTTTGCCCGAGACGGGACAAGCATCCACGGAGAGTGGGAGAAGGGAAAACTCAACGGTCGCATGTTGCACACCAACTCACACGGGACGTTCTACGAGTGCGACTACGAGTGCGACAAGTTGACGTGGCAGGGCCCACTGCTGACACGCGAGGGCGTGTCTGCGATGACAATCGCCTCGTCTGCTGACGACGGTGATGCAGACAGCGATGATACCGTGTCCGCCAAACGTCGCAAGCTTTCACACGCGGATTTCAAGGCTGCTGGAAACGACGCCGTCGACAGACTCAAACTCGACGCAGCGACCGCGGCCAAGGTGAAGGACACTGTGGTCGGTGCAATGGCAACCGCCGTACAAAACACTGCAGCCCACAACGCCGCGCCGGAGCGCGAGTTTGTGCGAAAGACCGCTGCGGAGTGGGAAGCCCTCGGCATCGAATGTATTGGCAAAGAAGCACGCGACGAGATCCGTATGAAGGCTGCGGACGGGACGACACGGCGTCTCGATCTCCAGATCAGCAAGGGTGACCATGTCGCGCTCTGCGAGTTCAAAGCCGACGCCGCAGACTTCCTTGGAGCGACGTCCCAACTCCTTGGGTACGAGCGACGCATCCGGAGTGCGCTCAACAAGGATGGAAAGCAGCCGGTCTATACGACTGCGCACACCGCAGGAAAGTCGTCACTCATCGTCGTGACGCCGACCAAGCCAGACGCGTTCGACATGGAAACCATGGCCCTCAACAAGCCTCCGGTGAAGGCGTGGTGGGTAGGTCAGCCACCTCCGCTGGAGTAGGGCGGCGGCGTCAGCCGGATGTACGTGTTTCGATCGACGGGTCATGGGTGGGCGATTTTTGATCATATGCATATGCATCGACATAGACATGTAATATATGCATTTTCGAGACCCATGCATATAAATGCATATGATCATTTTCGGGGACCCTCAGACTCGGTGTTCCGGTCAGGTGTAAAACGGACAGCCTCGTGACAACCCCGTTTGAAACTGACCATTCAAACGACTATAATTATCGGCTCGTTCCAACCGTCGATCGCCACATAGCACAGAGGGCATGCCTTCAGACGTGGTGCACAAAACACGCAAATCAGTGCCGTCTTGCAGCAGACGAACAACGCCCGCCGTGCTCCGAGGAGCTCCTCAAGGCACACGACACACTCTGTGTTTCTTGTCAGCTCTGATTCGGTGGGATGTGACGGTTGTGGCCCTGGCTCTTCCGGCGACTCTGGATCCTCCTCAGGCGACTGTTGCTCCGGTGGTGGTTCCTCGTCCTTTGGGGTTGTATCAGGCGATGGCTGCGTTGATGCAACGGACTTCTTCCTCCTCACCCGCTTCTCTCGTTTCCTGGCAGACTTGAGGACGTTACCCATCACATTCTGCATCAATCGCCCGACGACGCGACGTCGGGGCTGTATTTCTGCGACTATTTCCCTCAAGATCGTCATTCCTGGTTGTTTTGTAATTGCCGCAACTTCATCGATGTATCGTTCTTCAAACCATGTCAACATCGCTTTAAGCGCGGCTGTGTGTAGCATCCGCCATTGCCGCGCAACGAGTTGGCCATGTGGCATGTTCCCAACATCCTTTACGGCCATGTTCAATGACGCAACGTCGAACACCTCTGCCTTATCGTTGACGAGGAAGCAGCCGAGTGTCATAATTGCGAAGAAAAGCAGCCGAGTGTTGCCGTGCACAACAGCCACCCGGCGTAAATCGGCGAGTTTGTGAATTCCAAGCAGGTAATTTTCGCCTTGTTTGAGCAGCGGTCGACGGGTGAACGCATTCACGATTTGTTCGTCGTGTGGTTGTGCTCTAAACGCCGCCTCGAAATCGATAACGAAAACATCTCTCCACCGACAGAATATGGTCGACGTGCGCGCGTGCGCGAGTGCGGCTGGGTCATGGACGGCTTCCGTATGGAAGAGATGCTTCCCAAACGAAGGTTTGCTTGATTTGACAGAAAGACAAGAAAACGCGAAGAATTTTGCCCTTTCACGGTACATAAGAGACGGCGTCATTTTAGGCTCATCATGCAAGGCCTTGCATATCTTGTTGATGACACCCTTGACGTCGTCCACTGTTGCCACATAGTCGTCTTGCGCGGCTGTTGTTACGACCAACGACGTCAAGAATTCAATCTCCGTGAGGCTTTCAAGTCGAGCTGCTTCAAGGAGCAATCCTAAATCATCGAATATTTGTTTGAGACTACATCCTTCGAAATACAGACTCTTTGTAAAAACAATCGCGGCCGCAGTACTTTCTGGCGTGTCTCTGCATCTTGCGATCAGACGGCGCTGATGCTGGATGCTCAACAACGAGTCCATGTCTCCCTCTCTTGGATACCGTTCACAACGTCCTTATTCTGCCAAGACAAAAAGGCGAGCCGCGTCCACGCTACCTAGCATGGATCGGTTGAACGTCACCGCCGTGAGAGCCCGGATGCCCTCACTACGCATTCCATCAAATGTTTTGAACCTATCTAGAATCGGTTTCACAAACCCGTGCTGCCGCTTTGGGAGGATGGCTTTTAGCGCCATCATGCGGATCAGTTTCTTTGCATCATCGGATAGCTTGCCGTCACGTGGTACCTTTGGCTTTGGCGTCGTCGGCTCACACTTCTTCTTCTGGCTGAACAGTTTCTTGCACTTTCGGCACATATGACCCTCCTCTTTCGGCATGACTGCCGCGCTGGGTGGTGCTGATGGCATGGAAGCAAGATCGATGCCATTCGCAGCAAGCGTCAATGTTTTGTTCTTCTTTTTCTTTTTCTGCACCGTCTTTTGCACCATCCCTACCTTGTTCAATACTTTCCTGGACATCACTGGCAACTAGCGCTAGTTTTTGAATATTTGTAACACACACACAATTCACAACAACAACACACACAAGCAGAGAGGTCAGAACCGACTTCAGACCCCGAGCTGCGATGGTGGTATGGCCATCCGCATGCTTGCTTTGCCAGCAGTGAGCACATCTTTCATACCTCAACATATGCTTTCGCGCCGTTATGCATCTGCCGTTGCAACATGACAAACGTCCAACCCCAGTGCCTCTCTCACGAGATTTTTGGCCGTCTCCTGATCCAAGAGACCAGCGGCGTAAACAGCCATGATGACATTGGTATCTTGGCACTTGGGTTGAGGTGGGATGCATCGTACAGTGTCCATGTCCAGTGGGTCTGAGCTTGCAAGGCCCATTTTGAGCCAACAAGCAGTGGCGAGGGAATCCACTTCGCGCCGCAGCACATCTAGACGGGCGTTGAAAAGTTGAGTCTGTGGGTCATTGTTTGCAGCGATTCGACTGTTTCCACCAAGCATTTTGTCTGGAACGCCCAAGATGCCATTCACGTGCTCTGCTAGTAGACGCCTTGCCTCAATCAAATCTCGCATGTTCGCAATCGCCGTTGGCGACTTGGAATGAGTCGCCGTTTCCAGGTCAGGGTTGATTACGTACTCTCGAACAGCAGGGTATGACACCGCCTTGCCAGTTTCCGTCCGCCGCGTTGGATTTGCATCATCCAACCCGCGAAGCTGCTCTCTGTTCAATGCTTTAGCCGTTTCGATCAAGTATTCTGCTTCTTCTTCTCTCCGTCGACGCCCGATGCATTGCGACTCGGTATCAAAAAAGAGGTTAGACACATCCAATCCAGTGCTTCCGGCGGACGTTGAGGGACCATGTCGCCGCTGTAGCATTTGCAGAGGACTGCAGGCATCAAGCGCCACATCGAGGTGCAGATTCTCGAGCAAAACGATATTCGCGTATTCGTCCAAAATGGAAACGAGAGGAGCCGTGAGTAGCGGTCCTGACGGTTGATTAACAACGGATACGATCGCGTCTTTGGTCACGCTGTCACTGATACAAGCATGTGACACTTTCCAGAGACGCAACCCTTCTACGACAGTATAGCCAAGCGAAAGATCGGGATCGTCAAGCTGCAAAACCACGGGCATCGGTGTTGTCTCGTAGGGACCTTTCGTCTTCGCAGCGTTCGCGGCAGCGCTGACGCGTTCTAAAGCTCTGATGCCGACTCCTTCGTCTTTGGAGGATGGTGCTCTTGTAACGACGACGCATACTCCAAACATGAGCATGCTTCGCAACGCGTCGCGCGCGAGAGTAGAGAAGATCGTTTGGCACCAGTGTCCAAAGGCTTCCGTCAACTGTATATGCTTGTCGTTGCGATTAAAGGAAATCGACGAAAACGCCGACCCAATTACAGTTTGAATTCCAGCAGCTACCTCTGGGCATTTTGTTGAGATCTCATGCAGTGTAGCAATCGAGTTCGAATCGATTGCGACAAAGGAACTACCCAACAAAGAAGAATGTTGTGTCAAAAGAATGCGATCTACAGGTGTTAATGGAGAGTCCTTGCCCATGAAAATGTTGCCTCTTCTTTGTTTGGCTTTGAAACGAGGCAGTGAGTCTCTAAGCCGCTTGCTGCTCTGTGTGGACGCAGACGCGGGAGCAGACATGCTTTTAATACTTCTCTATACTTCACAAAACACTGACACGCAATTATCATTGCTAGCGCGATAGAATGCGCTCGCGAGAGAGCGCAGATTTAACAGCCAATTCAAGTTCTGAATCAGTCAACGGCCGACGCGCGATTACGCCGTTTGGCGGCGAGTCGGGCCTCTGCTGTGGCGACGGTGCTGGCGATTGGTGTACTTTGGGTTGTTTTGCCAGTAGAGGCTGTTCCGCTGCCGACGGCTTCGACTCTTCATCATCTGTCGTTTCTACACGTTCGTAAAGGATATGGCCCTTTACTCGTTGCCATAAAAAGGCAGTGAAACAGACTTGAAGCAATGCCAACAACACAAGTGGTTTGGGGCAAACACACAACCAAATGCTGGCGACGAGAGCATCACCGAGTAGCTCAATTGCAGTTCCCAGACTCACCATAGACGGCGCATTTACCATAGCATGCGTTTGCGTCAATGACACATAGAGGGCGATACGGAAGACACGAGCAAGAATATCTAGTTTCAGAGGGCATGTTTCAAGAGGATGAGCGACTTCGACTGCTTCGAGAGGCGGATGGAAGACAACGAGTGTTGATAGAACAATGAGAGCAGCAATTGTCCACTTTGTCAGCTTTTCGTTGTGAGAGTACGTCTTCATCCACGTCGTGACCAGTGCTATAGCAAACATGGCAAGAGAGACAATGTAGATGAAGAGTGTTCGCAGGTTGCCAATGTCGTTCTGTTCACCACCTCGTTCGTGTATTGCACTGTACTCCAGCTGTGTATATACTTGAGTGATGAGTATAAATACGGTGATTGCGGGCACGACGCAGCCAACATAGAGAATTTGTGACGCCTTGCATGCCACCAGTGGTTTATAAGACAAGAGACCAAAACACAGCGAGAAAACCGAAATTGTGCGCAAACAGCTTCCCGGTGCAACGCAAACAACCCCTGTCTCCACAACTATTGCGACTATCGCAGATAGACACGTTTGTATCGACCTCGCATGCACAGCGGCATTTCTGAGATCAAAATGATGCGACTGCTGGGGGCCAAACTGGATCGTTACCAGACTCATTTTGCCTTTACACCATTCCACACACAATCATGGCAAATTCCGAGAGGCCTGTTGGCACGCGCACAGACGGACAGACGGTGGAATCGACAATGCCAAAAATGACGTCCTACTTCGAACCGACTCGTCGTTTGAACCGCATCCCATCGCATCGTGGAGAGTGGGGTTGGTTTGACGACGGCATCATCACGATAGTCGTCAGTATTATTGTCAGACTGCTATCCAAGGAGCCACGGGTTGCAGTGGCCATTCTCATCACATTTGCACAGCTCGACAGACAATGCCGAGACGCCGTCAACAATTGGTTGGATACGAATGTCTCAAATTTGCGCCGACTTGCGTCGTCTCTTCTGACTAGCTCAGCCATTGATATAAAACCATACACCATGTACAAACGCGCACTTGAAGCCGTCTTGCCAGCTTCCGTGGTCAAAAAGCTTCTCGAAGACCACATTGTGTACGGCCGTTTCACATTGGATGGGAAACGGGAATTCATCGCATGGGCAACAGGGAGATGCATGTATTGCGGCTATGGAAAATGCGAAAAACGATTTGGTTATGGAAATTCATTCGACCGATTGATGCCTTCGTGTCATGGCCTCAGTTGCTGCCCATTTGTTTATATAACAACACAGCAAGACTACATCGAAAGCACAGACGAATTGACATGTCGACAGAGCACCAAATACTTAATGAAATCATTCGATCGATACGACGAGACGTGGCTGCGCAAAGACATGCTCACCTTCATCGCCTCCGAGTCAATCGATCGCGAGTTGGTCAAAGAGCGTGGCGTACTTGGAAGACACCTTCTTTTCAGACCCATGCCAGGCATTCCCGTCGAAATTACATACATTGGTTTAACAAAACACACAACTGCAAAACTAAACGAACTTGTCGACGCGCAACTTCAATACGTTATCGACCGACGAGCGGCTATCAGACAGCGCAAAATAGACCAACAGTTTGCCATCCGTGAGAACCGCGTTCGCAACCTCGAAGTCAATGCTCGCTTTGAGCTCAGCAAAAGTCGGATGACGCTGGATGCCTTCCAAGCGGCGGAGAAGACACTCGGACTTGATCCGGTGATCCCGCATCGACCACTTCCCGGGCTGGACAAGCTTGGGCCAAACGACATCAACGAGCTCGAGTCGACACAGTTCCGGGCGAATCTTGAGCGTGTGCTTGCGTCGCTAGAGTAAGACCGACCACGTGCCGCAAATCGGGAAGCGCATGGCGTGGACGTGGATTGCAACAGTTGCGATTGGCTGGGTCCTTGGGAACATGATCGCATTTGCACATGCATCTTGGCATGACTGGACGATCTTACGGAATGTCGTGTCACTCGAAAAATCTCAATGGCGCGTTGCGATAGCAACGCTCTTCGGCACAACAATCATTTGTTGTAAACGCAGACACGACGCGGACGTGCTTTTTCAAAAACTATACATGTACAGAGCGCTCATAAACACTCACAGACATACACGTGGATTACCGTTCAGCGTCGTTCTAGAACGCGGTGTGCTGTTTGGTACATTCAGAAACCGAGTCCTTGGTTGTATGTTAGAACAATGTCTAAACGAGTAAAACAATCCACAAGCATGTGCGTCATTTCTTGGCGCTCACATCCAATTTCCCAGAACCCGATCCAGCACATCGGGATTGTTGTTGTTCACAAGCGGCAAGACGAGTCTTGGTGGGGCCCGGAGCTCCACTGGGATTGTGTCAAATCGATCCGACTCGTCCACCGAATGCTCGATCTCGTATGGCATATCCGTCATACTCTCTACTTCCTCCTCCAACTCACGAAGCTTTTCAACAACCCGCGTCGCCAGGAAGACAGATTTGACATGCACATCCATGTCCTCGCTGTAGCCGTCGCTGTTAATAGCCATTTCCGAGAAAAACGCATTCTCGTCTGTGAGCAAAGAAATCTCAGATTCATCAAAGTGGTCCGACGAGCGCAGTGGTACATGCAACATCGCTGCCACCGCGATCTCCCAGTTTACAATGTCCATGGCGTGCTTGTCAACATTCGTCTCTGTCCCTGGGATCATTAAACCATCGCGTGTGTTGTTGCATAGTTCATCGTCAAACTCAGCTTCCTTCAAGCCATGGCGCTCGATCAAGAGCTTGGAAACATGCTCAACTGCTTCCTCAATTGCACAATCTTGGTCGCATCTATTGTTCCGATCATCGTCAAATGGAAAGTAGAGCGTCACTACCGCGCCGTGCAACGCCGTCGCGTTCGACAGACATGCCTCTTCGAGGAACGTACGCATTGTTGGCGGTAGGTGCCGGACGAGGATACGGCGTGTGTGGTCACTAAACACCAATGAGATGACATCGGACTCTTTTAGTGCCGTGTTGTTTTCTGGTGTCGTGTTGACACTGTCGTAGACCTTTTTCAAAGCATTGGAAAGTCTGACACGCGTTCCATCTTTCACATCATCCGCGTCGTCCAGGATCTCTTGTGTTCTCTTGATCCGTTTCAAGGTGATCTCTTCGCGAGGTCGTTTGTTCATTTCTTCTGTTTACGCGCGTCTTGAGTGTGTGGTTGTGTTTGTGTTGATGGGTCGAGGCATTGCACATGAAAGCTTCCTACGCGCGCCACTGCTCCAATATTTTTGGATTTTTTACAACACCCTTTCAATCTCCAAGTATCAGTTCTCTCGCAAGGTCTGCAAGGTTCGGTGTGGTGCTCTCGTCTGAGCTCAACATCCGCATGATGAGCTCGTCATCGGCTGCAAACTGGGGAATCACAGCCAACTGTGATTGTCTCCGCTGCACGCTCACAGCCGCCCGCCTCTCGTCCGCGTCGATTAGGGCGACAATCGAGGCTCGAAGCGTGGGCCAGTCGGCATCATCGAATGCTCGATCGAATTTTAATTCGATCTCCAGGAAGGGGTCTTCTCCACGAATCCGACGCTCGAGATCTTCAATTTCATTGTCTGCACTCTGCTGCGCGAGTTCGACTCGTTCAATCTGAGCTTTCGCATCGGCAAGCTTCTCATTGAACCGCCTCCTGGTCTCTGCGACCCGCTTCTGCCGCTCGCGGTCACGCTCCGCTCGTTCTTGATTTGCTTGTCTTCTGTTCTCTGCCTCTTCGCGACGGAGGGTAGCTTCTTTATCGCACTGGCGCGTTTCCCATTCTCGTCTCGCCGACTTATCTCGTAGCTCGTCCACTAACGCCTGGTTTTTGAGCCGGTCTTCAATTCGCACGCGAGTGGCATCTCGGAAGACGTCACCGACTTCTGTGCCGTTGAGGAAGACAAGCTCGGCAACTTGGATGGCAGAGCCCACTGCAGGAGCAAACGGATGCTCAACGCTTATATACTCTGCAATGCGGCGCTCCAACGTCATTTGAAGGCGGCTGGCTCGACGCAACAACACCTTCTCGACCGCAGTGGCCTCGCGGCTGCCCTTTAGAAGATCCCACAACAACGACCTGTTGCGCACGAGTGATAGTTCATCACCAGGAGTGTACACGAGTTCACTGTTCGCCGCCAAGGTGATCAGCAATGGGTCGAGCGAGAAAACCGCCGACTCAATGATGCGATTCGTTTCGTTGTCCGAGAGTCGCAGCACACGCAGCTTGCCACCCCGTTTTATCCACTCTTTGGCAAACTCCACGAGCGGAGAACGTGGGTCGAGAAGTGCCCAAGTCCCGTCAGTGGCGATGAACTCAAAAGAATTGAACAGTCTGGGACGGAGCTCATCCAATGAGATGACCGACGGGTCGGCATCGAGCTCCAATGCAAGCTTGGCCTCCGGCCATCGCTGCGTCTCAACGGACAGTCGGAGTTGCGCGGTCGCGGCGCGCTTCTGCGCCGCATCGGTCCGTTCCTTGCGAAAGCACATCAAAAAGTACTGCTGGAAGGGAGTGAGAACGCGACCAGCGTCGGGCGTGCCAATCGCCTCTCCCTGTTCAAGCCTGAGGTTGACTACGAGCTGCCAGAACTCCGGGAGGAGCATCAGTGTGCGCAGCTGTTGATTCACGGCGCTCAGCCCAAGCGCAGAGGCACAATCAGTGTTGGTGATAATGGATACGAGCGTATCAAGATCGAGGCGCTCATCGTCTAGGATGACGCCCGTCTGTTGCTTTGGTTTAAGGGCGAGCAGGGGCAGTGACATGCTTGTCTCCCTTTACTTGTGTTTCGAGCATGTGCCATATGGACGCAAGGCGGACCGACCACGGACAACACCGCTAAAAATCAATAAGACGCGCACATGACAACAACAATAGACGAGCGAAGAGCGGGGTGACCATTGATCAAGAAGCACGATGCGTCGAAAGAAGACAACGGAAGTTGACGATGGAAGCACCAAGGCCGACAGCGAGGACGAGAGTGTGGATGACAACAGCAGCATGAAGAGTAGCAACAGCAGTGGCAGCAGTAGCAGCAAAGGCAGCAGTAGCAGCAAAGGCAGCGGCAACAGTAAAGGCAGCGGCAACAGTAAAGGCAGCGGCAACAGTAAAGGCAGCGGCAACAGTAAAGGCAGCGGCACCAGCAAAAGCAGCAGCAACACAAACAAAAACAGCGACGACGAGAACCATGAAACGAACGACACCGATGAGAACACGATGCTTAAAAAGGCAATGCAAGAGAAGGATTTGGAAGTCGATTCTATCATCAGAGACAAGGACAACGAATATGAGAAGGCATTAACAACGATCCACCAACTACGACAGCAGCTGCGCCAACAGCATCAACCATCACAAGTGGCAGTCGATCTGCATGGCCAGTCGAGTGAGAACGACGACTCGGACTCTGAAAATCCTGGGACTAGAACGTGCCCCGCTGTCGATCTGCAGGCAGCGAACAAAGGCAGTGACAACGATGACGACAGCACTGATAAAGAGCCCGATGACGATGGAGAGGATGATGCGGAAAAAAAGAGGCTCAAAGAAGAGATCGAGAAACTGAAGAGGACCGCAAAACGGGATACAGCTCAACGAGAGTTAGACGCGGCATTAAGACTCGAGTCACCTTCTGACACAGAGACAGAAACCAAAAACGACACCTCGACACCTGCAACCGAGGACAAAATGAGCGATCAACTCATCGGCGATGTGCGTGTCGGGACGTTCGTCTCGAAAGCGTCGTCCATTGCTTGCAAAGTCAAAGAACGGTTCGAGTGCGTCGATGACGTGTCAATTGGCTGTCCAAATAAGCTGCTTCAAATTTTGCAACGAGCATCGTTTGAAGATAGTGTCGACCTGTTTGTAGATGGGAGATTTGTCTGTGACGACGTGCAAGATCTGGATTCTGATGGGTTTGTCCCCATTTTCGACGCCATTATGAGCAAAATGAAGTACCCACAGCTCCCATACTCGGTTACATTCACTCAATTTGAAGACGACGGTGAGACGCGGACAAACGCGTTTCTTGCACGCGACACCGATGTGGCGTTCTGGATGCAATTTGCTGTAGATTCGGCGATCGACAGAAGATCCAGCATGCGATCCATTGTCGTGTTCCCGTCCTCTGTTTGTGCCAACAACATGACAAGTGATCGAATCAATGCACTGGCGGACAAGAACGACTACTATTTTCTCTCGATGGAACGTGACGTGGTGTCACTTGATGCGCTCATCTCAAAGCATACTGCAGAGTACGACGATGTCACGCTCACAGTTGATGGTGTTGGCTACGCTCGTTCCAAATCCGAACTTGTCTCTGTCATCGAAACACTGCATTCCCCTGTAGAGGTGCTCGTGCACGAAAACAAGATCAAAATGGTCCAACAAGCGATGGCAGTCGTCAAACACTTGAGCGATGATGATGCTGAAGCGGTCTTGGAAGTTGCAGATGACGCTGTGTTGGGTGGCAAAGCAGAGGAGGCAACAGGAGAAGACGATGACTCGGGCAACGATACCGACGACGAGTCTGAGGACTCCATTGTTGCTATCGAAGCAGATGAACATGATGAACAAGCATCACTGCAGCGATCACCAGTGCAGTCGTCGTTACAGGCAGCACCGAACGAGGACGAAATGCCTATTGAATCAAATGGACTTTTAAAGAGCCGGAGCAATGACAACAGCCGCAAACGCAAAGGCAAACGGTCAATCGACATGAACGAGGACGAGAATGATGATGACGACGACCAGTCAGAATCCGAAGTTGTCATTCCAAATGCCCCAAAGAGAAGCCGTGTGCTCACATCCGAATCAGACGACGACGAAGAGGAGGAGCTGGAGCCGATACACCAAGCACAGGAAGCAGTTGACAACGACCCGTCTATTGCTACCGTTGTTGGTGTACCGGTCGTTGTTGATGGCACAAACGCGTCTGCATCGGAGCCCGTCGGAGAACAAGGAGAGAATGAAACCACGGAACAGTCGACTGTTGTATCGGTAGTGCATCCGACGCTGCGTACAGTGGAACAGCTTATAGAGACAATCGGGAGGGATGGGTTTGGGGTTTCAGATGACAGGTCGTCTGCGACCGCCGCTGCTGGTATCAATGCATACAACCAGCGATGCGACGAAGTGTCCAAGATCAAGCGAAAACCAGGAGATCCACTCCCGGATGAATTTGTGGTCATTCGATGGCCGTCTGGCCAAGGGAGTGCAGGGCCACTGCCGTCCACAATGGTTCTGATCGATGCCCTCGTCGGACTGCGATTGATCTCCATGGGGAAGACCATGGACATTGTCCCCTTCCGGACTAATGCTGGGGCGATGTCACTCGTTCGGAAAGACGGTGTAGCACTCGACATACGGCGCATCATTGCGAGTGAACTCACTGCTGCCGACATTGGCCGACTGAAGAAAACCAAGATGGATCCCGAAAAACCAGATATGTCATTGATGCAGAGATTGTCCGACGCTGGGTTCCTTACATGCCCAACATCGGGTATGCCCGTGTTTGATCCATCGCGCGCGACGCTACAGCTCCAACAGTCTATTTGGAAAATGTTCTGCCTGGTCGTCGAGTGTGTCAACAACAAAAAGATCGACAAGTTGCGTGATACACTTGACACTCTCGGGAAGCAGCTGCATGAGCATGCTACTATCGTCTGAGACGCTGGCAGTGTCTCAATGACGAAACATTGTTCACATCCACATATATGTACTCTGAGACACTGGCAGCGTCTCAATGACGAAACATTGTTCACATTCACATATATGTACTCTGAGACACTGGCAGCGTCTCAATGACGAAACATTGTTCACATTCACACATATGTACGCCACCAACACCCGTTTGGCCCCAACAATCACACAGATCCATACTTCTGTGCAAATTCAGCGATGCACTCTTTGAGGTGGAGAAAGCCATCGTCATTCACCGCTATGCCACACCCCTTTGTAAGTTTCGTACGCCAGCCCGTCGTTACATTCGCTCCGTGCTTTTCAAAAACGATAGTTGCCGCGTCCTCGACCGGCTTTTTGGCAAGCAATCCGTTTGACAGTTCAACGATCGCGGTGATGACAACGGCGGCATTGAGAGTCGCAGATCGAATTGCCACATTAGGTCGCTTCTCTACGACGGCCGACGCCAACCGACTCGCCATCAATTTGCGGTTGGGAACGCTCGTGAGGAGAGGTGAGTCCGCAGAGACGACCAGTTTATTCAAACCATCATCAGAAATCAGCGTCTCGATCACGACGTCCAAGTTATCGATCGACTTCTTTTTTCCATGCTCACCCGTTGCATCACGGATAGCGTATCTTGGGTGGGCCTTGCGCTCACGCGGTTTGCTTTTGGCGATCAGCTTGTCCAACTGGGCCTTTCCACGCCCGTCGTTTTCAAAGATCCAAGTCAAAGTCGAAATCGCATTCATAGTGTCGTTCGGCATCTCTTTCCGCAAGTGGGGATGTATATGTGTGTGTCCAACAGCTAGTCGATTCTGCAGTAACAAGTGACACGAGTTGCCCTTAGCGATCACAACGTCGTTTTTTATAAGGTCGACACGTTGCGACCAACTCTCGCTAACAAACGTCCCAAACCAGGACTAGAGAAGACGCATCACATAGAGGAAACCAATACGTACCGCTAGGTACATTGACCAGTGGTTGCAGACACTGACAAACAAACAATCAAGAAGAATGGCGGACCAGTTCACAGAAGACGATCATCGAATTCTTGAGCATCAACAAAACAACACAGTCTCCGACAATGGAGAGACAGTATATTTATTCGAGCAAGAGGAAGAAGTTGACGTTGTTGATCCACAAGACGCGTCAATGCCACCACAACTCAGTCGCATGTACCAACAAACGATGGATGCACACATAAACACAGAGTCGACAAATTTGCCGTTCATGACGAGACAATGGTCGCATCGATGGGAGACGATCGACATAGACGAGCCATACGTGCCGCAAATTGGATCAATGGTCAACGGGCGGATGTTCGACATAGAGCCACCAGGAACGATCTTGGCACTAGGGACGCCTTGTGCACGTGGAAAATCAAAGGCGACACAAAAGTATATCATCGACAGTCTTCTCACCCAAAAGGCCACTCGGGCACTGTGCCTGAGTGCGAACATCCTTTTCGGTACAAACTTCACCGCCGAGATGACACAAGCATGCAGCGATCATGCGTCTATCAAGGTCGGGTTTTACCGCGACGACCCCAAGAAGCTCGACCAGTACAATATCGT
>Ga0209090_10000934_pt1 | contig 18682 bp, 10 predicted proteins | sample ArcticOcean_MG_C_9_FD_187432 | JGI IMG/M metagenome (GOLD analysis project Ga0209090, IMG submission 187432) | Marine microbial communities from western Arctic Ocean - ArcticOcean_MG_CB2_152 (SPAdes) (version 2) | ecosystem: Environmental > Aquatic > Marine > Oceanic | place: Arctic Ocean... | reverse complement strand
CAAGATTTTGTTTCGCGTCGGGCGGTCCATTGAAATGACCTCTTTCGGTGTTCTGATGCCCATACCGGCCAATTCTCGTGCACGCGCACGCCCAATATGCTTGATGTTGACCAATTGCAGCAAGTCAGTTTTACAACCATGCCGGACTCGTTGCCTCAACATATCGAGAATGGTAGCAATCTCTCCAATGATTGGAAGGTGTTCCTCAGCAAAGGCGTCATCCGTCAGAAGAACTTGCTGGGCAGCAGCAAGAAGCCATCCCATGAGGTCGACACGATGATTGACATCTCCAGGGCTAACATCAAGATCACTTTCGATGGTGCGCAGTGTTTCCTCTTCAATCCACTTTTCAAGCATCCATGCTGATTTGACCTTACCCAGTAATCGTTCTTCCAACGAATCATCCGCGAGCAATTCATCTTCTACAGCATTGGTTTTGAGCCAAAGAGAAGAACTTCGTTCCATTTCAGAGTTCTTAGCCCAAAGTGGTAAGAAATCAGGGGTTGAAGACGCTAAATGCATCAAGCCAAAGTCGGTTACTGGACCGTTTTGACGTACTTTCCGACGAACTGCCCTTCGAAGGCCTGTCCGCAAGACCGATGCCGAAAGTGGGTCAAGATAGAGTTGTGTGATCCGCTCACCCATCAGAGTCGCTTCATATTCCATCGAGGAATGGTCGTTCGCTGAAGGCGCAGACCAACCTCCTACTTGAGCCAAATCCGAAGCGGAAGTAAAACCTAAGGAGGCCTGTGTAAACGCAGTCGATGACTTGGGCAGCGGAGTTTGTTCTGAACGACTTGAACGCAATTCAACCCCACCCGTTGATTGGGCGATGGTTGCCCATATTGGCATTTCATCGTCCCAGTTTTCTTCTTCATCACTGCTTACTTGAGCATCTGCACGACGTTGAGCATAGGCTTCATCGATGCCTTTTTTACGAATAAATCGTTCTTCAACCAACCAATTTAGCATTTCATCAAGGCGTTCATTGAGTTGCATTTTCGAGATGGTGGATCCAAGGAAAGTAGCTGAAAAGAAATCACCAATTTCACCACGATGACGAAATCCTCCAGTTGCAATTGAAGCCAAAAGGTGAGCGCGTAATGCTGGTTCACTTGCTAATTTTGAGGAAATCGATTCTACGGGTCCAAAGAAATACCGTTCGCTGACATCATCAGCAATACTCCAGCCATCCGTCCCCTTACACAAGACCCATGCTTCTCCAAAAGTATCGTACTTTGGACGGCCAGCCCGGCCAAGCATTTGGCGAACCTCCATCACTGGAAGTGGACGACTCATTCCATCATGCCAACGCTTGAGGTCTCGAACCAAGACTCTGCGAGCAGGTAAATTGACACCTGCTGCCAACGTTGGTGTTGCTGTTAATCCAATGAGTAAACCCTCTTTAAAAGCGCCTTCGATGGCCTTTCTTTGGCCGTGGGTTAGGCCTGCGTGGTGGAATGCAATACCGCCCCGTATTGATTCAGCAAGGCGCTCCGCCATAGCCGTTTGACTACGCCCTTCAAGTGTTGAAGCGAAGAGTTCCAAGCGTTTCAGCCGGTCAGGGTCTTCTTTTTTGAGTCGCTTTTCAACTCGTTTGGAGAGTTTCAAAGCCTCGGACTGAGCACTGCGTCGAGTTCCGACAAAGATCAGCACTTGCCCCTCTTGGTCGATTGCATCATTGACAACCACCCAACTCGGGTGCGATTTTGGCCCTTCGAGGTCACGTGGAGGTTGGAGTACATCTGCTTCTGTCGACAGACCTGCGGCTTGAACAAGTCGAGGTTCAAGGTGTAAATCATGAAAGGTGCTGTATTCCAAAGCGACGGGCCTCCATGATGAAATGACGAGGTTTGCATCGAGCCAGGTAGCCAATTCTTCACAATTGCCAACCGTGGCTGAAAGAGCGATAATTTGTGCTTTTGGGCGAAGGTATCGTAATCGCGTGAGGTTTATTTCCAGGGTTGGGCCTCGAGTTGAATCATTCATAAGATGAAATTCATCGGCGATTACAATCGATACATTTGCCATAAGTTCAGACCGATTTCGCATTAATGAATCGAGTTTCTCTGAAGTACATACCAGAATATCGCATTCGTCGATTTTTTTGGCTTCTCCCGAAGCATCACCTATGCCAAGCCCAACGGTTAATCCGACCGAACCACCCAAGGCAACCAAGTCTTCATGCTTCTCACTTGCAAGGGCTTTGAGAGGGACAATATACACGGCCTTTGAACCCGGTTCATCGACGAGTAAACGCCGCACAATACCGAGGTAAGCAACTAATGACTTGCCGCTTGCAGTTGGAATTGCGAGTAAAGTGTTGGCACCTGACAAAACACTCGGCATCGCCTCGTGCTGAGGGGGATGGAGGTGTTTGATTCCCCACGTTTCTGTCAAGAACTTGAGCACCTTTGGAGGCAAATCTAAGGCCATCACTGCCCGCTCGGTCGCCTCCATGTATCCTCAACCGCGCCAACAGTCCAAAAGGACAACGCTTGGATAGGTTCAATCCGACACCCATAAGACCCGGCTTCTCATGTCCTTACACATGGGCGATGATGTTGAAACCATGGTTGAAGAACGACTTTCGATTTTTCAAGATGAACCGGATATGAATGACTGGGTCGAAGTTATGTGTGGTGCAGCAATGGCTGTGCTCGGTATTTTCCACCTTGTCGCACCTTGGGAATTTGTTAATCCTGACGTCATGCGTTGGTTTGCTGCTGCTGTCATCGCAGCAGGTGCAGTTTGGGCTGGACACGGCCTCAAAGATATGGCAGTCAAGGAAATGCGTCGCTCGATTGCTATCCTTGAGATGTCACAAAAGGATGACGGCCCGAATCATGGCCTGATCCGAGATGTTCTTGTCAATCCAGACGCATACCGTTCCTTCCTTTTGGAATCCTATGAAGCCGCTTGGGAAGATGGAATCATCACCGAAGTAGAATTGGCTGAATTGAAATCATTCCAAGACGCATTGGGCATTACCGATGAAGAAGCCGCAAAGATGAACATCGATGCTGTAGTCAAGTCCGCTTCCAAAGATGGAGAAATCTCTACACGAGAGGAAGAAATCATCAAAGAGGCTGCTAAAAAGGCAGGCGTTGATTCTGATGACGTCATTCAAGATGCTAAAGAAAAAGCAAAGAAAGGAAAGAAGTAAACTTCAATCCCACTTTGATTCTTGACCAAAGAATGTTGTTGCGAGAGCTTTTGCTTTTTGACGGCGTTGATATTCAGTTCGGCTTGCGAATACACAAAGGAACAGTCCAAAAAGAGCAACTTGTGTCGAATAACCAATGAGTCCTGAAGCATTCTCGATGTTGATGTTTTGCGGGACATCACCGATATCAAAGCCAGGCGATTCGATAAAACGGACATCTAAGAGGTCTAAATCACAATCGCAAAGACTCACAGAAATCTGTTCTGGGAATAAAGCCCCTTGAAGCAGAACCCAGTCGTTTACACTCACTGATGCCGGGCGTGTTGACCAAGCAGGAACATTGACTGAACCAGTTGCTGGAGCATTCACCATATCAAAATCAACATGGAAGACGGAAGACTTTGGAAGTTCATCGACCACCATCATTGCTTCGAGCATCAGCATATCGAGAAGCAGAGAACGCCCAGCGAGTAGAATAAAGCGAACTGTTTGTTGTTCAAGCATACCTTGGTCGGTCGTTTGACCGCCTCCTTGAGCGACTTGAGAGAAAATGGCTTGGTCGAGACGTAGGTCTTGTAATTCTGGTACAATCAATTGCCATCGGCCATCGGGGAGTGGATGTGCCTCCTCAACAAGAAGTCTGAGTTGTAAATTATCACCATCGAGCATGCCCCAAGTTGAACCTGTATGAGTTACTAAGACTTGTTCGGGGACACCAGGATACGAAACATCCCACAATTGTTGGAGTCGCATCTCAATCAAATCATCAAGTTGTATTTCGGATTCGGTTTGAACTTCATCGCCCAAGACCCACATCGGATGTAAAATGCCTCCAACGAGTAAGAAAATTACACCTGGCGTGAAAACCCCAAACCGAAGCAAAGTAGAGGTTGAATTACGAAGGCCATCAATCACAAATCCAATCAATGCTAAAAAGCCAAGGAAGAGAAGGCCAAAGCCAGATTGTGTGAGGGATACTGCTTCATTCTCATCGCCTAAGAGCGCAGTACCTGAGGGGTAGAAAGCCTTGCCATCAAAGTCATTTGGATTGAGAGGGCCTGAACCTTCATATGAAAGTTGGCCGGTCCAAATATAGGGTTGGAATTTCCCTGCAGTCCCACCAATACAGAAGATATATTCTCCAAGAGGAAGAGCACGCCAACGGTAAGTAATTCGAGTCGAATCATCGTTTTCTTTGACAATTACATCCGGTGAAACCGATAGGCGCCCAGAGGGTTGAATGAGGTCGGGTAAACCATGACTTTGTTGAATTTCGATTGGAACAGTTTCCCATTCAAGGTAGATGTTTAACAGTTCGTGTTGTTCAATCGTAAAGGTCCAACAATCTCGATCGTTCTCGAGTAAGGCCCCGTAATGAATCGTTTCAAAAATGGTGGACTGAGGTTCGAGGTCGCTGGATGGCTCGTCGGTATTTCGAGCATCGATATCTTCGGACCATGGAATTTCTAAATACAAGGATGAAGCTCCACGAAGGTGCAATTCCCATGTCCCCGGTCGGTCAAGAACAAACGTCAATCGCAATCGTACAGTTTGCTCTGGCCACAGTAATCGTTCTCCGTTCAAATTGAGTGCTTCATCCTCCAAGGTATAGGGATTTGAAGTGGTTGCTGAGGGTAAGACTTCTGCATCAAAGTTCCATGTCGTGACCGTTGAAGCAAGAATCAACGAAACTTCGAGTTCTGGTTTATTAGCGCCTGAGAGTTCACCGGTGAATCGCAAATCAACAACCATCGATTTGAGAAGACTCGGGAGTAAGGCCAACTCTTTTTGCTGCGGGTCCATTTCAAATTCAAGTGTGACCGTATCGGGTTGTGCAGGTGAGGCGAATACCGTATCTGAAATGACTTCTTCTCCGGTGGCAACTGGAGTTAAGAAGCATTCATTGTCTTGAATACATGATAAAAAAAGTTCGCCACCATCGCTTGATTGATTCAAGTTCGCTTGGACTCCTGAGATTAAAAGAGGCAGCAGCAACACACTGAGAAGAAGAAGTAATGGACGGATTGGCCGCTGTTCACCACCATGACGACAGCCCATAGATTGCCGTATTCATCATCTCCCTTCAATTCAATGGTTTGATGCTAAGGCGATATTTAGATTTTTTTATCGATAAGAATCGTATTGCATTTACGACATCGATATTTTCTACGAGATGGTTTTTGTCGTGGGAATTCTTGTTGACAATCTGGGCAACACCATAGCCAAATCGCTTTTTCGCGACGCAGGTGTTCGGTAAACTGAGTACCATGTCCACCGGCTGTACGGCCAGGCCAAGCCGCCTCAAGTGTTCGAAAAAGAGTATTATGAGCACGTAATCCAAGCGCATGAATGTATTCATGGTGTAAGACAAAGGCAGAATATGCCTTCCACTGTGGATTCAACATTTGAGGATGAATATCAATCACTTCAACATCTTCTGGGTTGAGGGAACGAAGGTCAACACCTCGTCGCCAACGAGTAACTCCATGACGTTGGGTTGCATTCCTACGAAGCACACCCAATGGTATTGAGCGCAAACGCTCAACTTTTGCATCAACCCACTCAGGCATATCTCGCATGACCTCAATGACGAAGTTTCTCAACTCATCCAAGAGAAGAACCTGCTCTTTGCTTGGTTTTGCCATTGTTTGGCTCAACTCCATCGGTGATAAGCAGGATGCCCTTCTTTCACCGCAACAAACAGTCCACTCCCCGTTGCACAGACTTTGTCATTCGCTTCCAAGAGCAATTCAATTTCTACTCGGTCATCACTTAATTCTTTGATTTGACTGGTCACTTTGAGAACGGTATCTGTCGGTGTAGGGCGGCGTAATTTAACCGTATAAGAGGCTGTAACGGTACACGGTGGCTCTTCGAGACCTTGTGCATCCATAAGCGCAACAGCCGCCGTCCAATTCCCATGGCAATCCAAAAGGGTTCCAATGATTCCTCCGTTAATCATACCGGGGAAGGCTTGGTGGTGCTGTTCGGGCAGAAACTCCATTGAAAGTCCGTTTTCAATACGAATACTGTTGATTTGCAAACCTTGTTGATTGGCTGGACCGCATCCGAAACATATCGAACTTGGAGCATATTGACGTTGTACACCGACTTCTTCCATAACCTTGGGCTCACCTGTAAGCACTTGTTTTCTTTGCTTGTTTGTACGAATATATGAGCATTCTTATTGAGGGGGGTTCACTGCCAACACCATGGCAGCAAAGAAACCACGGACGAAGTCCAAAATTCGTGTTGCCCATGAACTTCCAAAACGAAGAAGAAACGCCATTCAAGAAGCAATGGCGGCACACAAATTAGAAGACCGGCCCGAATGGGACCGAAGTGCAAAATGGCCCAATGCACGCTTCTATCGTAAAATCATCAAACCGGGTACAATGCGAACCGTTCATCTCCCACTCCTCAATACCAATTTGGGGGATTCATGGCCGATTCCAGTCACGATTCTACATGGCATTCGACCTGGCCCAACCATTACCATTCTCGGTGGTGTACACGGCGATGAGTTGACCGGCCCCTCAACATGTACACACTTACTTTCAAACAACTTTACAGATTCTGGAAAACCTCTCGACCCTATGCAATTGGCTGGAACCATTCGTATTGTGCCGATTGTCAACTTACCCGGATATCGGTCGAAATCGAGATACTTCCCCGATGGTCGTGATTTGAATCGCAATTTCCCTGGAGACATGAAAGGCTCCACTACAAGGCGGGTGGCGGCTCAAACATGGAAGTATTTGTTCTCCGACGTTGACGCAATTGTCGATTTGCACAGTGCTGGAAAAGGTCGCTCCAATATGCCACAACTTCGTGCAAAATTAACTCATGCTGGTTCAAATATTCTTGCGAAAGCTTTTGGAATTGAAATTATTCTCGATTCAAAACCACCCTCTGGGTCTTTGCGCAAAGCAGCAATCGAACTTGACATCCCAGTCATTACCTACGAAGGTGGCGGGGCGAATTCGCTTGACCACGAAGCGGTCAAGGTCGCCATGCATGGTGTCTTGAATGTTCTTCGTTCGCTGCGTATGATCGATGGTAATCCTCATCGCCCACGATTCCGAATGCTCGCAAGTGGTTCACACTGGCTACGAGCAGGCGAGAGTGGCTTGTTGGACATGTTTGTCTCAGCAGGCTCAGTAATGCGTGAAGGTGAAGTCATCGCAACCATCTCAGACCCAGGGACACCGGGTATTACCGTCGATGTGGTTGCCCCTGAAGATGGATTGATCATTGGCGCAGCCACGAATCCCTTTACTGCAGCAGGAATGCCTGTTGGGCATTTCTTACCGATTTCGAAGCATCTCCGTCTGTTGAACGACCAAATTGATGACAATGGCCGTTTCCTTGTGTGCGGCTCACAAAGTGAACCCGTTTGGAGAGAGGAGACCGAAGTCGACGAAGTCGCTGTCGATGCAGAATGGAGTGGCGGAAGTGTTGAGTCCGAATGGACGGTAACAAAGGAATTGAACGCTGTCAAAGGTGACACATTCTCCGAAAACGAAGAAGAGGCTGAAGCCTAATCAAGCGTTTAGGAAAGCATCAACTGCGTTCTTCACTTCAATCTCTTCCATGTTTCGTCGCTGGCTTTTGGCCACTTCAAAAATATGGTTTACAAGGTCATCTGGAGTTTCATAGCCGTTTTGTTCAAGCCACCAAATGATGTTTGAACGACCGGCCATATGTCCAATACGGATAACTTGTTTCAGTCCAAAATCTCCAGCAGGGACACCAGAATACACTCGGTCTGCTAACCAATTGTTGCCCTTCCGCATGGCCTTGATCACGGCAGAAGCGTGAACACCAGTTCCAGTTTCAAAAGCATCCATACCAAAGACGGGGTAGTTACGAGGAAGAGGTACTTCGATGTATTCGTTTGCCTTTTTCACATAAGCACCCAGTTGGGTAAGGTCGTTATCAATCACTCCGAGAAGTTTGAGATTGACCAAAGTCAGGTCAAGTGGAGCATTGCCGGCGCGTTCTCCAACACCCAACGCGGTTCCGTGAATAACGTCTGCACCTGCTTCAACAGCAGCGATGTTGTTCGCAACACCCAAGCCACGATCTTGGTGACCATGCCAGTTAACTTCGATTTCTGCACGCTTGTAGCCTGCATCTTTGATGACTTCTTCATCGATGAATTGTAACAACTTTTTGACCCCGTTTGGAGTGACGTGACCGCATGTATCGCAAATACAAAGACGGCGGACTCCCAATTCCATTGCACGTTGGTAGATGATTTTGACATCTTCCGGTTTCGAACGGGTTGTGTCTTCGGTGACAAACATAACCTGTACATCGTTTTCAATCGCAAAAGAAACTGGTTTTTCCATCGTTGTAAGAAGTTTTTCGATTGTCCACCCTTCTGTATATTGACGTATTGGGCTGGTGCCTAAGAAAGCGCTGGCCTGGATTGGAGTGCCATGTTTGACTTGTAACTCAACCAAAGGTTCGATGTCATTCATGAGTGTTCGAACTGCAGCACCGGGTCGGATTTTGAAATCATTTTCAGTGATATGAGACATCAATGCATCGATGTGTTCCAAATGGTATGGACCTGCGCCAGGCAGGCCAAGGTCCACCTTTTGAATGCCAAGATTTTCCATAAAAGTGAGTAATTCAATTTTTTGTTCAATGGTTGGGTTTCGAGCGCTTGGGCTTTGCAATCCGTCTCGAAGAGTCTCATCATCGAACCAAACTCCATGGGGGTGATTGGCTGGTTTTCGGTTGAGTTCATAGTCTACAGTATTCCAATTATAAATCAATGAGCGCTCATCCATAAAACATCACCGCAACGGCCGACGGGGGCCGGTACAAACACGCACAGTATGGAATCATGTTTGAAGGCGTCGCTTCGTTAGGAAGATCACTCTTCTTCTGAATTACCCTCTGAATCATCATCCAGTGAGTCGCTTTCAACCAGTTCGGCAGGGAGTCGGGCAGCGAAAATGATATGGTCAACAAAACCTGTCTTCTTTGCGTTCCTCAATTCCATAACTCGAGTCCCTTTTGATTTCTTATTCTTAGTTTCCTTGGTCTGACCGGCATTGATACGAATCATCATACCTTTCTTGGTAAGTAAGAACACGTTATCTTCGAGATTCGGGATCTGTCGAGCGCTGATAATGTAATCACCATTCTCATGGTCGAGATTCATTGTATACGCACCCTTAGCACCGGGTTTGGTCTTGCGGTAGCCATCGGTTCGCATCTTCCCTTCTCCAGTTTCAGCATCGATTTTCTGTACTCCTGTTGCATCGAGGTCTGGAATCTTTTCAGCGGTACCCAAACGGCTTCGCTTTGCCATTCCATTTCGAGTGATGGTCAAGATTTGAGTATCGGTGTTCTCGGTCGACATCATAGCGACAACATGACCGCCATCGCCACGATTACCCGTCCTAATACCATAGATACCAGCAGAAACTCGGCCGGAGGAACGGATATTTGAACAAGCAAAGCGACTGGCGAAACCAGTGCTTGAAATCATCACGACTGCTGAGTCATTGGTACTTGTTCGAACATTGACTAAACTGTCATTGTCCAGCTTGAAGCGCAATGCATACTTTCCATTTCGGTTAATACGAACATATTCTTCGAGTTTCGTTTTCTTAATGAGACCCAATCGAGTGGCAAACAGTAAGAAGTGACCATCTGGAGATTCGAGCAAATCACGGGTAATTGGTAAGATTGTGACAATGTTTTCGTCATCCTGAATCTTTTCAATCACATTTCGAATGTGGCTACCACGTGCATGACGGCTAGCGAGCGGTGTTTCCCAAGCCTTGAGACCATACACTCGTCCTTTGTCGGTGAAGATCAACAAACGGTCTTTACTGAAACACGTAACAATTAACTGAGGTGTATCTTCGTTCTTGGTTGCAACACCCTTGAGTCCTTTGCCACCACGGTTCTGAACACGGAACATTTCGACGGGCATATGACGAATGTAGTTGTCTTCACTAAGGGTAATAGCAATCGCTCGTTCCTCTATGAGGTCTTCACGGTTCATCGAAAGTGGCATTGCATCGATAATCGAACGGCGTTCGTCGCCATGACGTTCAAGCATTTCATCCAATTCGCTCAACAAAATGCTGAGACGACGTGAACGAGAGCCAATGATGTCTTGGAGATCGGTAATTCGGATTTGCAACTCCGAGTATTCATTTTGGACCTTACCAACATCCAAACGGCTCAATTGATAGAGGCGACGTTCAGCAATAGCCTTGGCTTGTGGTTCGGTAAAACTGAATGGAGCAATACCTGGCATTGTTTCATCACCGCGTAAAACTGCTTCAAATTGTTCTCGGCTGGAACTTGCTTTACCAACGGCAACCACATCATCAATGCGGTCTTGTGCCTTGACCAGACCTTCAAGAATATGCGCTCGTGCCTGTGCTTTTTCAATCTCAAACTGAGCTCTTCGTTCGATGACTAATTCACGGTGAGCCACATAGGTATGAAGCATCACTGGCAACGTCAAGAGAACTGGGCGGCCATCGAGAATACCCATCATGTTGGCTGAATAGGATTCTTGCAAACGACTGGATTTGAATAATTGATTCAAAACAGCGTGTGGGTCTGCATTATTCTTCACTTCGATGACGACACGAATTCCTTCTTTGGAAGATTCGTCACGGATGTCACGGATTCCAATTATAGAGCCTTTTGTCACCAATTCAGCAATATGAACAAGCATATCTGCTTTCTTTACTTGGTAAGGGATTTCATGAATGATGATTCGCTTACCTTTGGAATCGTCAAGAACATCGCACTTGGAACGGACGTGGAATCGGCCCTTGCCCGTAGTATACATGTCATAGATTCCGTCGATGCCGTGAATCGAAGCCCCGGTCGGGAAATCAGGTCCTTTAACATGCTCCATGTATTCTTCTATAGAAATCTGCGGCATGCCTTGGTTGGCTTCGCCTTCCTCAAGAATACGGTTGACATGCAAGTGAATGGCACCTGCGACTTCAGTCAAATTATGCGGTGGAATTCGAGTAGCCATACCGACAGCAATTCCATCGCTACCGTTGAGGAGGAGGTTTGGTAAACGCGCAGGGAGTACGGTTGGTTCTTGCTCAGAATCGTCAAAATTCGATTGGAAGTCGACCGTTTTCTTGTCGATATCATCAAGCATGTGATTGGCGATTCGGTCAAGTCGGCTTTCCGTATAACGCATAGCTGCAGGCGGGTCGCCGTCAATTGAGCCAAAGTTACCCTGTCCATCGACCAATGGATAACGGAGTGAAAACTCTTGAGCCATACGAACCATGGTGTCATAAATCGATTGGTCACCGTGAGGATGGTACTTACCCATGACTTCACCGACCGAGCGTGCAGACTTACTGAATTTCTTTTCCGATGTATGGCCGCCTTCGTACATACCGTAGAGGACACGCCGATGGACTGGCTTCAAACCATCGCGCGCATCAGGTAGTGCACGTCCAATAATGACTGACATTGCATAATTGATGTACGATGTTTTCATCTCATCATTCAAAGGATGGTTCAATACATTCTCGGTAGAGATGATTTCATCAACATCTTCGGTTACTTCGGTTTCATCGCTGTTTTCTTCAATATCATCAGATGTCAAGGTTGGTCACCTCCTTTGCGTGGAGTTCGATAAACGCCCTTCTATCAGGCACATCTTCACCCATAAGGATTTCAAACATCCGGTCGGTTTCTTCCGCATTTTGAACCGTTACTTTGAGCATAGTCCGGGTTGCAGGATCCATGGTCGTCTCCCAGAGTTGCTCCGGGTTCATTTCACCAAGACCCTTGTAACGTTGTACGCCGATTTTGGCATTTGGATTGTCGCCCCTCAGTTCAGCGGTGATTCGGTCCCGTTCATCATCAGAAAACGCGTACTTGCTGACTCTTCCTTTCGATAATTGATAGAGTGGAGGTTGTGCGATGTAGACGTGGCCTTCGGTAATCGCTGGACGCATGAAGCGCCACAAGAAGGTCAACATCAACGTTCGAATGTGGGCGCCGTCAATATCGGCGTCCGTCATGATGATGATTTTGTGATACCGCAATTTATCGGGCTTGAAAGACCCTTCATCCTCTGGATTGTTTCCAACACCAGCGCCAAGTGCACGAATCATCGTTTGAATTTCTTGGTTTTGGAATACTTTGGCAAGGTTGTGCTTTTGCCTTTCGACATTCAAAATCTTACCACGTAATGGGAGGATTGCCTGAATACGTCGGTCGCGTCCGGTTTTTGCTGAACCACCAGCAGAATCACCTTCAACGAGGTAGACTTCGCATTCTCTTGGGTCTCGAGATTGGCAATCGGCCAATTTACCTGGCAGGCCGCCACCTTCGAGCACACCTTTGCGCCGGGTGAGGTCACGTGCTTTACGTGCAGCTTCACGGGCCTTTGAGGCAAGCAATGCTTTATCGACGATTTGTTTCGCAACGGTGGGGTTTTCCTCAAAGAATTCGCCTAATTTTTCATAGACGACCGTTTGAACAATACCTGTGACTTCACTGCTCACGAGTTTATCTTTGGTCTGTGAGGAAAACGAAGGATCAGGATGTTTAACACTAACAACAGCAGCGAGCCCTTCACGGACATCTTCGCCCGAAAGCCCCTCGCCTTTGAGCAGATTTCGCTTCTTCGCATAGCCATTGATGCAACTGGTCAATGCAGTTCGCAGTCCGGACATGTGCGTCCCACCGTCTTTGTTTCGGATGATGTTGGTGTAGCAGAGAATCGATTCACTAAAGGCGTCAGACCATTGTAAAGCAAGTTCGACGGAAACGGGCCCCTTCTCGGTTTCTTTCTCTCCTATGATGACAATGACGTCTTCGTGCATTGCCTCTTTTCGCTCATTGAGTTGGCGGACGAATTCTGCCAATCCGCCTTCGTAAAGATGTTCGACGACGTGCGGTTCCTCTGCTCGCTCATCGTGGATGACGATTTGGAGGCCTGCGTTGAGGAATGAAGTTTCCTTGAGACGGGTGTTGATTTGTTCGAACTCGAATTCAGTAACTTCGGTGAAAATAGATAAATCCGGCTTGAATGAAATGGTCGTGCCTGTGTCGTCGCATGTGCCGATTTCTGCCAATGGAGCGACTGGGATGCCGGCTTCAAAACGTTGAAAGTGGATGATGCCGCTACGATGGATGGTGACATCCATCCATTCCGAGACTGCATTGACTGCCGAAACGCCGACGCCGTGAAGGCCGCCTGACACCTTGTATGAGCTGTTATCGAATTTACCGCCAGCATGGAGTTTGGTCATGATCACTTCTGCCGCTGACACGCCGTAGTCCTCGTGCACTCCGACCGGAATGCCTCTGCCGTAATCACGAACCGAGAGTGAATGGTCAGGATTGAGCGTGATGTCGATACGCGGGGTATGGCCCGCTAAATGTTCGTCAACGGAGTTGTCGACGACTTCCCAAATGCAGTGGTGAAGGGCTGAACCATCGTGGGGGTCGCCGAGATACATACCGGGTCGTTTCCGGACTGCTTCGAGGCCCTCGAGAACTTGGATGCTGGATGCGGTGTAATCGTCTGACAAAATTATTCCTCCATTGGGGTGTTCGAGATGACTTTTTTCGGTTCAGAAATGAGTTGAAAAATGAGGCAGTTGACAGGATAATTTTGGACCGCAGTCCCCTATTCCGCTCTCCTCACGCCCCTCTACAACTATACCCTGTGCCGAGGGGGTATAAAGGTACTCCAAAAGGGGTGTCAAACCACCTGCATTTCAGGCTAACTTTTCGCGTTCAAGAACACTCTTTTGAGCCGGAAAAATCACCAACAAATGCGGTCAAAAAAAAGCCGGAAAACCTCCGCATTAGGACTGAATCCTCAAAACAATACAAGCGAGAGCGTTAAGAAGCGTGCCAAAGTCGCCGAAAGTATGCCCAACCCCAAGATATGCGTATCTCTTGAAGAAACAACCGTGAAAGCAATGGTTGACGAAGCTGCTCGTGCAGGAATTCAAGGCGCCAATATGATTGAAGTTCGTTTTGACCGGCTGTATCTCAAAAAGCCTCAAGCAACTATTACCGAGGATGCGGAAGGCAAGCGTATCTCGACCATGCCTTCAGTCAATGAATGGCCTGTTATGGACTTTGAAGAAGTCGATGTCGAAAAATCCATCGCCGCACTCAAAGAAGCAATCGCCCTCCCAGTTATTTTTTCAGTTCGCTCCGTTCGTGACGGCGGCCATTTCTCAGGTGATGAGAAGCAACGCCTTGTCATTCTTCAATCCGCTATCGAGTCAGAGGTCAAATGGATTGACCTCGAATTATCGATTAAAGCCAAAGATCGTAAAGCTCTTGTTGAAGCCGCTCAAGCAGCAAAATGTCAAATTATCGCATCGCAGCATGATATGAATGGGACACCAAGTTCTGAAGATATCGTCTCTTTTGTCACTTCAAACGCAGACAGTGGAGATCTCGTCAAATTCTGCAGCACACTCAAAGACCACCAAGACGCACTCCAACTCGTCGATGCAGCAAACACATTGAGTGCTCAAGATTCGACCCCCCCTTACAGCATCATGGCGCTTGGAAACGGTGGCGATTGGACTCGGATTCACGCCCCAACACTTGGGCAAGATTTGGTCTACGCAACCATGCGAGATGAATTCCGCCTCTCTGACAAGGGCCTTGTGAACGTTCGAGACCTCCAAGATGCTTGGAGACTCCTTGAGTATTAAGTTCGAAGATAGCCCTCACAAACGGCGTTTTTAGGGCAACTCTGATTCTACACGGACTTGCCCATCAAGTCCTTCTGAAACCGATTGATATCCAGAAGGCTCAATTCGCGCTGGTTCGGGAAGGCTGACGACCTCTTTTTGAGGCGGAACTACCGGAGTATATGGCTGTGGATATTCAGCAGGAGTATCCAATGAGGGGACGATGTTTTGCGGCATCTCAGCGATCAATCCTGCTTTCATATACTTTGCATTGAGGATAAACGGGATGGCAAGTGTTCCGAGAAATGTCACCAAGAATACAAGAGATACTGTGAATGGAGGGAGGATGAAACTTCGTTCAGTGGTAATGATGGTAACGTCCGCTGCGATAATTGAATTCGGAGCGACTGCGTCGTTATCATGGACATTATCCCAAGTGTCGATGACGATATAGAAATCTTGCCAATCCGTTCCTGAAAAGAGTGACGAGTAGATCTCTGGACCGTCGAGGTTCAAGGCGAAATTTACTTCAGAAGTCCGCTCATATTCATGTGAATCTCGATACGATTTCCAACCTAAAAAATTTAAACTTCTCCATTCAGGTGGAATATTCGAAAGCGACTCTTCGATTTCGTCGAACCGAAAGTCGGATGTTTCATGAGCCGTATTATACGATTGAGTATAACTCTCATATTCCTCAGTCGTGAAGAGATAGACGTCCCCTTCAACCGCATTGAGATTGGTATCTTGAAGGCGGACACAAACCGTCGTCCGATAATCGGCTGAAAGATTTACCCTCAAAGCACCAACGCTGTCGTTACCAATTAACATCGTTGTGTAATGGTTTTCCTCAAGTGGTTCAAGGCGAGGCAACATCCAAGATTCATACATCCAGGGTTCTTCGGGACCCACAACCACATCTGAAGGTGTTTGAGGTTCTTCCGCCATATCGTCATTGTTATCCCCGTTGTTATTCCCATTACCCCTTCTTCCATCGTCTCTACCGTCCTCCTCGAGCCAACTATTCCACCAATTGCCGTTGTAATGGGGGACCAAAGCCGTTCGCTGAGCCGTCTCATTCCAGCGAATCGGGGAAGTATCACCCGCGCAAGAATCCGCAGCTTGAACCTGCATAGAGATTGGGCTGGAAAGTAACACCAAAAGCATCGGTAAGAGCAAGGTCAACGTAATTGAACTCACTCGTATATGCGATGACATGGCTTCTCCTCATACAGCGATACAAAAGGGGGTTATACAAACTAACGGTCAACCTCTTCGTCGAAGAGGCCGAATATATCCACTGTCATCACTTCTACGTTCGTCTTTCGATAAGATTCCCGGTACAGGCGGTGGGGCATGGTGGTCCATGCCAAGTAAACCACCTTGGTCTTCGACATGCTCGACATCGGTATAGGTCTCTGCTGCTTGCTTTGCTTCATCCTCAAGTTCAGACTTGTCTCGCATGACAAGCCAACCAAGTATCAACGCCACCGCAATCAGAGCAACAAAGGTTGCAAGGTCAGAACCGGCATCAGCAAGCCAACTCTTCCATTCTTCAACACTGAAATCTGACAAAGATGGTGGTGCAGTAGGTTCGGGATTGACATCGAGTTCTCGGTCCATGGAATCACAGATGCCGACGCTGTCACAAACTTCCAAACGAAGTGTATAGGTGCCGACTTCAGTCCATCTTCCAGCAACACGAGTCTCAGTGCCAGCCTGTGGTTCAATCCAGTCATCTGCGGGATTTCCGTTGTTATCTGCATCGGTTTCAATATCCATGTCCCAGCGAATCTGCAAGACTGGACTGAGCGTTTCATCCCGGTCGGAGATTGAACCATCATTGATGTTCGTATCGCGATAGATTGCAAGACCAAGGTCTGTTTCAATATCTGAGATGTTTGCTGAGAAAGAGTGTGAATCTGAAACAATAACATCCTCTGGAGTGAAGATGTCGTGAATCACCGGCGGATGATCGATGATGACCGTGAAATATGCACGAGTGACATCTCCCGTACCAAATGCATCTCGAACTGTGAGTGACACCGTGTATTTACCAGGAAGTGAATAGGCATGCCAAGGTGTTGCTTCATGGTCAAGTGGGGAACCATCACCGAAATCCCAACTGTATTGGACAAGACCGTTCCAATCGGGTGAATTGACATCCAATGGAACATATTTCCCTTCAAATGATTGGTCACCATCACGGGTTCCATCGGAATCGAAATACAGTAAAGAATGCGGTGCTGCAAACGTTTCTTCTTGTTCGTTAAAGGTTCGAGACCAATCTAAATCGGTCACTTCAGGAAGAACACTGGAATCAGTTATTTGTTCGCCGTTCGACCAAGCATCGAGGATTTGAACAGCGATGATTGGCAAAGGGTTGGCAATTTCAACCGTCAACACTCTGGCAGTGCTTTGTGCACCGGCCTCATCGGTCACGATAAGAGTCACCGTGTGAACGCCCGGCAGAGAAAAGGAATGAGTGACTTGCGGACTTGCGCCAAAGGATTCATCATCAGAAAAACTCCAGTTATAGGTCAAATCGCTTGAATCTCCAACTGTGCCATCAGGGTCAAATGAAGTGCGTCCATCAAAGGTGTATGGAGTTTCGACTTGGCCGTCTTCAACTCTGAAATCAATAATTGAAGTTCCGGAAGTGGTTGTTTTAACAATAAAATCTGCAACTGGGATTTGATTCAAAACAGAGATCAACAACACTGCAGATGCCGAACTTCCATCATCATCCGTCACGGTTAATTCAGCTGATTTTATTCCGGGTGTATCCCATGATGGCATCGGATTGGGATTATTCGAAGTCGTAAGTGTGAATTCATCGTCTCGCATCGTCACGCCACCGTCAAGGTTGACGCCATCGGGGAAAACCCACGAATAAGAGACGATGCTACCATCAGAATCTTTGAACACATCTGGCATCACGATTGCAGTATAGGTATACGTCGACAAGTTTTCCGAAAAGATTTGATACGGAATTCGGTTGTTGACATGAACAAGAATACTTTTGACACCGATGTTGATGCCATCTGAAACGGTCAGTGTCAGGTCGTAAGTAGCATTGACTCCATCGATATCTCCCCATCCGTGAGGTGCGTCAAACATACCGATTCCACCATCGGTCATTCCATCGCCCCAATCCCATTGGAATGATAAATTCCGAGTTGGAACATTGTCGACGGTCAAAGAGCCTGAAAACAAAATCATTTGATTGGTGAGAATGGTGATTTCCTCCTCGATTAATAAATTATTAACCGTAATCAAAGGAATTGGTGGAGTGGTGTCGGTGATATTCAACGGTAGAACATCGACATCAGACCATGAGCCACCTTGGTCTTGGACACGCAGAGTTGCGTTGTATAAGCCAATAGATTGGTAGGAACGGTACGGCGATTTCAAGCCAGAGGTTGTTGAATCTCCGAAATCCCAAGCATATGCAATCGGTGCATCGAGGTAAGGCAACGAATTGTTGTCAAATGATAGACCCCATGCATCGAATCCATCACCCGAAAATTGAATGTTCTCCCAAGTTTGGGATTCGTTTGGTGAAAGTGTGCCGTTTGCCGTTGGCATCATGTTGTTGAGCACTTGAGGAGAAGTGGATAACGTATCGGCGGTTATGCCAATCATATCTTGCATTTCCATTTGGAAGGTATATTGAGAATTGTAGGGTGCAGTGAACCAAATACTCTCTTCTGTAGCCGTACCGCCACCAGCCGAAACTCGCTTCGTTTGGGTATCAACAACAACTCCACTGTTGTCAAGAACCTTGGTTGTGACATCAAGGTCTTCGAAGAAGGCGTTTGAAAATACT
>Ga0209090_10000933_pt1 | contig 18695 bp, 8 predicted proteins | sample ArcticOcean_MG_C_9_FD_187432 | JGI IMG/M metagenome (GOLD analysis project Ga0209090, IMG submission 187432) | Marine microbial communities from western Arctic Ocean - ArcticOcean_MG_CB2_152 (SPAdes) (version 2) | ecosystem: Environmental > Aquatic > Marine > Oceanic | place: Arctic Ocean... | reverse complement strand
TAATCGTACTAGTCGGAGTAATCGTACTAGTCGGAGTAATCGTACTAGTTGGAGTAATCGTACTAGTTGGAGTAATCGTACTTGTTGGAGTAATCGTACTAGTCGGAGTAATCGTACTGGTCGGAGTAATCGTACTGGTTGGAGTAATCGTACTAGTCGGAGTAATCGTACTTGTTGGAGTAATCGTACTAGTTGGAGTAATCGTAATACTCGGAGTAATCGTAATACTCGGAGTAATAGTCGGAGTAATCGTAATACTCGGAGTAATAGTTGGGGTTAAGCTACTCGTAGGAGTAGGGCTTAAAGCTATTATCGGAGGACAGAAAAGAGCTTCATCAAAATCTGAAGATGACGGATTACCTGGGCACGGCTTTGGGTCGTTAGATCCTGGAGCAGAGGCTGAGTTGAGACAACCTCCACTCACCAGAAAACCATTAGTGGTTGTCAACGTAAAATCAAAGCCAACATCAACACTAGCAGCTCCGCCAATCTGCATGTTCGTATTTTTGCTCTTCAATACAGCATTATCAATAACATAAGTCATTAATGTTCTTCTCGAGGTATCGTCTCCCTGACAAAAGGAAGAGGATGGCGGGCAATTATCCTTACAATCTATTGTTATCTTGTAAGGCTTATCGTAACCTAATATTTTATTCAAATTACCCGTCTCTAAATTTCTTTTAATTATATTCAGATTTAAAGATCCCCTAGCGGGCAAACTTAATTTCCTATCATACGGATACATGGATCCAAACCCATACAGATTTCTACGATTTAAGTCAACACCAATATCAAAACCTACAGCATTAGCATTATCCTTAGATACTACAGATCCTCCGATATTTAATTCTTCAATTTTAATATCTATATAATTAGGAAGCAAGGCTGGAGCGGAATACTCATCAGCGAAGTCCTGAGGTCCAAATTGATATTTATGACGATCCTTGTACTCTCCGTCGTATAAATGAATTGCAGGTATATAATTATTGGAGTTATATTCATCCAGCTTAATATTTGAAGCTTGATAATCCATTGAGACCACAGCTGGCGAGCCAACTTGCACCGATAAATTATAACTTGTAGCGAATGCATTGCCTACACCCATGACATAATGCCCAATAAAGTCAGACTCTTTCAGCAAACTATTAGCTTGCTTGCCTACATCGCTCCTAAGTACCAGGAAAAAGTTCTTATCCCCAAAGTGCCTAGATATAAAGCTATTTTCCGCAATACCTCCGTTAGGAACAACATTAAAATTTAAAAGGTATTCATTAAGCCCGCAAGTAGGTAGGTAGCTGAAACTAAAATTAACAGGAACCGGCTCTATGTTTACATCAATATTACTTCCAGGGCTAGGAACTGCATTGATTACATTAATTCTCCGAGTAAGCAAGTCTTCATGACCTATCTGCTTAATCTCTTCTCTATTTATATCAAAACCATAAGAAACGGACTGAACTTTTGTTATTTGCCTAAGAAATGATTGGTCGACATCAAAATGCGGCCTGAATGCTGGAGCTGGACCAACAAATAAAGCTGCATAATCAGACCTAAAAAAATTCCTCATACCTTAATAAACAATTACACCACAACCGGAGATTGTGGTGTAATATAATAAAATATATATACTTTATTTACATTCTTTTAAAATTAAAAGTGTTTTGTGTGGTTAGCCACCTCGGAATTCCAACCTAAAGACTCTTTTCCGGAGTAGTATCCAGATGTCCCAAGGTGTCCATATCTGAAGTATTTCAGCCCGTCCCCTGTATTCTCAACAGTTGGGAAAGATTTATTCTTGCCATCAGCTCCTGACTGGTTTTCATAGCCAGAAAAGAATACTCCAACCGCTGATTCTTCAGGACCTCCTATTTGAGTTGAAAATGTAAGGTCTACGGTTTTATTGTCTCCTATTGATGAACTAAAGCTTTCTGAATCTAGTACGGCTTTTTTGAAATCAATCACAATAGCATCAGGTTTTGAGTTAGGATCACATACAACACATGAAGGATTTTGAATTCTAACCTTAAGGTCGTAAGTTCCTCCGCAAATAAGATCAACTAAATTTCCATCTTTTAAATCTGCTACTAATGCATTAACACTCAAAGAGCAAGTTACAGGAAAATCTGTTTCTTTAGCATATGCATATGTACTACCCAATCTCTGTAATGCTGATCTACCAAGAGGAGTAGATAACGAAAAGCTTTGAATGTGAGCACTACCAAAATCGTCAGGATTATTATACCCAACAGAATTTCCAGATAATTGCCTAGAAATTAATGCAGAATCTTGAAGATCTATAGTTATATCTCCAGGCTTTAAGACACTTTGACCTTGACCACTTTCAGTGGGGGGTAAAGTGAAGCATCTGTCACAAATTAATGTGCCATCTGTTGGATCAATTGCTGGTATATTTTTGTAATCTGTACCCACGTCAGATTTTAAATTCATTCCTTCTACGGTAACTGAAGCTGTTGGAAAGGATCCAACACTTCCTTCTATAGAATAATCAGTAACATAACCGTTTCCAAGACTAATAGATGTTTTCTCTGCCTCGGTTACCATTTGGTCACCCTTGAGAGCATCTCTGCCTTCTGGTACAGTTAATATAAAAAAGTTGTTTCCAAATTCATTTTGAGATCGAGTCATCATTCCTGACAAGCTCTGAAATGAGCCATCAGTTACCATCCCCATTAATCTTTCATTTTCTCCATCCGTCAAGTAGTAAGAAAAATCTAGACTTACAGTTGGAGCCTCAAGGACCACAGAGTCAATTCTTGCTAAATGTCCAAACTGATTAACATCTTGTCTATTTATAGTAAAGCTATAATTAGCGCTTTGAACTCTTTTAAGTTGCTCAACAGTTGTTCCCCATGAACCTTCAACATTGACATCTCCATCGTGCTTCATGTATTTCAAGCCATTACCCGTAACACCACTTAGCATACCAAGGTCAGCGAGTACTGGATGCCTCACCGCTTCGTGATCAGTGTGCCCTGAAAGATTAAAGCCTTTAAGGGTGCCAGTACAGTCGTAAGTTTTATATTTAAAGTCAGCCCAAACATTTCCTCCAGTTGTTCCGGATCCCACACAAGCATTAAAACCAAACGTGGAGCCATTAACACCACTTCCGGTTACCATACAGTCATTTATCGTTGCTGCCGTGGTTACCGACTCGGGTGGCATGTAGTAAATATGATGACCTGTCGTGTCTGGTGATATGAATAAAGCTTCACTTTGATAAATTACTCGATTTCTTGCTGGTAGTTTGCTCATTATATTATATATTTTAGTAAATTTGTAGTTGAAATTAAATACACAAGAAAAATATTTTTGTGAAATTTATTCCCAAATTCCAGTAAACCTAATTTGCATTAGTGGAACACTGGAGGTTCCGTACTTGTTGTCGAGGGTGGAACTATTATAAAGGCCTATCCTTAGGTGTATGCTTTGATTATCTGCATCTTTAGTTATGGTTTTAACTTGAGTAAATGTCCCGTTACCATTGTTCTGCATCAGTCCAAAATCATATAAAAGAAAATTTGATTCTGTACATCCCGCAGGGTTTGCAAAATAATCAGGAGCAGATGTAAACTTGTCAGTCGCAGTATCATCCCTATTCAAGTAAGGCCACGGATCCTGTAGACCTTCGTACACCCATCCGTATTCATCATGAGTCCCGTTACAACCTACAGTAGATTTAATATTCATTGGATCTGCCGGTAAGATTGTAAATTTAGTTTTACCTTCAGGCCAAGCGATATTTGATCTACTCGAATCAAAGGCTGAACCTTGTGTATCTAACCCCTGATCGCTTGAGACTGGGACTCCTCCTCCTCCTGCTCCAGTTAATTGTATGTAAGAATATTCAGGGCCAGCCTGACTTGGTGGTGAAGACGTCGCTGTAGGAGTTACCGTAGCAGTCGGAGTGATAGTACTGGTAGGAGTAATAGATGAAGTAGCAGTCGGAGTGATAGTGCTGGTAGGACTCACTGAAGATGTTACTGTAGCGGTCGGAGTGATAGTGCTGGTAGGAGTAATAGATGAAGTAGCAGTCGGAGTAGTAGTCGTCGTTGGAGTCGGAGTTTCACTAGCTCCAGGACTAATGCTAGCAGTCGGAGTAATCGTACTCGTTGGAGTAATAGAGCTAGTCGGAGTTACTGTCGGAGTTATCGTCGGAGTTATAGTGCTAGTAGGAGTAATGGATGAGGTAACAGTCGGAGTTATCGTACTGGTAGGACTCACTGAAGATGTTACTGTGGCAGTCGGAGTGACAGTGTTAGTGGGAGTAATGGATGAGGTAACAGTCGGAGTTATCGTACTGGTAGGAGTCACTGAAGATGTTACTGTAGCCGTCGGAGTAATCGTACTGGTCGCACTCGGAGTAATCGTACTAGTCGGAGTAATACTCGGAGTAATCGTACTAGTCGGAGTAATACTTGGAGTAGTCGTAATAGTCGGAGTAATACTTGGAGTAGTCGTAATAGTCGGAGTAATACTTGGAGTAGTCGTAATAGTCGGAGTAATCGTACTAGTCGGAGTAATCGAGCTGGTAGCAGTCGGGGTGATAGTGCTAGTGGGGGTAATAGTATTAGTTGGCGTAACACTTGCAGACATTAACATTGAAGATGTCGGAGTTGGAGTCGGAGTAGTTGTGCTAGTTGGAGTAACACTAGGGTCAGGAGGGCAATTAAATTTTATCCCCGAGAAAATTGGACTTATCCCAAATACTTCTCCCTGTTCATTATAAGCGGAAACCTTGTAATTATAAAGCACCGTGTCACAATATTCTACTTCGTCAACCCCAGTAATAAGTATAGGGCTTCCTGCTCCGGAAGGAATTAAAGTCTTAATGTGATTAAAATCTCCATAAGTAGATCCGGCGACTTCCTGCCTGTACAGATTATAACTGTCAGCCAAGTAAGGCTCCTCGTTTTTGTGCAAAAAACTATAATATACTTTATATGCCATCTTTAATGTTACACTATTTTTTAACCTAGATAAAATATAAACCTATTTTTTATTATAGAAGCTATTCTTTCAATTGTAAACCATAAGGAGCCGTTGGAGCTCTGGACTCTAAAATTAACCTATACGGAGGCTGAGGTTTAAATGTAGTATTCAAGGTTAGTGCATATGGAGCTAAAGGAATGTATGCTGTCTTTGGAGCTCTAGAAGCTACCGGCTCAACTAATGGCTGCCTGGGAAACCTATGACTCCTTACATCAAAATCAACAAACCCTATATACAATCCAGGGTGAGCTTTTTTAGCAATTCTGTCATTGAGTTTAGATACAGTTACATTATCTATATAAAAAGAGCTTTGACTATTATTTATATTAAAATACCTATCACTCAAATCCTTATACTCGTAGGTACCAAACTTTAAGTCACCAAATTCATTCAATGGATGCTCATTAAAGCCCACGTTAGCCACATTCGTAAGCTTAGTATCTTTCAGTATTGAGAAAACCCCATCCAGCTGATATGAATTTTCCGCAAAAACAACACATCTAATCTTACTTTCGGTTGTATCTTCTCCGCCAAAAGCAAAAGGGTTATTCATTCCAGCCTCATAAGAGCAAAATATAGCAGGAACAACTTGATCGTATGGCTTAATTCCCTTAAATATTTCTTGATCAAATCGACTATTTTTATCAAATTTAGTTTCAATTAATAATTCTTCTTCAGTTTGGTCTGTGATATATATATTAAAATCCTTAACAGAATACAACCCATCAACTTTCGATGACTCGTTAGCCATTTGCCTAGGTATTAATACTCTTCCATTATTGAAGTCATACTTAACTCCCATTTTATTTCTATCGATAAAAAAATTATCCAAAGTTATTCCCTTTATTATTTCAGCTCCCTCTACAGAAGAATCTGTGACCCATTGCTTGTGAGGCGAGGCAAATGCATAAAAATTATCATCCAACCTTCCGTCATTTTGGAAATAAAAACTAGACTCTATGTTCTGGTATGCTTCTCCCTTGCATAGTATTGCATGATCTAACCATAATACGAAACTTGTTATTATTTGGTGCTGGAATTGAGGTTTCATTATATTTTCTTTAAATTTATTTTTTTGATATCTATTTCAAATTGATTTATTATACTAGATATATATTTAGTATTGCTAAATTTAGCAGACCTAATATTCTTACTTGTCTGAATTCCTTCTCCAGATCTACTAACATCTGATTCTGTGTGTAAGAATTTACCCAATCCAGGCAGTCCAGACTCAATGCCTTTAGCCCAGCTTCTCCCTTCAGCCCAAGGAAGTGGGGTAATTTTAAATATATCAGAAGCTGAGGGATACATTATATAAGTTTGAGAGTCTCCATTTCTTTTAACCATGGTCGAAGTAAGTCTTATAGCATTAAAAGCAGACCTTATTACATCTATAGGTCGATCATTTCTCTCAAAACCTATAAAGGTAAACAAATTACCAACACCACCCAAGGTTCCAGAAGAGTTTAGAGAGTCCACTCCACTTTCAATCTCTTTAGTTACTGGGTGATTGTTAAATTCTCTCAATAAATCTTCCTTAATTTTATTAAATTCAGAATTAACTATTCTTTTTACCTCATTTATATATTCAATAGACTTACTGAAATCCGCGCCCTTCAAGGCTTGCTTTGCTCCTCCCATTCTCATATCAGCCTTCGTCTACAGCTTTTAAGTAGAAAGTATAATACCTTGGAGAGAATAACCCATGAGGCATTTCGTCACTAATTACAGAAAACTTCCTTCCATCAAATTCGCATCTTTTAGTTTCCTTTAAATAAGAATATCCGTCTGGCCCCACCTTGATTCGAACCTCTCCTACATGCTTCTCTACCTTAATTTGAGCTCCCGCTTCTCCATCAAAAGCCTCATCATTCTGCCTTCCCATATATAATATTCTAGCTTTAAATGTAGCTTCAACTATCTTTCTAGTTATTGATGTAACTGAACCTCTTACATTTTTATATAAATAATTATAATAAGGATCCGTACTTAAGATTACTCTCTGAGCATCTTTAATAAATTTTATATCCCTAGCAAAAGTATCGTGTATATCATCAAATACAGACTCCATTGATTCCTTGTCGTCATCATTAATTAGTGATCCCATTATATTTTTTACACCTAAACCAAGAATAAGTGTATCATTAATTGTAATAAGGTTTATGGAAGCTAAAGATTTTTTATCGGATAGGGTTAACGGAAGTACTAAAAGTTTGTTTAAACACTTTTTAGTCATTATCGAGGATTTGCACGCAGAAAACGAAATCTGTTTCGCTAAATTAAGAAGAGCTATACCCGAACATAAAGACTTAATAGTTCAAGCCAATTACCTGGACGAGGATAAGATGAAGTACCTAAGGAAGAAGATTTTAGACATAGGTAATGAATCTATCAGGGGAGCTAATTCAGATTTAGAAAAATTTACTATAAAATTTAATTTTTAATATTATTATATTAATAATCTATTAAATAATTCATACTATGTATACTAAGTCTAATAAAGAAATATATCGCTTTACTATTAATCTCGAGCAAGAAATTGAAAAAGAAGTTGATGTCGAAAAAGAAATAGAAGTCGAAAGAGAAGTTGAGGTTACTAAAACCAGAAAAGACGATTCAGGCAAAACTGAAAAATATAAAGAAAGTGTGCTTAAAAAAGTAAAAGAGAAAGAAGTAGTCAAAGAAAAAAGAACTTCCAAGGAAAAAGTCCCACATGTCTTCGTAATTAAACAACCGAATCGCCGGCAGATGGAAGAAGCCGACATGGAATTTAGTATTGAAATGAGCAGGTGTGTGAAACAGGGGATACTAACTAAAGCTATGCTCTTAAATAAGTATACAGACACTGGAGGAATTATGAGCGAGTCTGAAGCTAAAGAATTATCTAAGCTTTATTCTAAACTATCAGAGAAACAAACAGAATTTACTGCCTGGAAAATTTCTGATAAATCAAACTTTACTGAAAAACAAAAAGCTGTTATAGAGGAAATATCCTCACTCAGAAGAGTGATCGCTCAAACTGAAACTAATTATTCCGCACTACTCAATCACACAGCAGATCATAAAGCTCAAACTCGAGTGATAGGTTGGTATTTATTATCTCTCGCCCACATAGAAAAAGACGGAGAACTTGAGCAGTTCTTTAAAGGAACAGGTTATGAAGAGAAAAAAGAAAATTTGTATAAACTAGAGGAAGAAGAGGATGACTTACTAGCGGCCGTATACGACAAACTAATAGCATTTATTAGCTTTTGGTATTTTAGTGTCTCGACCAACTTTGACGACTTCGTTGATCTAGAAAAAGACATAGAGGCAGGCAACCTATAATGTGGAATCAACAGAGTACAGGAAGATATTTAGAGATATAGTTAAAGGCCGAACCGATGTAGAAATAGGCGGCACTAAATATTACATTAAACATCTTAGCTCTTTAGATCAAGTTGATATTGATGAAATTAGAGATTCCTATATAGAAATAGCCTTATCAAGAGGTATTCCCAGCATGAAGGAAGCCCTTCAATCCATAAAGGATCAAGATTTATGGACAGACAAAGACGAAAGAGAAATTAAACGTCAAGAAAACTTCATATCACAATTACGAGATAACAAGACTCAACTAGTCTTAAAGTCTCAAATAGACTTACAGAATAAAGAGATAGAAGAAACTCGCGCAAAAATAAATGATCTTGAATCCAAGAAGCAAAGGTTACTTGGAGTTAATGCAGAGGATTATGCTAGTAAACGTGCTAGTGACTACTATATAATTAAGTCATTTTACTTAGACCTCGAGTTAACTAAACCATTATTTTTAGAGGAGGAAGACTTCAATGAATTATATGCGGAGGAAGTTTCTGAGTTTATCCTTGGATACAATAAAGCTTTTAATGATTTTGATGAACTTAAAATTCAAGAAATGATACTTCAAGATTTTTATTATATATATTTTCCCTTTAGCGATGATACTGTTGGCTTTTTTGGTACTCCCGTAGTCCAATTAACTCATAATCAATTAAAGATGATAGTTTATACTAAAATATTTAAAAATATATTTGAAAATAATAAACATATTCCAGAAAAAATTAAAAAAGACCCTAAAGCATTACTTGACTATGGTAGCATATCAGATGATGCCAAATCAAACTTACAGGATAAGTTTGGAGAAGATAAAGATGGATCAACTTTATTTAATGCCACGGAAGAAGATTTTGAGTATGCCGGCCTAGAAAAACCTTCAGATAAAGCTGGAATTTCCCTTCATGACGCCGCCAAAAAGAAAGGCGGAAGTTTATCAATGGAAGATCTAATGGAATTAAGTGGTTTACCCAAAAAATAAAGTGTACTTACCTGCAACAAGGAATAAGGTATGTCACTAGGATTAAGAACTCATGTAATAGATTTAGAACAAAACATTAATCGTATTGTTCGAAAAGTAAATGCAGGTGGAGGTATAGTAGTTAAAGTGCGAGCGAGCGACTTTACTCAACCACTGGGCAGAATGTCGGCGAAAGCTAATGAATTCACAAAGTCTCTTGAAGCTTCCAATGCTCGAGTGATAGCCTTCGGAGCATCTGCGGCAATTATAGGGGGAGTAACCTTAGGATTCACCCAACTAGTTGTTCAGGCCACAAAAGTAGAAAAGATCTTAACCGACATTAATGTAGTTCTTAATACTTCCACACAGAATTTAGAAAAGTTCGGAAACAGCTTGTTTAAGGTTGCTCGAAATACATCCCAAAGTCTAGAGGTCGCAGCAGAAGCAGCTCTGGAGTTTTCCAGACAAGGATTAAGTATGGAGGAGACTCTAAAGAGAACGAATGATGCCCTAATCTTGACTAGGCTCACCAGTTTAAAAGCTGCCGATTCAGTAAAAGGTCTAACTGCTGCGGTTAACGGTTTCGCTGATGCAGGCATGACTACAGCCATGGTTATCAATAAATTATCCGCAGTAGATATTAAATTTGCCGTAAGTACAGACGACTTAATTAACGCTCTATCTAGAGCTGGAGCTGTAGCTCAAGATGCGGGGGTTAGTTTTGATCAATTAATGGGAGCAGTAACTTCAGCTCAGCAGATTACAGCTCGAGGAGGAGCCGTAATAGGTAATAGTTTTAAGACTATCTTTACAAGAGTACAAAGAGGATCAACATTACAATCCTTAGAGGATTTAGGTATTGCGGTCAGAGATATAAGAGGAAACACACTTCCTGCTATGACGGTCCTTCAGAATTTATCATCAACTTACGAAAAGTTAGGAGCAACAACTAAAGCTGCGGTAGCCGAGCAAGTGGGTGGAGTTTTTCAAATCAACATACTTAAAGCGGCAATTAAAGACTTAAATACCGAAACTTCAATATATAGTCAGGCGACCAAAGCATCATCGTCAGCGACAAATGAAGCTTATACGAAAAATGCACAACTACAAAAAACTCTATCATCAATAGCCAATCAAACATTAACTACTGTTAGGGAATTAACAGCCAACCTAGGAAGCTTGACTATAGCTCCAGCCTTACAAGATTTCCTAAGCTCAGCTAACGAAGTTTTGGGGTCATTCAATAAGCTCTTTGGGGACACAGAGGGCGAATCTATTGGGGGCGACTTCGCCAAAGGTTTTGCAAGAGGTCTAGGTTCAGTACTCATGGGTCCCGGAATGATGGTTGCAGTTTTAGTGTTTGCAAAATTATTCAGTCAAGCTTTCAAATTTGCCAAAAGCTCAGTTAAAGATTTATTGCAAATTCAAAACATTAAAGAAAAAGAAAAAGCAATACAAGAGTCTATCGTTGATGCTATGATCAAGAATGTAGCCTTAAGTAAAGAGCTAGTAAAAATAGACGGAGACCAAGTTAAGCAAGAGCAAATAGTATTAGCTTTACTAAAAGAACAGACCGCACACATAGAACAGCAAAGAAGGATTGCTTCAGATATATCTCCGGCACTTAGAAGAGCTGGAGTTCAACCTAATTTGATAGTCTCAAAAGGTTCAACATCAACACATGAATCTGACGGCTTTATTCCAAATTACTCAAACATAACACCCCTTGAGAGAGAAAGAGAAAGAAGCGGAGCACAGAAGGGTGGGTACACAGCTGGAGCCATAGCTAAAATGCATGTGCCCAAATTAGGTGAAGTTGTCTACAACAAAAGAGAATCAGTTAGGAAATTCCCAGGAATGCAGCAACCCGCAATTATTCCACCAATCAGCAGTAAGGCTGGTAAAAAATACCAAGACAATTTTTCCGAGAGGCATGGCTTTGATCCATACGGCAGTTCTAATAACTCAACCTATAATGGCGGCTTAATTCCTAATTTTGCACTCAAGAGAACTAAGTCTGGTAGAAATATTTTAAAAAATTGGTATGACTTTGATGAGACTCTAGGCTCCTATCCTAATAGTGTGACTTCGGCTGACTTATACAAGGCAGAATCAGCCAAACTTGCGCAGCCGACCTCTTTAGCTAACTCACTAAAGGGTAGAAAAATTGACATTCTCACCGCAAGAGCTGCAGGATCAAAACCCTTCATTCGTCAGAAATTGAATGATTGGGGCATAAAGACTGGTAGAATCGTAACAACTGGAAGCCTCCAGAACGGCCAGAGCTCTGCGCTAAAAAAAGCCGCATTCCTTCAAGCTCTGCAGAAGAAAGATGGAGGGCGATACAATTTAATAGACGATGCTCCTGAGAATATTGCAGCAATTAAGGCTTTAAAAAATAAAAATTTAATGGCGAAATTGTATACATTTTCCGGGCAGAATGCAGGTAGAGGTAGCGGTAATGCAGGGGGTTTTATTCCTAATTTCGCATCCAATACAACTGAGAAGTCTGCAATTCGAGCAATCCTAGATACACTAAAGAAAAGAAAGGTGAAAGTCTTACCCAACGACCCGAAGCTCTCTTTCGCTGCAAATAGATACATGGAGGCGACCAAAGACAGGGAGTATCCTGGAGGTTCTGTTAATTTTGGTAAACATAAAATAAGCATGAATGAAATCACCCTAGCCTTAAAGAAGCATGGTAATTATATGGGTGACGAAGATTTCTATGGAAATAAAGCTGGAGGCCTTGTTCCTAACTTCGCACTTGGAGCCTCGCAACTCGCAGGTACAAATATTCTGAAATTGCCAAAAGCGAAAATGGCAACGCAAACAACTAAATCAGACTTTAGAGGAAATAGAGTTAAGGGTTGGAAGAATTTAGAAGCTCCACTTGACAGTATACAAAAAAGTGCCGCTAGTTATGCAGACGAGTTTAATGTTTTAAAAGGTCTAGGTGTTAATGTTCTACAAAGAAAAATGTTCTTCACAAACAAAGAAGACGGAGGGATACGAAAATCTATAAATACTACTGATAGAAAAATGGCTAAATCCCGAGGATTTCAGAAAAACAATAGAGACAACATAGCCGGATCTTCATACGAATCAGGACTTTACAAAAATCATTTAAAAGATAAAGGCTATAATGAAACTTGGACTGGAGGCTACACCCCTAAAGGGTTCCAGAAAGGCACAGGGAACCCTCAATCTACGGTTGATTTTTTTAAGGCTGGAAGGCTTCCAATAGAAGCTAAGTATGGGAAATTTACTCAAGCGAACTTAATAGCAAAAAGCATAAGGCTGTCTAGCGATAGATACATAGAAGACTTTTTATCAAGCAGGGGCGAGGGCGATATTGCTAACAATATGGCTAATAAAAAATTTCAAGATGCATCAAACACTCTTTCTAGTTTAGGTCATAAAAACGTAGATAAATCTATGGTGAAAAAATTCGGACTATCTTCAGGATTAGTACCTAATTTTATGTCTATTGGTTCAGGACCTCATATGATATCAAAAAAATCTTCACGCGGTAAGGATTGGCTAACTCCAAGTCTTAACCTAACCCAACAAAACTGGACAAGAGGCCAAAACCTAAAAGGTGGGAGCTTTAGTGACTGGGTAAATTTCATAAAAACAACTCGGGGAATAGATATTCCGGAGCATTACACAAAAGCTCCGAGCAGAGTTTCCGAGATAGCCAAAAACCCCACAATCCTCCGAAACAACCCCGGAAAAGCGGCTAAGGCTGCACAACTCGGAACATACCTTAAAAATTTTTCGAACAACAACACTAAGAAAATCAAGATGTCTAAATTTGGAAATTTTCTTGAAATGGCTTTGGCTAAAAATTTCGGCAAAAAACCTACGTCAGCTTTATACCCAATGGACTTCACACATAATCCAATACATAAGCTTGACGGGAACCCTATAGTGAGTAGACAAACTTTAGGTCTCAACTCGCAGGTGGGAGATGCCGTTGTGACTTCTTCGGGACACGAAAAAAATAAGTTTTTCTCAAAAATTTTAGCTCACCAAATTAAATCAGGGACAGCCGTCCTTGGAAAAAGAGGCAAATTTCCAGCAAGAGTTATAAACACAGGAGGATACAATGACTTAATCGGACACTCAGGCAAGACGAAACTTGATAAAACTGTTGCAAACCATACAGCTACAGGAGCACAGTTAACCAAAAAAAACGGCATCTTAGGGCAGTACTTAAATCCTAAGCAAAGTTATAAGTTAAATAAGTACAAAAAAGACTTCTGGAGTTACGACGCACTAGGCATAAAGGCAGGTCAGGCTGTATCCAATTCGCAAGGTTTTATTCCAAATTATCTAAACACTGAAGAATTCGGCGACACCAGCACTAGTGCTGCCCAATTTAATCAAAATAACGGACTCGACCTACAAACAGCTCTCTCAGGAGGCAAGGGTTTCAAGCTTACAAAATCTAACTTTCAAAAAGTAAGGCAATTCCTTAATAGTGCAGAATTCAGAAGTCTTCCTGCAGGAATTAAAACTCAATTAACAAACAAGCTCAGGATTCAATCAAAATTTCTAAAAATGGGAGATGTAACTAGACCTTACTTAAAAGGCAAAACATCTTTTCCAGGTCGAATCGCAGCCTCTGGAGGTCTCATTCCGAATTTCTCCAACCCCTTGGCTGAAGCTATAGGTAGAGAAAAAGCAGCACTTTCAAGCCAGGGATCTACAGCTAAAGTCTATGTAGATCAGGATCAGAGACTTAAAGACACACTAAACCCTATGGGGTTAATGGTAGCAAACAGAAGAGATGAGCCAATATCTGGTGCTCAAGGAGTTAATCGAGCAATTAATCAAGGGCTTAATCCGAAAACTCACGGCAGTTCAAATAATTCTACATATGATTCAGGGCTAATTCCTAATTTCAACGGCTCTCCTTCGATGTCCGTCCCATTAGTAAATCCTTCTCTCATTGATTATGTTGATGGTGTTAAGAAATTAGATAAAGCAGCTAAGGGAGCTGCTCCCAAAGTTAAAGACCACGGTAAATCTAGCAAAGAAGCATCAGGATCAGGAATGGATATGATGGGAGCAATGTTTGCTCTGACTAGCGTCTCATATGCAGTTGAGGGAGCTTTAGGAGATGTCGACAGCACCGCCGGGGCATTAGTTAAAACTCTCAATGCGGGAATAATGGGAGCTTCTCAAGGAGTAATGGTCTGGCAAGGCCTAAGTTCTGTAGGGGATAGCCTTATTAAAAAAAACACAAAGATGGGAAAAGCTATGGGTGTCGGAACAAAAATTCTCGGAGGTCTTGGCGCAGCTGTCGGAGTCCTGGTTCCAGTATTTCAAGCTGTAAAGGAAAATACGGAACTACTAGACTCGCCCATGGATACCTTAGCTAAGGCAGCCGGAAAAGCTTCAAAAGGGCTAGAGGCTCTAAATAGTGCTGCCGAAAATGCCAACGGCATAAAACAAACAGAAAGTCAACTCTTAGAACTCAACAACTCAGAACTCAAGGGTTCATTTCAGGGCAGGTTGAAAGAAATTAAGCTTCAAACTCAGCTAACAAAACAGCAACAAGCATTAAGCGGGTCAGCCTCGATCTTACAGAAAGAATTAGGACTGTCCGCCACCGAAGTTAGATTAATGACCTCAGGGACAGCACATGGAATGATGGAGCTACAAGAGGCGCAGTTAAAATATCAACAAGTTTTAATGCATAATACCAATGCTAAAAATATAGTAGATTCCCTAAACAAAGGTTTTTTTCTTGACAGCAAAGACGATGAAACTAAAAAAGTTATTGGAGCAGTGCAAACAGCCGCATCTCTTAACCTGGGTGGTCCAGAAGAAGCTAAAGCAGCTATAGACCAGCTCAATACTATTATAGGCGGCATAAAATCAACCGAAGCTAGTACTCATACACCACAAGTAGCAATGGGGGGTGGTGGTTTTACATTAGGCACAACTTTCCAACCAGTTCACAGTAGTCAAGCTGCAAGTCAAATAGCAACAAAGTCCATGAAAGAGGACAAGGGCGGTAAACAAAGCGCATCTATTTTCGCGAAAGGATTGCTGAAATCCTTGAGTAATGACCCAATAGAAGCTAAAAAGCTGCTAGAAATGGTGGTAGCTGAAATGAAAAAATCCTTGCCATTCGTTGAAAAATCTACAGAAGAACGAATAATCAACTATGCATACCTAAGAGAGACTACTAGACTTAATCGAGAACTGGCAAATCAAACAGAACTATCATTAAATCAGGACAAAATAAACCTATCCTTAGGCAAAGAAAAGCAGGAAGTTCTAAAGTCAGCTCGAGCACACAACATAAAATACCTTGCAGCCCTGGGTGCAACAACTAAAGCCGCCACGCTTGAATCAGAGATGCTCGAAAAAAGCAAACAAATTGATCAAGATTTAATAAACAAAAAAACGGAAATAAATAATAAATACAAAGCCGAAGGAATCAAGTATATTGACACATTATTTAACGATAAAAAAAATAGCCTTATCGATCCAATATTAACTCAGAGCCAGGGGGGCAAGGATTCGGAGGGAAAGAGCCTTAGTGCTAATGCAACATGGGAAAAATCTCAAAAGCTGCTAGACGGCCGAATGGACAAATTTCGAAACAGGAGATTTTTTAGTAAATCTCATAAGAAAGCTGGAATGATGAGCTCCTCCAGTATGGCTGATAATGCAAAAGCAGAGAAACTCCAGAAAGACTTAGGTAATGCTGAAAACCAAGAACGAGTAAGTCTTCTAGTTAAACAATACCTCCACTCCTTAAAGGATTCAGTAAAACAGAATGAGGTCCTAAATGACCTTCAGAAATCTGGCATAATACCGGAAAAACGAGACCTAGCAACGTTCTTCAGTCATTCCACAAACCTTAAAGAGCAAGAAATCAAGACGGAAGAAGAATCCGCCAAGGTTAAGAAAATGAACCTGGATGTAGTGAGAGCACAGCTCAATATGGAAAAAGGAACTCTATCTCATGCCCAGAAAAGGCTTACAGATATCAAAGCTATCCCGTATCACCAATTAGACGAAGTAACAAAGGAACAAATAGACACCAATAAAGCTTTAGCTCAGGCTGATTATGAGATCCTCTACAACAAAGAAATATATCTTTCCTTCGGAGAAGGTCTTGTATCCCTACAGTCAGAGCAGCTTGAGGTTGAAAGGTTAAGAGTAAAAAAAGAATCGGACTCGCTCAATACTCAATCTAAAAGGCTAGATGCAGAAGAAAAGCTTAGAAAATCGACGGATGATTATAAAAACATAATAAGGCTAAAGGTAGAAAATGAGCTTAAGACTTTAAGGAATTCTACTGATGATGATATTACGACTTTAAAACAGGAGAAAAAACAAGGTGCCTTCGGAAAGCGAACTGAAGCCGGGAACGGTCAGTTGGTTAGGGACGAAGAAAGGGCTATGCTCAATCACATAGAAGCCTTAAAGCAAGGCACTTATTCTCTCGGAGCACTACACAGCATGGCTGAGAGTACCAGAGCTTTCGAAAAAGCCCTAATAGAAGCTAAAACAAAACTCGAGAACGGAGGCGACTTTCTAGAGGGTCAGCAAGGAGTAATTCTGGATACAGCTCACCAAAAAGGGGGCATAGAAAAACTTAAAGGAGAAAAATCAGTATTTAACGACAGAGGAGCAACAGTAAGAGTTGCAGAAACAGACCTGAAGATAGCTCAAGCCCACAAGGAGTTAAATTTGACAATGGGTCAAGGGAGTTTATTTGCGGACTCAATGAGAGTAAAAATTGCTGAAGCAAATGTAGAAATGTCCAGGTTTGGCGAAACAATGGCCAACACGGCATTTGATGCGACCAAGGAAGGCTTTAAGGGGCTTATTCAAGACATGGGAGACGGAACTAAATCTCTAGGTGAAGTAGCCGCTAATTTCTTTGGAACTATAGTAGACAGAATGAATGAGAAGTTGATAGATAGAGCTGCAGGTCAATTAACTGCAGGCCTAATGGAAGCCGCAGGCTTCAATCAAGGTGGCCATGTGGGATTCAATCAGGGAGGTCATGTCTCTAGGTATTCATCTGGAGGCACAACTCGCCAAGTTCCAGCCATGTTGACCTCTGGAGAATATGTTGTACAAAAAAGAATAGTCGACAGGCTTGGAACTAACGATCTTAATAAAATTAACGACTCTGGATCCCTCGAGGAACTATATGATAAACCAAATAATGAGTCTTTTTCATTATTAAATGAAGGAGGCATAGCAAGCCCTCCAATCATAAAACTAAAAGAGGGAGGAGTTGCTAAAAATTATCTTTCAGGAATAGTAGGAACAATTAATAAATTCATGGGGGGCATAGTAAAAATGGCAGGGGGCGGAATACTATCCTCAAGTCCAGACGATAGTGCAGGTATGAAAATGGCAAAAGGGGCGGGCTACTTAGCAGGCTCAAGCCTCCATGCATATCAAAATAGAGGAGAAGGCAACCAAGGCCCTAGTGCTCCTAAAGCTCCGACCGCGCTCAACACACACTCCTCCTTGAATATTGACCCAACAGGAAACAGGATGAGTGCTAAATATAAAGCTAATGATTCCTATCGTCAAGATTATGGGAAATATCTACTAGATAAATACCAGCATGATGTTGACACTAATAACCAAAAAGTAAAAAGTAGGGCATCTACAGCTCAAGGAATAGTAAATGGCATTGGATTCATGGGAATAGGAATGGCAGCTAGTGCAGCCGGAGATTACGCCAAAGCGGGAGGCTTCACTAAAGAGGGGCGAATGGCCATGCGTGCTGAAAAAGATGCTGCTGAATATGCAGCAAACCCTCAAGCTTACGCTCCTCCAGCAAAGGGCTCCGAACGAATGCCTTACCGAGTAACCGGCAATTCCTTTGGTACAGCAAGCTCAAACCCAGCAGGAATAGGGGGAGGAGTCACAAATAATGTAAGCAATTCCACTCAAGCTGGAAACAATTATAATACCGGTGGCATGAATTTCAATTCATCTCGCTCCATCCAGTCAAACTTAAATAAAGTTAATGACTACTCATGGACAAAAAATAACAACTTATCCTCAGGGCTCAAAAATCCATATCAACTGAATCAAGGAGGAATGATAAAGATGAGCTCCGGAGGTAAAGTTCATAACCCAGGCCAAACAAGGCGGGAAAACTTCAACCCTTCAGAGACAGGAATGGCGGGAGTCACAAACAATACGTACAACTCAAATAAGTCTATAGGCAATCATCACACCATGAGCACTTCAGGTCTAGAGGCCTCAAACCGGGCAGGAATGGCGGGAGTCACAAACAATACGTACAACTCAAATAAGTCTATAGGCAATCATCACACCATGAGCACTTCAGGTCTAGAGGCCTCAAACCGGGCAG
>Ga0209090_10000930_pt1 | contig 18788 bp, 22 predicted proteins | sample ArcticOcean_MG_C_9_FD_187432 | JGI IMG/M metagenome (GOLD analysis project Ga0209090, IMG submission 187432) | Marine microbial communities from western Arctic Ocean - ArcticOcean_MG_CB2_152 (SPAdes) (version 2) | ecosystem: Environmental > Aquatic > Marine > Oceanic | place: Arctic Ocean... | reverse complement strand
AGCTTCCTTTTGTTTCTTAAAAAATTCATCTCTAAATTGTTGGTATTTATAATAGCCTAACAATCCTTGTTTGTTAAGCATAAATTCTAATTCTTTCTCTTGCTTTTCTATTGCTTGTTTAGCTTGGTAAGCAGCAAGTACATCACCAGTGCCCATCTTGGCTTTCTGTTGAATAGATTGACTTGCTCCAAAATATTTGGTTAATGCTGATCCAGCATCAGCTATCTCTCGTCCGTTGTTTAGTGTCTGTTTAATGACAGAGAAAGCTGCGTTGGCAATGGCTAATTCTGCTAGCATATCCATAACCTCTTTGAGTATTCTTGTGTAGTAGTGTAGGGCTTCCCTATAGGTTGGACGGACAAGTACTCAGGTGTCTTTATAGATACTTGCGGCTCAATAACCTGCACCTGCCCCGATGGTGGGAGGGTAGGTGACAGGTGTACCGGGTAAAGCTCAATAGGGCTTGACCACATTTTGTTAGGCTTTTGCCTTTCTTTGAGCAGTTTTAGATAGCTCATTCATATGATAAAGGTACTTACTAGTAGGGCTATGAGTTACATTAGACATAAGCTTACCCTTACCATCCTTATGAGTACCCCGCTTATGTTCAGTACCATCTTTAAAGTAGTGTTTAACACCCTTCATTTCTTCCACCCCTCTTTACCACTTAGTTTTGTCAGCCCAATAAGCTGCACTCATCTTACCCTTAGAAATGTTCTTTCCATGACGGGACTTAAAAGACTTACGTTTTGCTTTCATCTTATCAGACTCACCTGATTTAGGCTTACCTGCAGTAGAAGCACCTTGCTCTCCAAAGCGTATCATTTTAATCTTGCTGCCTTCTCTCGCTAATACTACGTGCGATTTAGTAGCATGATTAGGAGTACGCTTTGGCTTGTTGTAACCAGAGAAGGTTTCACCCCTGTACTCTATACTCATACTATGATTCCTCTTCTGTTAAATACTTCATGATGTAATAGTTAGTACAGATCCACTCATACTATATACGGCAGTAGTTCCATTGGTTCCATTGGTTCCATCAACCCCTTTCTCAGCAGCAAGTTGCCATGTCGCTGATGTAGATGCGGATGGTATGACATTGGTACTTGCTAGTAGGGCTACATAGGATGAACCTAAGTATGTCACTGCGTCTAATGGTGTATAAGCGGTGGCACTTGACCACGTACCCAACCATATTGTTCTAACTTTACCTACACTTATGGTACTCATAGGGTTGGGACTCCTGTAATTTTGATCATATAATGCCTAAAAATAATGTGTCGTTAGGGTCTTGCACACTTCCCTCTGCGGCAGAGCGGTTACCCATAATATAAGCAATCCGAATTCTCTGCCCTGCACTGACTGTAATAACTTCACTACGCATAAACGTCACAGAGTTAGTTAAAGCGCTACTGGTTTCCCTATAGACGTAGTATGTGTTGCTACTTTGAGGCGTAGTGGCATTACCTAATGTCATAATGCCATAAAGGGGTGAAGATGTGCCATCAACAGCACCCGTATCATTTGAACCTGTGCTCGTTGCAAGGTTAAACTTGAGGTTATTGGTGCCACCACCAATACCCGTATAACTTAGTACCGCTGCTTGAGCGGGAGATTCAGAAAGATTACCTTGTGTTGAACTACTCACTACGTTTCTGCTAATAGTATTCCAATTATTGTTGTTGCCTGTGTGGAACGTCCAGTTCCGTAATCTAGTTGTTCCTGCCGCATCAATGAGTTGAATAGCGCCAATAGGCGTGTCGTTGTAGTAAGTTGGGCTGACTGTTACCTTATGCCCTATGTATATCCTTACAGAACCACTAGCATTAAATTGAATCTCACTAACACTATAGTTTGCAGAAGTATCGGGTGCCGAATCAAGGACATTGAAACCCGCAAAGGGAACGAATGCTGTGGTTACATCTATCCCAGTTGGAGCTACATAAGGCCATATTACAGACCCATCTAAGTTTATCTCAGTTACATTAACCCCATTGTGTGTGACTGACGTCACTGTATTCATATCTACTATCTGTGTAGTCATATGCTCCACTCATTTATGATTATATAATACCTAAAAATAATGTGTCGTTAGGGTCTTGCATGTTTAGGTTCTTTGGTCCACTTCCTGTAGGTGGTACACCATACGGGTATTTCGATATGTGGATCAAAATGTACGTGGTCTAATATTAATAAATAGCCAGCATCAATAATATCAGCTTCGGTATATGTGTTAGAGTCAGTCAGCTCAGTGCCATCAGAAAGTATTATTGTTTCCGGTATCTCAGTAGGTTCTTGATTATTGTAAGAGTATTGATTACCTTGATATTTACTCATCTTTTCCACCTCAGTTCAGGGCAATAGTCTTTAGACGCTCTCCCCACTTTACGTTTTATGGGGCATCCGCATTTACTACATATAAAACCAAGTAATAAACGAGGACACTCTTTACATGTATTTAGTCTTTCTTCAACTACATCAGATTCCGGATATAACATCAATTGATATCCTTATAGCGCTGAAGTTTGTTGAAGAGGCACCAGCCGATGCGCTATCAAAATCGCTGGATACACCAACCCAGAAATTACCTGAGTAAGAGTTAGCTGATGTTGATACATTACCTACACGAGTACCTGTTGATGCCCAATCTTCCTTACCTAATGTCACCCAAGCCTTAGTGGAAGTTGAGGCTGAAGCTGGTCTATGGGCTATATGCATTGTGTACCAGTTTCCGGGTGTTAAATTAGCTCCAACATTTTGGCTAGTTGTCGTACCATACAGATTTGGGGTAGAGCAGTTACACTGGAGTGATATCCTTGACGAAGCAGCGCCCCAATTCCAAGTCGGTGAACTTCCATTAAATATAGCTAATGATGCATCAGAGCAATTATCACTAACCCATACAGACGTCTGTATTAACTGATATCCAGCTATCGAGTCCACTGTCCTAAGTGGATAACTAACATTTGCAGCACCACCATAAGTCTGAAACCCATAGGTTGCGCTCCAAGCACTAGATGGTGATGTAGAATTGTTAGGCCAAGAAAGACCCGAGGGTGCTGACGTTGCATATAAATTCCATAATAAGGCTGCAGGGGGTACATATGGCCATATAGTATCTCCATTCAAATTCACCTCAGTTACGTTAGTGCCGTTGAAAGTAACACCTGTCGTGGTATCTAGGTCTATTGCTTGTATAGGCATATATCCCCCTTACGTTGTGATATTAAGGACGGAGCCAGACATAGCGTATGTAGCTGCTGCTGGTCCTGTAGGGCCTGTTGGCCCTGCGACTGTTGAGGCTGCCCCTGTAGCACCTGTATCGCCCTTCTCGGCTGATAAAGACCAATAACTGATGTTTGTAGGAACAACGCCTGTAGCACTAGCTACCTTTAGAATGTAAGAGCTTCCACCGCTATATACCCCATCACCCAGAGTGTATGCAGTGTTAGGGTTATAACCACCCTTCCACACCGTCCGTACTTTACCTAAGTTTATAGTTGGCATTAGACTATGACCTCCAATTCACCATTAGCGTTTATTGAGAAGTTAGTGTTTGACGGATTACCATAGTAGTCAATTTCTAACATACCTGTAGTTGCATTCACTGAGAAGTTCGCAAAATCTAGAGTGCCGTTTATAGACCCGTCATCTAGTAATACAGATGTTGCGGATAACGCCTTACCAAAGGTCACACTCCCCGCTGCTGCTGTGGTAGATAGGGTTCCATCTAATAGAACATAGTAAGTTGACCCTACAGTTAAAGCAGTTTGGTTGGTTGATACCCCACCTTTAAGCATTATTGTTGCTGTTTGGGCGTTTGTGTACGCAGTCGTTGAAGTGCCTAAAAAGTTAGTTGAGGTTAGATTTGAAACCGCTGGAATGAATGTATCAAATCTATTTACTACAGACTGCCCTTTTATAGACACCGTATTATACCATGACGCTACAAACTCCCCCTCTGTGTTTGGGTCAAAGGCAACAGACATGTAAGAACTGTTACCTACTTGAAATGCATTGACATTACCTAAAGTAATATTAGAACCTACAAGGGTACCTTCTCTTACAATGCCAGAGTCACCTATATTGTTTGCAGGTATATCTCGATACGATATTAAAAACCTGCCGAATTTATTCGGGTCAAAGGATAACGAGATGTTAGCGACCTCTGTCGTACTGAATACAGCTATAGCTACTACTGTTATAACACCCCCATTAATGTTCAAAACTGATGCACCACCCGTTTTTGGAGATACCATATCCTCATAAGCAAGTATCAACTTACCTGCATTAGCAGGATTAGGGTCATACTCTATTTCTGGTATTTGGATCCATTGAGAGACAAGTGTATATACATTTCCAAAAGTCAAAGTGGAACCTGTTAACGTACCTACTACACCTCGACATGAGGTTGAAGTGTATTGATAGACGATGCACAATTGTCCAGCGTTATGCGGGTCAAAGGCTACTGAGTTGGTGTGGCATAACACGGAGTTAAATATAACTGGTGTGTAAAAACTAACAGTAGTGCCTGAAATTGAACCTATTATGGCTGTACCATAACTATTGTTGCCTTGATCTTGATAAGATATAATAATCATGTTTGACTGGTTGGGGTCAAAGGCTACTGAAGGACTCCAAGTACTCCCTGTTTCAAATATAACCCTTGTACCAAAACTAATGGCAGTACCTGAGATTGAACCTATAACAATCACTCCCTCGTATGTTGTTCTTTCTCGAAAAACTACTGCAAACTTACCAGAGTTAATAGGGTCAAAGGCCAATTTGGGTCTAGCAGTACCAAAGACACCTGCATCAATAAGATAGTTGGACCCAAACGATATGGTAACACCTGATACTGTACCTACAATTGCGTATAGATAGCTATTGGTGCCGTAAACTACTACGAACTTTCCTGCATTAAGAGGGTCATAAGCCATTTTAACGCCATCGATACTTGATGGAAAAAAGTCTGCAGCACTACCTGCTGGTATAGCTTCAGGGTAACCTGTCGCAGGGCTGGTGGTGCCAGCTACCTCAACAGTACCATCGGCTTTTAGTATCACAGGTGCACCATTAGGTAATACACCTGATGCTACGAAGTCTGCTGTACCTGTAGTTTCCCATGAAGCAGCAGTTCCATCTGTTGTAAGAGACTTACCCGCTTGTCCTGTCTGTACTGGTAGTGATACTGGGGCTGGTTGCCAACTGGCTGAACCTTCTGTAGACCCTGCTGTTAGTAATTTACCATCGTTAGTAGTCCCTGTGGGTGGCACTGATACTAAGCCCGAGTACTGGGTGTTTGTAGCATTGTCACCTGTGTTATCGCCTGAAGTAGTACCTGAGCCTGTCACTGTACCGTTTGCGGTGGCCCCAGTTGCAATACCATCCAGCTTACCCTTATCTGTACCTATCAGTAGGCCAGCTAAGGTTGTCGTAGCAGCAGGTAGTGTTGCATCAGTACCATCAGAAGATGTCACTGTGCCAGTGGTTGCCGCTGTTGTATAGCCTAAGTCGGTAGTGATATTATGGTCTATATCAGACACTTTAGCAGTGTTGATTACATGCTCATCGTACATCGCTTTGGTCATTAAACCTGCAACTAAAGTGGTTGCCTCTCCGATAGCTACGTTATTACCATCTGAACTGTTGATTGTTACATCAGTAGTGGTTGCTGTTTTACTTAAGTCTGTAGATACGTTAGTAGCTAAACCTGAGTAATTACTGTTTGTAGCATTGTCGCCTGTGTTGGTGCCAGACTGATTACCAAGGTTAGTTACTTGTGCATCGGTAAATGCGTTTGTCTGTGCATTGGATTCATACGATGACTTGATCGACGCAGCATCAAGGTTCTTGTTAACTATCGTCCAATGATCAGTGGTCGTTGGATCATCCTGCTCCGATATTAGAACATCACCTATTTCAAGTGTTTCTGAAAAGAACAAAGCGCCAGCCACAGTCACTGTGTACATGTCACCTTTGGTAATACCTGTTGGAGTTGTGTCTAAGTTAGGGGTATTAGTGGATGCATCATAACTGCCTACATACTCCACACTTGAAGCCACTTTACCATCAACATACGCTTTGACTGACTGTTGTGTAGGTACTTTAGTTGCCGAGTTTGTTACTAGAGTGTCTTCACCAATCACAAAACTCATTTCTGAGGTACTTGTGTCTGAGTTCATCACTGCGCCAGCAGTGTCAACGTTTGTAGGGTCTGTTACATCTGCTGCTATTTCAATATTATCCAGCTTTGTACCATCCACAGAGACATTGCGCGATCCTATTTCGCGTATTCTTTCTATTGCATCTCTTGCCTTACCCATTATTTTGTCTCCTGTTATGACTTAAGCAGCGTTAAGTGCGTCAATCTGTGCTTGTAACTCAGCAATCTGAGCTACCTTTGGGTCTACCCAATCAGCGACCTCGGTCCACACAGTACCATCGAAGGTATAACGTCCACCCTGCCAATCTGCTGGAGGTGTTACGCCTGAGTGAATAGTAGCGTTGGTTGAGTTTAAGTCACCAATGACGAAGTGAGGACAAGTGATGTTATCAGTAGTCGCCACCAGATCATGAGCATCGTCAAAGGTGTAAGCAGAGACATTGTTAGAGTTGAGTGTAATAGTTTTCATGGTTTAAAGGTCCTTGAGTAATAGAGTTGTAGCTGAGAGCGCCTTACCTGCGTTCACAGATATAGAGTCTGCTGTAGTGGCGAAAGTACCGTCCTCTTGGACGTAGTAAGTTGAGCCTATTGTTAGGCCAGTTTGGTTAGTTGATACACCACCTCGTAATGCAATGGTAGCTTCTTCAGCGTTAGTGTAGGCTTTTGTTGATGTACCTATGAAGTTTGAGGCCGTTAGGTTTGTAGGGCCTGTAGTGGCTATTTGACCTACTGTAGCAGTGCCATAGCCAGAGTTACCACTGTCCTTATAAGCAACAACAAACTTTCTTGCATTATAAGGATCAAAGGCTACTGAGTTGTAGTCTGATACGTCACTATTAAACACATGATCAGCACTAAAGGAGATAGTAGTTCCTGAGACTGTACCTACTATTGCTGTACCGAAGTTTGAGTTACCACCATCCCGATAAGTAACAACAAAATTATTGGCTGTGTTAGGGTCAAATGATGCTGATATGTAGCCCGTTGCACCACTATTAAAGACATACTCAGTACCAAAGGAGATGGCAGTTCCTGATACTGTTCCAACTATATTTGTACCGTAGTTTGAGTTACTCTGATCCAGATAAACAACTACAAACTTTCCTGCTGTGTTAGGGTCGAAGATCAGGGAGATGTAGAAGGTCGCGCCACTATTAAAAGTATACCTAGTACCAAAGGATAGTGTAGTTCCTGACACTGTTCCAACTACAGTCTTACCATAGCCTGAGCCATAGGCATCATCCTGATAAGCAACTACAAACTTTCCTGTTGTATTTGGGTCAAAGGATGCTGAGGTGTTTTGGGTTGCGGTACTATTAAAGACATACTCAGCACTAAAGGAGATGGTAGTTCCAGATAGTGTACCCACTACTGCTGTACCATAATCAGAGTTACCACCATCCCGATAAGTAGCAACAAAACTTCCTGCTGTATTAGGGTCAAAGGCTACTGAGATGTCGTAGGTGTAACTACTATTAAAGATATACTCAGCACCAAGGGATATTGTAGTTCCTGAGACTGTTCCAACTATAGCTGTACCCTTGCCAAAGTTACCATGATCCGCATAAGCAACAACAAACTTTCCTGCTGTATTTGGGTCAAAGGCTACTGATATTTGTTGGGTGTTATCACTATTAAAGATATACTCAGCACCAAAGGATATTGTAGTTCCTGAGACTGTTCCGACTGCAGCTGTACCGAAGTTTGAGTTATCCACATCCCTATAAGCAACAACAAACTTTCCTGTTGTGTTGGGATCAGAGGCTACTGAGATGGATTGGATTTGCCCATTAAAGACAGTCTCAGCACCAGTAGTAATGCTAATAGGGGCATTAGTATTAACAGCCTCAACAGTTCCATCAGCTTTTAAGATTACTGGGGCACCATTGGGTAAGGTGCCACTGGCTACAAAATCTACTATTGCTCCACCCCCTCCTGATGGGAGTAATTTACTTAGTATGCTCATACGGACAATCCTTTAAGTTTTAGTGTTGTGGCGTTTAACGCCTTACCGATATTGACCGCAGGAGAAGTGGATACTGTTGACACTGTGCCGTCTGCTTGGATGTAGTAAGTCGAGCCTACTGTTAGGCTTGATTGGTTGGTCGATACGCCACCCTGTAGAGTTATTGGGCCTGTGGCTGTGTTGGAGATAGCTTTTGAGGTTATGCCTACGAAGTTTGAGGCCGTTAGGTTTGTAGGGAATGTAGTGGCTAATTGACCTACTACTGCTACCCCATGACCAGTGTCATAGTAACCCCCCAATCCCCAATCCTTATAAGCAACAACAAACTTTCCTGTTGTGTTGGGGTCAAAGGATATTGAAATGAGGTCTGTACGACTACTATTAAGGACATTAACGCCCAAAAACGATATGGTAGTTCCTGAGACTTGTGCAATTATAGCTTTACCATATTCTGAGTTACTATCATCCTGATAAGCAACAACAAAACTTCCTGCTGTGTTTGGATCAAAAGCTACTGAGATGTATTCAGTGACCCCACTATTAAAGATTGCATTTTGACCAAAGGATAGTGTAGTTCCAGAGACTGTTCCAACTTTAGCTGTACCATAGTAAGAGTTAGGGCTATCCTGATAAGCAACAACAAACTTTCCTGCTGTATTAAGATCGAAGGCTAGGCAGGGGAAGCTGGTGACCCCATTACTAACAAAGGAATAATTAGAGCCGAAGGAGATAGAGCTTCCAGAGACTGTTCCAACTATAGCTGTACCCTCGAAAGCGTAACCCACAGCATCCTGATAAACAACAACAAACTTTCCTGCTGTGTTTGGATCAAAAGCTACTGAGATCTCGTTTGATGTGCCACTATTAAAGACATACTCAGCACCAAAGGATAGTGTAGTTCCAGATAGTGTACCAATTACTGCTGTGCCGTAGCTAGAGTTAGACTGATCCCTATAAGCAACAACAAACTTTCCTGTTGTGTTGGGGTCAAAGGATATTGAGATGTAGACGGTCGTGCCACTATTAAAGACATACTTAGCACTATAAGATATTGTAGTTCCTGATACTGTACCTACTATTGCTGTGCCGTAGTTAGAGTTAGACAGATCACTATACACAACAACAAACTGTCCTGCTGTATTAGGGTCAAAGACTACTGAGATGTCGTTTGATGTGCCACTATTAAAGACATACTCAGCACCGAAGGAGATGGCAGTTCCTGACACTGTTCCTATTACTGCTGTGCCGTGGTATGAGTTAGACTTATCCCTATAAGCAACAACAAACTTTCCTGCTGTATTAGGATCAAAAGCTACTGAGATGTATGCTGCGGTATTAGCATTAAAGACAGTCTCAGCACCAGCAGGGATGCCAGTGGGGGAACTATTACTAATAACCTCAACAGTGCCATCAGCTTTTAGGATTACAGGGGCACCATTAGGTAAGTTGCCATAGGCAACAAAGTCCATTACCTTCCCTGCACCCCCCGCTGGGAGTAACTTGGATAAGGTGCTCATCTATATGCTCCAGCCAATTGTACTATTCACGTAGGTCATTACAACCTCTGCAAAATTCTTATCAAAGGTTAGGTCAGTTGCTGCACTGGCAATGTTTGAACCATTACGAGCTACAGTAAATGGGGTGGCTGCTGCTACACCTGTACCATCTTTGATGATGACATAGTTACCAACACTAGGGTTTACGGGTAAAGTGATTGTGATACCCCCTGCTGAGACTACATGATTACTAGCGTTAGTGGCTGTTACGCTTGTACCTGTGATAACAGGTGTTGCTACGTTATCTAGTTTAGTACCATCAGCTGCTACATCCCGGCCATCAAAGGTACTGTTGGTTGTTATAGCGCCTGTCATAGCTCCACCTGACTTAGGTAAAGCATTAGTAGCTAGTACACCATCAGCTGCTACATTACGACCATCAAAAGTGGAGTTAGTTGTTATAGCTCCTGTCATAGCTCCACCCGACTTAGGTAAAGCTGAATTAGTAGCTGCTATCGATGCGTAAAGAGCATCTGACTCTGCTCTATTATAATGATCTGCTAATGCAAACACACCAAAAGAATGTATGAACACCACATCGTTTAGAGTAGCACCTGCAACTAACTCGACAGTAGATCCGTTGGTTGCTGTATAGTCCGCTGCATCTAAACGTATACCGTTAAGGAATACTTGCAGATGACCTACATCATATGTAGCAGTGAATATCTCCTGATCTGCGGTAGCTGTATGTTGAACGGAGTTATCAATTCCATTGACTGCCCCACTAGCATTAATGAAGCCAGAACCATCATAGACTTTCATTTTGTTATTAGCTTCATCGAACCATAAATCACCTTCGTCTGGTGAGGTAGGCTCCACTGCTTGCGACACGTATTGCCCAATGAATGTGGCTAGTGAGTTTGCTGCTGTAGTGGCATGACCCCCTGCGTTAAATTCTGCAGTCTCCGCGTTAGTCTCTGCAGTCTCCGCGTTAGTCTGTGCTAACTCTGCTGCTATCCGTGCTGCATCAGCTGCATCTATGTCTGCATTAACCAATAATAAATTGTCGTTTGAGTCTTGGGCGAATGCACCACCTATTGCAAGACCATCTGCATTGCTAGTCATAATATCTCCTTAAACCAATGCGCTGGTGTAGATAGTTCTAATGTTAGCTCCACGCACTAATCGGCGTTTCTCTTCCGTATTTAATGAGTCTATCTCGGACTTAAACATTTTCTCATAAGTATCAGCAGCTGCCATATCATTTAAATAGACACTAGCATACCTTAGTGCGCCAAAGAGAAAGGCCTTCTCGTTATCATCCCGTAACCAATTGTATATTTCTACGGAGGTATCTGTTGTCAGAGCGTCTAATGCGAATAATCTACGGTAGTAATGTAATTCATAAATCTCCCCCTCAATTACTGGGGGGTTCAACTTTAGGTTATTACCCTTACGGGTAAAATACTTGTAGTTAGGTTTGTGTGCATAATCATCGTCAAAGGAAGTAAGCTCAACCTTATCATTATAGATGTCATACTTGTTGCTACCTAAACTCTTTGCTAAACGTATTAGTTCTGTGAAGTTACCGGGTATTGCTAGGTTGTTTGCGGCTGCATTGGCAGCGCTTATGGTCACAAGTAACGTTGCTTCTAGGGGTGGTACGCGTAATGACTTGTAAGAATCATCAGCTGCTTTCTGCATGAATGAACCAATCAAATTATTTGACACAGTATCTTCATCACGGTTTAACCAATCACGTATATCGTCTGCTAGGTTAATAAGTGCAGGGTGTGCAACTTTGTATGCGGTATAAGTGCTGTCAGTTGATGCTGGGATTGTTAAAGCCATTAGCTTCTCCTTATGTATTCAAGAGAAGTTTTGGATACTCACTCTTAAGTATGTGTCTAAGTTTACGACCATTGGCCGGGTGATGCATAAAATCCGGGGCATGTAAATCTATCCCGTATTTTGTTAAAATTTCTATTGCAACGACATCTGGTATCGTAGCTATCTTTCGGTATTTCTTGGATTTACCATGTACTTCTTGATATGCTCTATCTAAAGCAGTTTGATCTAAAATCCCACTGATATCCTGAGATACCTGTGTTTTAAAAGAATTTCCTTCGAATATAATTTCGTCCTTCAGACTCATCTTCATCTCCAAATTAAAAAAGCCCTGTAAGTAAAACTTAATTTACCCACAGGGCTATAACTAGGTATCTCTACTTAGTTAGACCAACGATAACACCTGAACCTTTAGGGTTACGACACTCTAAAGTACACTCTTCAACCATAAGGCCGACAGTGGAGTCACCTTGCTGACCCACATCTACTTCCTGCATAGGACGTAGAGATGAGATGTTCCACCACATTGGATCATAGATCAAAGCAGTAGAGTCAGCAGCAGCGAAACCAGCAGAAGCAGAATTACCAGTTACTTGCTTAGGTGCTAGACCCATCAAGTAGTTAGGTACAACCATGATGTCACCGAAGTCAGACATGTACATCTCAACTGATTGGCGTAGCTTACCATCGTCAACAGAACGACGGGCGTTACCTACAGAACCAGCTCCAGTAGAAGTAGTTGCACCAGCAGCTTGTGCCTTAGCAGAGAACTCACGACGTAGAGAAGGAGATACCATTAACTTAGTGGCTTTACCACCAGCTTCATAGATCTTCTGCATGGTTTCGTCAACCTGAGATAACTCAAGCTTACCGAAGGTAACAGCGTTGGTGCCAGTAGCAGCAGCAGGGAGTGTAGTTTCACCACCTATAGCTGAGATAGTACCAACACCATCGCCAGTACCAGCAACAGTTGCAGCACTAGTAACGTTACCAGAGTCTACAAATGACAAGAAGCCAGCTGAACGACGGATAGCACCACCAGTGTTAGCACCAGCATCAGTACCAGCAGCAGTAGAACCGCCAATATAGTTAGTTGCATGGATGTCGAAGTCACGACGCATTTCTGTGCCACGCTTCTTCAATTGATAAGAGTACTCATCAGCCACACCAGCTTGGTCTACAGCACGTTTGGTGCCAGAAACTTTAAGTTGCTTGGAGTTGATTTGAGTATAGTTGCCCAAACGAGCACGAGCATCTGGATTCTGAAAAGTAGAACCGATGTCAGTTCCTTCAGCAACAGTAGACTGTCGAACAGTATCTAGTTCGTCAGTGTTCCATTCGTGAAAGATTGCAGTCGCTTTGTTTTTACCGATTGAAGAAGTAAACGGAGTCTCATCACGAGTAATCATCGAGATAAAGTTCGCCAAGTCTTCTTTTTCGGTAATAGCGTTAGTATTTGCGCCTTTAGGGCCTGTAGAAGTATAATTAGGCATTTTGCTATTTTCCTATTAGATATTAAAATTTAACTTAACGACCGTTGAGTAAGAATTATGCGCAGCTTATATATCTTGGTAAGAGGGCTTGCCTCCATCTCCATATATATTATTCACATCCATCTACGTTGCAGAGTTGAGAACAGCCTCTGGTCAAATTACTGCTCTCTCTTCTGTAATTACTTTATTGGTAGGGGGTATATACCGCCATCTCGTAATTAGTTTTGTACTGTTAAAGAGTCTCTGTCTCTAAGCTTCTTTCTTGGGGCGACCTACACCCCGAGGTATTTCAGCTTTTACACCTTGTACCTCTTCTTTTAGTTGCAATAATAACAGATTTACATAGTAAAGCTGCGGTGCAATAGTGCGAGCACGCCCTTCGTTATAGGTAATTTCCCTCAATAAGGGTGCTCTTTGACGCTCTAGAATTTCTATAGCCTTATTTAGCTGTTCAATCATTATCGTTCTCCTAGTGATCTAGCCGCCAAGGAACGTAAGAAATCTTTTTCATCGTTAGCATCACCATTTCCTGATAATACTTTGTTTCGATTAGACAATTTCTTTGTCTGGCTTTTCTGAAGTGAACTTTGTCCTTTTTTAGGTGGAGCTTTTTTGGTTGTAACCTTGGCTCGTTTCTTAGCACCTGTGGACACATTAGTCTTCATACGTCTATAACCATCTACAAATTTAATGATTGCTGGGTCTGTAACCACGTTTAATAGTGATTCAGGTAACCCTTCTTCTAAAGCAAATTCTCGTACAGCGGTAGCTACAGATTCGTCCCAATCTGATATATGCTCATGGATAGTGGCATTAAAACGTTCCACACCCTTAGCTAACATCTGTTGGTCAATACCAGCTTGCTGTGCCTGTGCATTAGAGGTAATAGCCTCTCGTTGCTTACGGGCACCCCAGTATTGTTCTTGAGCTTCGCCTAATTTGTCTTTAAGTTCAGAAGCGGCATATGTATCTCCATCATCACGAGCGGTTTCCCGTTCTTTTTCAATAGATACATACTGCCCTTCCCAGTACTTCTCGTTAGCCATTAGCTGCTCAGATGCTGCTGAGGCCAACGCGTTTATCTCTTGATTATAAGTAGTCTTCTCGGCTTCAAACTTTTTACGTTCTTCACCGAATTCACGACCCTTGGCACCCAAAGATTGTTCAGTACTGTAACCTTTAATTACATCATTGACGGACACAACATGTTCCTGTCCATCAATCTTAACACTTACTAGCAGATTATTCAGATCATATTCATTAGGATCCAAAATATCCCCGACGGGGTCATCCGCAGAATCTTCATCGTCATCCTCATCAGAGGCGACCTCTTCTTCTTCTTCATCAGACTCTTCATCGATAGCTTCATCGTTTTCATCATCTGTTTCTACATCGTCTAATTCCTCAGACTCATCAGTGCTAGTATCTTCTGTGTCCTCATCAAGCTCAGGTACACCATCTACTGCTTGGTTCATAAATTCACTAGATTGCATCACTTTTTCAAAAGCTGCATCTTCTAAATTAGCGCCATCCGAGGGGGTAGGGTCTAAAATGATAGCCATTAATCTTCTCCAACAGAGTCATCGGACTCCTTATGTTTCATGTCATCCATCACGGGTACATTCTTACCATACATCTCTTGCTTGACTAATTGTTCTTTGACAGAACCTAAAGCCATAGCACATGAGTATAGAAATTCTCGTGTCTTTGTCTCGTGAGGCTCTGTTTTGAGCCACTGAGTAAAGTATGTCACTAGAATCTCACCATATGAAGACATAAAGAATTCATCTAATACTCTAGATGTAAACTCAGACTCCACATGGGCATTACGTGCCAACACATCAGGGTGAATCTTATGACTACCATGATTTGCTGTATTAGCTAAACGTCTTTTAGCTACTTCTTCATATTCCTTACGCATTTTAGTTACCTTATTGCGGAGGTTGACCTTGCATCATCTTCTTGATGGCTTGCAAAGCTTGTTCAGGCTCAATGCCCATCTGCCGAACAGCATCATCTAAGACACCGCCCTTGTTCTGAGGTATTCCCATGCCACTAATAAGTTGCATAGCCTGTTGAATCGTCTGATTCATATCAGGCTTTTGAGGAGGTTCAACCTCATTTTTCAAAGCTTCTTGACGAAGCTTTTCCCATTCTTGATTATGCTTATCCATTGCCACAGCTAATTGCTTAGTGTTATCCTGAATAGCATTACTTGATTGTACGTTAGTGTAAGCGACATTAGCTTTCGCTAAGTCCATTTGCGCTGTTTCAGCTTCCTTAGCCAATTGCTTAGCTTCTTCAGCTTCTTTTTGCTTTTTATCAGCATTGCCTTTAGCTTTTTCTTTAAATTCTTCAGAATTATAATCCTCTATATAGTCTAATGGATTTTCATCTAAGGAAGACAATAGATTATTTGCTAATACTGCAGTAACATCAGGGCGTAAAATCATTTCCTGACCACCTTCTCGTATGAGAGGTAATAACTGAGTTGCAATCATTGTAAGCTTATCACGCTTATTAGCATTACTATTCTCGCCCAAGTCTACATCTACTAACATATCCATGTGTGCAGGCAACTTATCGATGTCTACATTTGCATAAACACCAGTATAGTTAGGTGTCATAGCTTTCTTCATGTTTTTGCGCATAGTGTAATAAACACCAGTTGCTAAACGCTTAAAGCCAGTCTCTGCAAATATACGTGCAATATGTTGTATACGCTTTTGAGCTGCAGTCTGAGTCATTGCTAACTTAGTTTCAGAGTTACCTGACACATAAAGTTCATCATTTAAACCCTGTGCAGCCTTGGACATACCAGTGGCTTGTTCTTTATGTGTTTGCAAATGTTGCAATAAAGGTACAGTACCAGTACTAATAGTTTCAGGTTGCAACATAGCTACAGCGCCTTGAGGAGCACCATTAGTTGCAATAATATCTTTAGGCTTCATGTTCTGCAATGCAGAGAAGTCTACAACATTGGGATCAGCCAAACGAGGACTGTAGTTTGTTAAGTAAGTATTCTCAACAAAGCCCCTTAGAATTGCAGTAGATGCCAAGGTAGAGCTACGTGTCATATCTGCTACAGATAAACCATAAAACTCATAAGGTACTTCGAAAGGACATATAGATGCTAAAGCAATAGAGTCTACATCTTCTTCAAACAATAAATGTTTACCTGCAACAATCATATGCTTGAGTTCAGCAATACCATCACCGTCCCGATCTACTTTAATCCAACACTCAGTTAGAGTAACGATCTGGCTAGCTTCTAAATCACTATAATCATCACGAGAATTAGTAGCGTGATATGATTGGCCAGTAACTTCTTTACGAGCAGCAATTTCTTGAGAGTACTCATTTGACCAGTTTTCATCACCTAGGTCATCCCAGTCATCAATATCTTTAGCGACATCTGGATACTCAGATCTAATCTCACTACGTGTAAGTTCTAACTCAATACCTACAAAGGCCGCAGTATCTAGGCTAGTAGCATCTCGGCTAATACGAAAGTTTTCTTGAGGAATATTCTCAATCTTAACACGACTCTTGTCTATCTTTTTCTTTAAACGAACATCAGAATAATACACACCGTCAGTACGAGGTGAGACAAGCAAGTCCCCTGCAATCTCAATGTCTGGTTCGCCCAGCTTTTCATCCAAGGATTCTTGGCTAATCTCATCAAATTCTTCATATTCGTATTTAAAATCTTCTACATAATCCCAGCGGATAATTGAGTTCTTCCAGAGCAAGGAGGCCTTGATCCAGGTATTTAATAAATTCCAACCATCGTTCTTCTTAAACACACAATAGTTTACAACATCAGAAGCATCCTGTGCGGCTTTTAATGCAGCAGGGGTTTGATCATAGGGTGTAAACCTTGCTATCTTTTCATTGTTCAACATCAACTCTGAGATTACAGCGAGGTAAGCTTCGATTGTTTCAGTAGTGTCTGATGACACAATACCTGATACACCTTCAGGTGCTAAGTGACCTAGAGGTAAACCTGCGTATTCGTATGTTGCCATACGCCTTTCGCGTGTAAGATCAGATGAGTTAAGCCAACTGCCTGTGGAACCTTTAACTCCACTCTCTATAAGCATTAATAGAGATTCATCATCTACCTTTTCAAACTTCTTCTTTGCCATATTCTGTCTCCGAGATTAGGCCATGCAAACTATCTCTGTATACAACTATACAGTCTTTTCATTTCGGTATGTATTAATAGCATACTTACCATTTTTTTCATTCTTAGCACTACGTGCAATCTTAGCACTATAGGTTTTATCGTAAGTTTCTTTGTTACGACCAGAAGGTTCACCCTTAACATTTTTAGTAGGTATCCACTTAGTCATTACTTTCCTCCACATGTTCAACAACTTTTAATTGTTGTAATGCTGTAGCTAACTCATCGTCTGTTAAATCTTTAACATCAACAGCAGTTGTTACCACATCTCTGCGGGTAAGCTTAGGTGCTTCATACTCAGCAACCATAGCAGCTAATCGACCAGCTTCTACATCATCACCTGACTGCATAGCCTTTACCATAAGGAGTTTTAATACATCTAATCCTTTAGGTGCTTGCCCAGATACTTCGTATCCAATAGAATCTAGAGCCTTAACAAAGAGACCTAGCTCTTTGATCTCTGCTCTACGCTTAGCTTTAGTAGCTTGACTCTTTTCTCTAGCTTCTACAGAAGAGGCCCTATCTCTAAACAAAACTAAGTTCTCACCTCCGGGATGAGCCATAGCTCTTTTTTGCCCATCAGTGAGATTCTCAGCGTGTTCTTCCGGAGTAACAGGTACGTACTTAGGATACGAATTAGTACCCGGAACTTTAAGGTCTTTCTTACTAGGTTTCTTTGGTTTATCAGTCATCATCATCTCTCAGGCTCTATAGCCAATTTGAATCATTAACATAGTGTAGATTCTTTTGCTTCCAAGATACTCTGTTCCCAGCTAATTTATCAGCATGAGTTCTTAGCACTTCTAATCCTATAGCTACTGCAATAACAGTATCATCATGACAACCCGGTAAGGCTCCTGTTGATCCATTCTCATTAGACACATAAGATTTAAGCTCTGATATCATATGTTTACTAGGTAGACCAATGTCTTCATCTTCAATAGCTCTCTTCAAATAACCTATAATCATAGGTTTAGAGGCACTAGTGGTTCTGAATCCCGGTCGATCTCCCTCAGTATTATCCATGTTAGCAGCTTTAGTCTGATAATATAGATTCACATAGTTCATCTGTTTTAATCTGTTTAGGGTGGCAATACCCATAGAGTTGGATTCTACAGCTAGCAGAGCATTATTGAAATATCTGCCTAGGTAGAATAACACATCTCCGAATAACGATGGGTCAACTCTATTGTTCCTATACATAGCTATCACTTGACGTTCTGTGTCCATAACAGTAGCTGTTGAATAGTCCTGACCAACCCCTAGGGATACGTCAGCGGATACAATATAATTGGATTCCCAATCGGGGTACTGCCACAACTCTAAACTACCTTCTCTTCCCTCATCAAATACACCCGCTTGTAAATTAAATACACGGGTAGATATAGGAGTAGATGGTAACAATTTATTAACAATCTCAGGATCAAATACAGATGAACCAGATACTAAAAAGGCTTCTTCAGGATTAGCAGGATACTCTTGCTTAAACTTTAAAGCACCACCTTCAGCAATCTTTAAACGTCTCCAATACATCTGGTCATCGTTTAAGTCATAATCATCTTTATACTTTTCTTCATCTAAATCTAATTCAAAGGCTGGAGGAGCTTCTCTCATATATTCTGGAGTTAAGAAC
>Ga0209090_10000923_pt1 | contig 18823 bp, 11 predicted proteins | sample ArcticOcean_MG_C_9_FD_187432 | JGI IMG/M metagenome (GOLD analysis project Ga0209090, IMG submission 187432) | Marine microbial communities from western Arctic Ocean - ArcticOcean_MG_CB2_152 (SPAdes) (version 2) | ecosystem: Environmental > Aquatic > Marine > Oceanic | place: Arctic Ocean... | reverse complement strand
GGACGTGGCGATGAAAATTCCGAATAAAGTGAGAGAGAAAATCAGCGGGAAAGAAAACGACGCGACGAAGATGGAACCGTTTCGGGTTCTGAAAGACGTGGACTGTTGCTTTAAAGCGGGGTCGTTGACGTTGGTATTGGCGCCTCCTGGACACGGGAAGACGAGTTTGTTGAAAGCGGTCGGGCAAATTTTACCGAGCGCGGTTTTGAGCGGCGGGAAAGGCGTCACGTATTCGAAGATGACGGCGGAGGAGTTGAAGAAGGAGAAGGACATCGACGCCAATCGGATGGCAATGTACGTGACGCAACAGGACGAACATTTACCGTTTTTGACGGTGAGAGAGACGACGAAGTTTTCGCACGAAAACGCGACGCCAACGCCGACGAATGAGAGAGAGGAAGACGTGGACTCGAGGAAGATTGATAGCGTGCATCGATTGTTGTCGTTGGAGAACTGTTTGGATACAATCATCGGGAACGATTTAGTGAGAGGCGTTTCTGGAGGGGAGAAAAAACGCGTCACGATTGGCGAAGCTATGGTAACGAACGCGCGAGTGTTTTGTATGGATGAGATATCGACGGGATTGGACGCCGCGGTGACGCATAACATCATCGCCGCTTTGAGAGAGTGGACGAGAATCACCAACGGGACGGTTATCGTTTCGCTCTTGCAGCCGACGCCGGAGGTATACGAACTTTTCGACGACGTCTTGTGTTTGCGAGACGGAACTCCGGTGTATCACGGTGACGTGGATAAAGTGGTCGATCATTTTGGTGGTCTCGGGTTTGACAGCGAGAACGCAAAGAAAGGCGACGTGGCGGATTGGTTGTTGAGCGTTTTGGTGGATCCGTTGGCGCATTCCAAAACGGGCGCGTCCAACCAGTTTGCCTCTGGCGACGGGTTAAGGAAAGGATGGGCCGAAAACTCGAACGGGTTATATAAAAAGAGCATCGGAGAGACCGATTGCGTGGACAAATTGGACGGGCAGAACATGATTGATTTGCGAACGTCCTTCGCCAAGGCGCAATATTCCACCGCCTACCCGAAAGCATGGCCGAGTATGTATAAATCCGTCATCAAGAGACAATTTCAAATCACGCTTAGAAATAAAGTCTTTTTATCGGCAAGAATGTTTGGCGTGTTGATCACGTCCGTCGTTCTCGGTTCTGTTTGGTTTGATTTGCCCTTGGATAGAAGTTTCGAGCGTTTAGGCATGCTCCTGTTTTGCGTCTTGCACATTTCCTTTGGCAATTTTTCCGAGTTAACGTTTAGCGTCGAACAGAAATACGTGGCGTATAAGCAACTCGATTACAAGTTGTTCCCAACGTTTGCGTACATTGTGTCTTCTATTGCCACGCAGTTACCGATCGCGGTGTTAGAGACGGCTATATTTAGTTGCATTTTATACCCGATGGTTGGTTTGTCCATGGAATTTGAAAACTGGTTGGTGTTCTTCATCAATTTAACGTGCACGAACGTTGCGATGGCGAGTTTTTTCAGAGTCGTCGCTCTTCTTGCGCCAAACATGGAAGCGGCGCAAACTTTTCCTGGCCCCGTTATCGCGATTATGGTCATCTTTGCGGGCTTTTTAATCTCCCCGGAGAAGATGGGCGTGTTGCACTTCCTTTATTGGATTTCTTTGTTCGCGTACTCGTTGAGATCGTTGTGTCAAAACGAATTCCTCAGCGATCAGTACAAGTATAAAGTGCCATTGGATCCCACCGCGGCCGCTGTGTACGTTCAAGGGTACAGCGGAGACCCGAAAACGATGGCGGAGTTTTGCGAGGAGAACGCGTTCCCGTGCGAAGACGCCGGGAAGATTACTTTGAGTACCATCGATATCAGCTCGGATAAAAAATATTTCTGGGCCGGGCCGATATGGTCTATCGGGTTCTTTTGCCTGATGACCGCGATAGGGTACCGGGCGTTGTCGAAGATTCGTATTCAGCGCAACATCGGGTCGTCGAGAACGTCGACGAGTGAAAAGAAAAAAGACGGGGAAAATGCCGAAGAAGTGAGCATTTCAATCTCGAAGGTTGACGCGGAGGCGTCGCAAAGAGCGTTGGGGTTTACTCCAATGAGCATCACGTGGGAAGATTTGGAGTACACGGTAAAGGTTCCTGGGGAAGACGGTAAGCCGTTGTCCGGATCGAAGAAAATTTTGAATTCAGTCACCTCAGCGGCACAACCGTCGAGAATGTTAGCGCTCATGGGTGCATCTGGCGCTGGAAAAACGACGTTGTTAGACGTCATCGCCGGGCGCAAGTCTGGCGGGGAAATTAGAGGTACGATTAAATTGAACGGTCACGTGGTCAAGAAGGAAACATTTGCGCGATTAACCGCGTACTGCGAACAACAAGATTTGCATAACGCGTTTACGACCGTTAAAGAAGCTTTGGAATTCTCCGCGACGCTCCGTTTGCCATCGGACGTTTCCAAAGACGCTCGAAAAGCGTTTGTTGACGAAGCTTTGGATATCTTGGAGCTGAGAGGCATCGAGAATCGTTTAATCGGCGTGGCGGGTTCGCCGAGTGGCTTATCGCCCGGTCAACGCAAAGTCTTAACCGTTGGCGTTGAGTTGGTCTCGAACGCCCCGGTGTTTTTCTTGGATGAACCGACGTCTGGTTTGGACTCGAGAGCGGCGTTGATTGTCATGCGCGAGGTGAAAAAAGTCGCCAATCTTGGGCGGACGGTCATCACCACGGTCCACCAACCGTCCAAGGAAATTTTCAACTTGTTCGACGACATGTTGTTGTTACAAAGAGGCGGCTATCAGGTCTATTTCGGCCCGTGCGGCGTGAATGGCAAAACATTCGTTGACTATTTGCAAAAGATTCCAAACGCGCACGCGTTGCCGGACGGCATGAACCCGGCGTCGTGGATGTTGGACGTGTTGGGCGGCACCGACTCCTCAAACGCGGGCGAAAAAAGCGCGTTGAAGAAAGCGAAATCAACCGCGGCGGGTAGTTTGCAACCGGCAATGACGATGAAACGCAGCGGTTCCGGGGGCGCCTTGAACGGCCTCCTTTTAGTCGAACGGTTCAAAGCCTCCCAGGAAGGTGCCGCCGGTACGCGCTTGGTCAAGGAATTGTGCGCCAAAGGCGAAAAGTCGAAAATGTTCGCCTTTGCCTCACCTTACGCTCGATCGTTCTTGACGCAACTCAGATGCCTCATCCAACGCGCATCCCTCGCGCACAACCGCGACGTCGAGTACAATCTTGGGCGCATTGGCATTCTCTTTGTTCTCTACCTCCTCTTCGGGTTTGTCTACTTCGATTTAGACGCCTCGAACGAAACCGGCGTCCAAGCGATGGTCGGGGTCATTTTCACGACGTCCATTTTCGCCGGTATCATCTTCATGAACTCCGTCATGCCCGTGCGCGTGAGAGAAAGAGCCGCGGTGTATCGCGAACGCACCTCGTTCATGTACGACGCCATCCCATACTCTCTATCGCACGCGATTTGCGAAGTCCCGTGGGTCTTACTGGTCACCTTTGTCACCGTCACCCCGCTCTACTTCATGGTCGGCTTAGTCCCAACCTTCGAGCATTACATCTTCCACGTTCTCATGGTCTTCACCGTCTCAATGGCGTTCATGTCTTTAGGTCAGCTCATTGCGTGTCTATGCGCGACCATCCAAACCGCGCAAGCTGGCGCGTCTGCCTTCATCCCCATCTGCTTCCTCTTCGGCGGTCTGTACCTCCCGTACCCGCAAATTCCCGTCTATTGGAAGTGGGCGTACTTTATCGACCCGGTCGCGTACGCCATCCAAGGTGTCACCGCCCCGCAATTCGAGCACCGAGGTTGTACCGGCGCGTACCCAGACGGCGACTGTCCAACCATTCAAGCCTTCCGAGGGACGTATTTCGAAACCGTCGACACGTTGGCGTACGTGGAAGAAAAATACGACGTCCAACTCTCCCAAAAATGGTACATGTTGATTTACGTCGCCATTTTCGTCCTGTGCATGCAAACGCTCCATATTATCGCGTTCAAGTTTAGAAAAGTCGTCGCTCGATAATACTAGGAGCAAAGACGTGTGCTGGTGGTAGTTTTTAATAATGAAAGAGAGAGAGAGAGATGAAGACCGTTCACCTATTTATGTATCATTTTTGTTCCTTTTTTTCCTTCGCGTATTTTTCAAATTCAAATAACGTGCCACAAAAAGAAGCACAAAAACAGAGAGAGAGAGTGAGTGTTGTCGAGAGAAGGTTTTTTAAACTTAAGTCATAAAGAGCGAGAGAAGATCGAGAGAAAGCACTCGAGAGCGACGATCTCGAACAGAACAGAAAGAGAAAGAGATTGAGATTGACAGAGAGAGAAGAAACCTTCTTCTTCACTTCTCTTCCCTTCTTTTTTTCCCAACAGCGCTTCTTGTTTTTGCGCGCAAAGAAAGAAGTTTTGAATAAAAAAATACTCGCGGGGAAACGACGTGAACGAGCGAGATGGTGTCGAAGGAAACCGCCGCGCACGATAAAGACGACGAGAGAGTGCCAGAGCAGGTGAAGATGACGGCGAAGCAACGTTTGAAGTTGCAGTTACACCGAGAACAACAACAGAAAGATAACAACAAGAATAACACGCAACCGAGGAGTGTAAACACCTCAGAGGAGAACAAGCCGACGATATCCCCGGTGGTTTCAAACGTTTCGAAAGAGCTCGCGCGAGTGATGGAGCACTCGAAATCGCATCCGAGGATGTTGAAATCAAACGCGACGTCGCACGTTTGGGCGTTGGGCGCGTTGGCGGAGTTGTTGGATAACGCGCAAGATCGCGAGTGCGGCGCCGGGAAAGTAGAAGTAGACGCGTATGTTTATGATGGGAAGTACGTGATGACGGTACAAGACGACGGGAGAGGAATGACTCGATCTGGATTGAATAACATGTTATCGTTTGGTTTTTCCGATAAAGAGCACGTATCTGGGAACGTTGGAAGGTTTGGAATCGGTTTCAAATCAGGATCGATGAGATTAGCCGACGATGCGTTGATTTTGACGAAAAGAGACGGGTACGCGCACGCGGCGTTGTTATCCCAAACGTTTTTGGACTCCGTCGCCGCGGACGATATTTTGATCCCGATGTTCTCTTTCACGTTGTTAGAAGGCGACGGAGTAAAGTACGTCCCGTTCGAGCCAAGTGATCAGAGCGAGTGGACCAGCAACACGGTCATCTTCGAGAAGTATTCACCGTTTAATGCGACAACGCTCATGAAAGAGTTTGATAAGATTCAAGGTTCTCACGGGACTCGAATTATCTTGTTCAACTTACGAAAGCGCGAAAACGAAGAGTCGCATCTCTACGAGCTCGACTTTTGAACTTGGAATGATATCCGCATCTCTGACCACACGGCAGAAAATACGCGCAAGCATCGAGGCCCGGTCTTTCAACAAAATCGAGACGGTCAACTCGCGACGACAGACGTTCCCGAAGATTACTCCATGAAGGCATATATGGAGATTCTTTACTTGCGGCCTCGATGCGCGTTCTACTTGCGCGGCGAGAAGATTGTTCCTCGCTGTCCAATCTCTCGATTGACGAAAGAATATTACGTCTTTCCGGAATACAAACCGAAAGGTTTCGCAGACGGAGTTACTGTCCATTGCGGATACGTCGAAGGAAACTCCAAGTTGTGCGGCTTCCACATGTACAACAAAAATCGCTTGATTCGCATGTACCAACGCTTTTCGAGTCAGTTGCAAGCGAACTGCATGATGAAAGATATGCTTGGTGTCGTCGAGGCGGACTGCGTGGAACCGACGCACAACAAGCAAGCCTTTAAAGAAAACGCGTTGGCATATCATCGCATGAAATCGCACGTCGCAAAATGCATGAACGATTACTATTTCGGCATTCAACAGCTTCGTTCTGCTGGTAAGCACGGACGCGACGACGTCGTCGGTAATGCTTATGTAAGACGGAAAGGAAAGCTAAGCGATAGGAAAGGGAACAAACGCAAAGCGAAGGAGCAAAGCGAGGACGTGAGTGGTGTCACGCTCACCGAGAACGAAACCAGGGTGAACGCGCCACTTTATAAGTACAAGATAATCTTACAAAAGTTGATGAACGATCGAAAATACTCATTTCCGTTCTTAGAAGAAGTCGATCCGGTCGCGTTGAACATTCCGGACTATTTCGACGTGATATCCGATCCCATGGATTTTGGGACGATATTCAAACGTTTAGAACCGGAGGATGAGAAAGGCGTTCCCATCGAACCGACGTATTACACGAGCGAGAGTGACCCAGAAATATTCGCCAACGATGTGCGTTTAGTGTTTGCGAATGCGTTTAGGTACAACCAACCGGGTACTTTCGTATACGTTTGCGCGGAAAAGTTAGCGCAAATATTCGAGCGCGAATGGAGCCAGAAGTTTCCGGCTTCATCTTACAGCGCGGGTGCCAAGTTCGAGGCAACGGTGTTGAGAAATCGCGTTTACGAGTTCATCGAGCGCAAAAAAGCGCGCAAAAACGAGAATCGTATTGCCGAAAAAACCAACGACGGCAGTGGCGACGCCGACGAAGAGTTTGATATCGAGAAAGTTCTCACACAGTACGACGATACGGCGAAGAGAAGATGGATGGAAGCAAGACTCAAAGAGACTCTCGAGATGAAGCAAAAGATGCATAATCAATCCATGGTCGTCGTCAGGCAACAGAATCACATCGCAGCTCTCGTAGACACGTTGAAAGATACGCAAGAAGACGTCTCGGAAGTTACGAAGAGCAAACAAGGCGCTGTAAGAAGCGATAACATCGCCAACAGGGAAAAATACGCATCTGAACAAACGATGCTCATCAAGCAATTGAACGCGGCGCAGGAGAAAATCACTGAGCAACACGCACAAATAGAGAAACTTCGAAAGAAGGCGCAAGCGAAGAATGGTCATCGATTGAACCAAACTATTGAACCCTTACCAGAAGGCGTACCGCGGGCGTAGATACCAAAGAAATTTTACAAGCCTTGCGCTCCGCAACAGTAAAGCTCGCAAATCAGTACACGTTGATACAGCTTTTGCGAACGCGTCAAGAAATACTCGAAGATCAGTTGAAAGCAGAGCAGGAGCGAGCTAAAAAAGTCCAGGCTATACTGACCTTGGATATTAGTAAGGATGTGTCCGAGAAACGCGTGGAGAAGACGAAGCAACGGCAACACAAAGCGTCGCCGACGACGACGGCAAAAGCGTCACACGAACAAACGACACCGTCTAAAACGCAAAGTTTGGGCGTCAAAAAGATCAACGCGGTCGCTTTCGAGCAACCAGCGCAGTCACAGGAGATATCACTGCTCCAGCTTCCGCAGCCACCGCCACATGCGCCTCCGCGACTAGCATTACCGGCACCTACGTTGGAGCAAAGCAATACGGTCATCGTGACAACAGCTTCAGGTATTTTAAATCAAGCGTTTGAAGGCGGTAGTAACACTCCGTCACCACAAGGAACGATGTGTTTACCCACAGGCAGTGACGAAAGTCTACAATCGCCGATGAAAATGGTGGATGTGCAAGAGGCGTGTCGCGACGAACATCGAGGGCAGTCTCAATCGCCACCGACGGCTCAGTATTTCCTAAAAAAGAGTGGTTCATCGACGAAACCGAAGAGTAAGCGGGTTATCAAAGCTCCGCCAACGAGCTCGCTTCCTCGCGGAATGCACTCTCCCACAAAGGCGCCGCGTCTCGAAAAATTGAAGGACGTTATTATGAGGTCGCCCTCAGTTCACGATAAGCGAGAAGTATAAAGAGAGAAAAAAGAAAGAGAGAGACTTATCATTATTCAAAGAGACAACAAAGCAACGATCGTACATAAAGCAGAGAAAGAGAGAGAGAGAGAGAGCGTTCGTTTTAATATATAATTTTAGAGACTTGTTTTTCATTTCAAATTTCTTCTTTTTCTGCGTCCTCCGCGGTTGGCTCAACCACTTCCGCATCAACCACTTCCGGCGCAGCCACTTCCGGCGCGGCTGCAGCACCCGCATCCGCATCCGCATCAACCACATTCTTCTCTCCTTCACCCGCCGCCTCTTCTTCTCCCACAATAGCATCAATACTAGCATCATCACCACCAGCTTCTCCATCTTTCGCCTCTTCTTCTTCCTTCTTTTTCTTCTCACCTTCGTCGTCCGAATCGTCTGAATCGTCGTCCGAATCCTCGTCCAACGCCGCCAATTTCGCCGCCAACGCCGCCTCTTCAATATCCAAGTTATCCTTAATCGCATTCACCGTCTCCACCCCGCTCGCCTTCTCGGCTTGCTTTGCCAAAGTCGCCGCCGGTGCGCCTTGTTGCAACGCTTGTTGTACTTGCTTCGGTAACTTTGGCGGTTCCGGTCTACTTCTCAACTTGAACGCTCCGGTCGTAATATCCACCGGAGGCGCGTCCACCACTTGAAACTCGCGATCGTCTAGCTCTTCAATCTTCACCCACTCGAAGGATTCGTTTTCCGTGTTAATATCGTACGTCAAGCAGTGTTCTTTCGTTTCTTCTTTGTAATCCGTCACGATACAATCGAACCACCCGCCTTCCGCCGGCCAAAACCGTTTCACTCTTCGGCAAATATACTCGTTCACTCCCAAAGCATCCAAATTTTTTGCCAAAACCGCCGCTTTCTCCAGTTGTTTCTGCATTCTCGCCGACGGCGGTTTCGGTTCTTTCGGTGGTCTCGCTTGTCTGTACTGTTGTTGCGGCGGCGCGTACCCGTCTTCATCGTCGTCACTGCCGCCCGGATACTGCTGCTGATAATATTGCTGCTGCTTCTTTTGCGTCTTTTGTCGCTTCGGTGCCGGCGGTTCCGGCGGCGTCAGCTTATACTGAACGAACGCATCTCTCAACCGTTTCACGTTCTCGTCCCCTCCGACGTTTTCTCTCACCTTCATGTGATCTTCGTTCGAGACGTTCAACTCGATGCGTAACTTGGCGATTAAATCTTCTCTTTCCCACGTCAAACCAGTCACGGCTAACGCTTTCATGATCGACTGGTACGCCGAGACTTCTAATCGTCGCACTTGGGTTGGAACGGACGCCATTTTGTATTCTCTTTGTGTGTTTACTAATAATCCGGATTCAATCCGAGCCGTCACAATTATGTGAATTATTCCAAAAGCTTCAGATGAGTTTTCTTTCCAAACCACAACGCTGTTCGTGAGATCTCCCAAAGAAAAAGAGAGAAAAGAAAACGACTCAAACGACTCTTCGTAAAAGAGAGGTTCTGTTGGTAACTTTCGATGATACTTCTTCTGTGTGTATACTCAAAATGTCGCTTAAACTTGAGCGACGATTCAATTTTAATTCTTTGTAAAAAGACGTTTAGGGTGTAGGGTGTATCTGTCTTCCTTGGCTCCTCTGCCTTTGTTGTTCCACTCACTCATTTTAGCGTCACAGTAGAAACCACATTTTTCTTGGAAGAACACAAATGGTATGTTGTTGCTTCTTTTACGCGCTAAACTCTCTCTCTCTCTGTGAATAGTTTTTGTCTCTTCTCGCGAACGATGAAGATAAGCATAAAACGTGCATCACAGAACGGGGAGGACGTTCGCACGCGTTCGTTTTTCTCGCTCATGCGGCTGCGATTTTTTCTTTTTCCGCCTAAACTGTGGAAAAGAGAGAGATTTTGGCGCGAAATGAGAGGAGGATTTTCGCCGCTTCACGCGCGTCCCTTCTCGTCCTCGCGAAGGTTTTTCCGAGATTCGCGTGCGGAAAGTTCTCGCATGCGAAATGGAACCGTTACATCGCCCAAACCGGGTTCGCGAAGACATTCCGTCGTGTTTTGAGCGGCGCAAAATCATCGATTTTTTTTGCGTTTCGCATTAGGTTCATTACACGAGAAAAAAGCACTCGTCAGGTTCACGCGTTTACTTACGTATCTATTATCGCTCTTCTTTCTTTATAAAACAAACAATATATACAGGTTGCCGCTCCAGAATCCGTCCTCAAACGCCGCAAACGCGACGAGCAATGGGCCGCTCAAAAAGCCAAAGCGGACGCCGAGTCGAAGAAAGCCCAAGAGAAGAAAAGGGAAGAGGTGTTCAAACGCGCCGAAAAGTACGTCAAGGAGTACGAGTCCCAAGAGAAAGATTTGATTCGTCTGAAAAGAGAAGCCAGAGCGAAAGGCGGCTTTTACGTCGAACCGGAGCAAAAGTTGATCTTTGTCATGCGATTGAGAGGTTTGAACGACATGCACCCGAAGACGAGGCACATTTTACAGTTGTTGCGTTTGAGACAAATTCACAACGGCGTCTTCATGAAGGTGAACAAAGCGACGGTGAACGCTCTGAGAAAGGTTGAACCGTACATCATGTGGGGGTACCCGAACTTGAAGACGGTGAAGGATTTGATTTACAAGAGAGGTCACGGTAAGGTGAACAAGCAACGAATTCCGTTGACCGATAACAGCGTGGTGGAGAAGGTGTTGGGTGATAAAGGTATCATTTGCGTGGAAGATTTGATCCACGAGATTTACACCGTCGGCCCGAACTTCAAGGAGTGCGCGAACTTTTTGTGGCCGCTGAAGTTGTCCGCGCCGTTGGGCGGGATGACCAGAAAGAGAAATCACTACATCGAAGGTGGCATGGCTGGTAACAGAGAGGAGAACATCAACGCTTTGGTCAGAAGCATGAACTAAATATTATTGTTATAACTGATCGATAGACTATTACTTTACACATACATACTCTCACCTTGTTACTTTCGCGAAATATCTTTCGTATCTTCGTTGTTTCAAGACGATCCTTCTGCACAAAAATGGCGAAACCTTCTCCTTTACCACCGCCGGCGATGGCGACTACAAATACAAATACTACCACGAATACTACGAATACTACTAATACTACTACCGTGATCTCGGAAAAAGAGCGCGTTTTGATGCGATATTTGCTCGAACAGCCGAGTTTCGGGAGAGACGGACACGTCCCTCCGGACGTCTTGTTTCAACCACCGTTCGTGTTGGGAACGGAGGAGGAGCAAAATCATCAACAACACCACCACGGGGAGCACTACGACGTAAAGGATACCACGAATAACAACACCACTAAGAATCCGTCGTCTTTATCGTCTTCGAATCAATCCTCTTTAAGCTTACGTCTGAGCGGAGAAACCGTCTCTGGGGAGTGTCTCTCGGTCTCTGGGGGCGCTGGATCGTGTCAGTACCAGTGGCAAAGAGTCGCTCCCCGAGGCGCGATTGAGAGCATAGTTGGCGCGGTTGGACCGAGCTACGTGACGAACGAACAAGATATTGGCAGTCACATTCGGGTGATCGTGAGAATGATGCGGGTGAGTCAGGATGGGAAGAGTTCTTCGAATAGGAGGCCTTTGATCGCGCACGCGACGACGGACGCGACGGTGGTCGCCGCGGTGAGCTCGAAACATCCCGACGACGATAGATTGGCTAGTTTGATAGAAGGGAGAACGATAACGCCGGGGTTTTTGGGGAGCGAAGAGACGAGAGGGACGAGTACGCCGAGAGGTCACAGCGCGGAAGGGACGAACACGCACACTTCGGAGAAGAACGAAAACGAGAATAACAACGCGGGGGAGAAGGCGAGCAGAGAGGTGTCGAGGGACGATACCGCCGCGGCAAGAAGTCCTCCGTCGCCGAGTTACAACAACATTACCGCGAGTAATAGCGTGATTAATGGAAGCGCGGTTGGAAAGAACGTCGCGCATAGCGCTTTACTTAATAATATGTTGATTAAAAGCGGCGCCGAGGCGGCCAACGCGAATAACAACAACAACAGCCCGGACGCGCTCAGTCCAAACTTGTCGAGCAGTAATTTGAACAACTACTCCTCCGGTGGGGATGATAGTATTCACAGGAGACGAAGAAAGGAGATTTTACTGGTCGATCGCGCGGACTCGTTGATGCATGGACCTGGATCAGATTCGAGATTGGCGTTTATCCGCGGGAAAGAGCTCGAAGCGAAAGCGAGCGAGGTATTTCGAAAAGTCTCAGACGCTGAAAGTATTAAACGTACGAAAAAGCGCCTCGACGGCGACGGTGACGATGAGGAGTATCATAAGAAGAAAGAAAACGACAGTCGCAGTTACTCCGAGTGGGATTCCGAGGATAATAAATCTGAAAACAGCGACGAAAGTGATGTCGATTTCAGCGAAGAAGATGAATTCGATCGAGACGACAACGACGACGACGACGACATCGCCAACGACGCCTCCGCCGCCGCTGCTGCTGGCGTGAATAGCGAAAATGGTGAAGATTCAAGTATCGGGAGTTTGCGAGGCGACGCGAGGAAAGCCGAACGTATCGCCAGGAGAGCGAAGGAGGCATACGAAGAAGCGGCGATGAAAGGATATCCAGAAGCGATGCAAACGCTGGGTAGATGCTTCGAAAGTGGTTTTGGGACGAGGAAAGATATTTGTAAAGCGGTTGAATGGTACGAAAAAGCCGAGAAACTCGGCTGCGACGAAGCCGCGTGCGATTTGGGATGTATATATTACCTTGGTCGTTTCCCGAGAGATGAACTCAAGAAACGAAACCAATCGGTGCATTTGACCGATTCGTCCGTTTCCGAGATTTCGAGCAACGGAGGGGATGATTTTCAAAACCAACTCGCCGAAGATAGAAAAAAAGCGTTCGCACTGTTTCAAAACGCCGCCGCGAACGGGTCCGGGCCAGGCGCAAACAACGTCGCCATGTGTTACGAGGAAGGCCAAGGCGGCGTCGAGCGCAACTGGCGCGAAGCCGCCAGATGGTACGCGATTGCGGCGAGAAGAGGTGTCTTGTCCGCCCACGCGAGTTTAGGCTACGCGCTTTTAACGCTCGGGAATAGGTTAAGCGCCAAGGAGGCGTTTGAAACTGGCACGCAACACGGAGCTCCAGAATGTGCGGACGGTTTGCGTTTGATTCGTGAAGCCGAGAAGCACGCGGCGAATAGTCGGAAACATCTTCGCAACGGCGCAAACAACGACGCCACGAAATACTCAATCAAGAGCGCTTCAGGGAACGGATCAGGAAGCGTCTCTTCTGTGGAAATAGTCGAACAGCTTGAGAAAGAGCTGGAAAAATACCACGAACTCAGTCGACGATTATACAACGCCGCGAGTTTACACCCGGAATCTTTAGAAGAAGCGAACGCGGTTCTCATCAACGCGTTTCCGGATATGAATGTCAGTCGAGGATTATGATGATTATGACCTTCGTTTTTGTTGTTGTAATAGTAATATTTAGATATAGATTTTTGTACAATACGCGAAGTTATCCGATTTTCTCTTCATCTCAAACATTCTTTTAACAAGCTCTGAACGACTTCAAGAACTCCTTCGTCTTTTTCGTTTCCGCCCGTCGTCTTCGCCACCCCCACTTCAACTCTTTTGCTAACAACTCTACCACGCGATTGGTCGCCATTTCACTCGCCTGCACGTCTAAAAATGCCATTCTCGAACGCCTCGCTAAAAAATCACTCGCCGATCGGCAAAACTCCGCGCGCGCGGCGTATACGACTTCGGCTTCAATCACCGGCACGTTTGGATGTAAACGTTTTTCTAATCCGGCGAAGGAAGCTAAGGATGCGACAGCCATCGCGCGATCGCCGTACGAAGTCGCAAGATGTCTCGAAACGTCTGGATCTGGATTTGAACCACCAAATCCGTCGCCTCCAGATTGCGCCACGGATGCCGAAAGAGAATCTTTGTGTCCATGTGCGCCAATAACGCCCATATTGCTCGTGCGACAGCTCGCAATCGCGTTTACGTTTTCCCCGCTCTCTCTCATCGTTTTCAGAACTAAATCCACCGTTTCTTCCGCCATCAACCTATACGTCGTCCATTTGCCACCAGCGACGACAATCACGTCGCTCGGCGTTTCTTTCGCAATCACGTGGTCTCTCGATAAATCGCTCGAGTTAGTTTTCGTCGGATCTTTCGCCAACGGCCGAGCGCCCGACCACACGGAAAGGACTTCTTGTCGGTGCGGTTGTAAAGCCAAATACGGGGCTATGGTTTCCAATATGTAATCAACTTCGTCTTGCGTCGCTAACGGTTCTTTTGGCGTTTTCTCGCCCGGTTTTAAAGCAATATCCGTCGTTCCAGCGACCGCGTGGTCCAACCACGGCAACAAAAACACGACTCTTCCGTCTTTCGTCTTCGGGATGATCATGCCAAACTTTTCCGGAACGTAATATTTTGGCAACACAACGTGCGTCCCCAACGAAGGCGAGACCATTTTTTTCTCCTCGGTCGCTTTCGACGGATCGTCTAAAGCTCGCACATCGTCCGCGAAAGGTCCGGCGCAGTTGACGATGACTTTCGCTCGCACCGCGTGCGTCTTCCCCGTTTCTTCGTCTTTAAGAATCGCGCCGGTAACTTTCTCTCGATTCACGTCGTCGTCTTTCAATAAATCAACTACCGAGCAGTGATTCAACACGACCGCGCCGGCGTGCGCGGCGGTTACCGCCAACGCTACGTTCAACCTCGCGTCGTCAAACTGTCCATCGCTATACAAAACCGACCCTTTTAAACTCTTCCCCATCGTCGGTTCCTCGGTGCTCAAAATTTCATCCACGTCGTCTCTCTCTCTAATTTTTCTCGCCTCTTCCTCATCGTCGATCAAAACTTTCCTCTTCGCGACGGTTGGAAACTCCATGATTGTCCTCGAGCTCGTCGCGAACGAGCTAAACGTCAACGCCGACGTCCCGGCGACTAAATCGTACGCCTTCATCCCGGCCCAATAGTACGGCACTTCGTACCACTCGTAACACGGCGTCGCGATCATCAACACGTGACTTAAATGCGGCGCGTTCTGCAATAACACTTTCCGCTCTTTCAATGCTTCGAATACTAACTTTAACTGTCCGTAATCTAAATTGAACACCGCTTTTTCTAAATACCTGACTCCCCCGTGCACGAGTTTCGTCGACTTCGAGGACGTCCCAGAGGCGAAATCGTCTCGTTCGACTAAAATCGTCTTCAAACCTCTCGTTTGCGCGTCCAAGGCGACGCCAGAGCCGGTCGCGCCGCCTCCAATCACAAGAACATCAAATTTCGCGTCATCATCGTTATCATCATCATCGTTATCATCAGCAGCAGCTCCTCCATTCTTCTTATTCCTGGTTGAATTTAAACCAATTCGCCGCTCGATTTCCCGAAACATCTCCGCTCGAGTCGGCAAAGGTTTATCGACGTTCGACCACGGTTCCTGCGGTAATCCTCCTCCTAATCCTTCTTTGTTGTTTCTGCTGTAGTACGTCGCCGCGGAGATGCCGACGACCGAGGAGGCGGCGAGTGCGAGTGACCGCGAGACCGTTCGATGAAACATAATAGAGAGAGAGGTTTCGGGTGTTCGTTAAAATGAAGAAAATGTGGAGAAATATGAGAGAATACGCGCTAAATGAATGATGCTTTGTTGTTCTCGTTTTACTCGCACTTGAAAAGCGCCATTACTACATTCTGACGACGAGACTCTTCTATACGACTCTTCTACGCCCCGCGGGGGTTCATCTCTTCGAAAATTTCAACTTTTCGAACCGTTCGGCGAGCGCGTCGTCGTCGGCGGCGGTAATGGTGGTGGGATCACTACTCGCTAGTTTAGTTTCGCGCGAGGAAGCTATGCCGGGTGGGGGACCGCCTCTTCCTCTCCCTCCTAGTGCGGGTTTTTCTTTCGTCGGAGCGGCATTTTCGTTTCCGTTTCCGTTTTCGTTTTCGTTTCCTTCTTCTGTTTCTTCTTCTAATCGGGCTTCGTCCAAGGCGGCGGCGATGACGGCGTTGATTTCGGCTTCTTTTCCTTCCTCGTTGTCGCCGTCTAAATCGTTAGAGTCGAGCGCTGTGTTTTTTCCTGCGGCGGCGGCGGATGATGATGTGGTGGTTGTAGTAGCTAAGAGTTCGTTGGTGGCGACTAAGGCTTCGGCGTACTCGGCGGCTTCTTGCGCTTTGTTGGCGGCGGCGCGAGCCGCTTTCGCCGCCGTTTCCGCCGTCGCGTAGTTTGACGTTTTGTTGCCCTTTCGACGACTCGAAGCGCTTTTCTTGTTTGAAGTGCCGGATTCGCTTTCGCCGCTGCTGCTGTTGCCACCGCTCGTTTCAGACGAAGAATCCCCGCTTTTCTTCTTCTTCTTCTTCGTTGGTTTCTTCTTCTTCTCCGCAACTCTCGGCAACTCGACGCCGAGCTCCTTCGCCATCTTTTCTAACACCGCTCTCGCTTCCACATCATCGCTCTTCTTCTCCTTCCGTACCTTTTCCGCGACGATCGCCATGAACTGTTTACTCACTCCGCACGCCTCGCTCGTCTTCTCCCGTTCGCAACTCAACTGAAACTCCTTCCCAAACTTCTTCGCGAGTTCTCTCGCGATCGGTTTCAATTCCGGTAAATCGTTCGTTAATTCCGCGAAAGACGTTCCGGCGGCATATAAAATCGACGACACTGCCGTTCGTAACTGTTTATTCTCAGTTCCGTGCAACTCTAAATCCCCGCGCGTGTCTAACGCGACCGAAGCGAACTCGCGAATTTGCTCTAAAATCGAGAGGAAATTCCGTTCTCGAGCGATCGAATCGCACTTCTTCAAGGCAACTTCGACGTGTTGTTGTGACAGTAAAACTTTCTTTACGTCTTGTTCGATCGACTTAACTCTCGCCTCGCGTTTCTCGCGTAAAAGTTTAATCCGCCCTAAAAGAATGCGCAGATTTGTCTTCAGCTTTTGGTCGCTGAATTGGTTCGAGATGAACGAAGAGAAGATGGAAAGCACAGAGGACATGGTGATTTTGAGAGAGAAGCAGAACGACGACGAAAGAAAGGTTGCGTGATTTTAGTCCTATTCGAGAGAGGAATTCGACTGCGTGTTCTTCGGCAAAAAGGTTTTGTGCGTTGTTTTGTGGTGCATTTTGGTTCTTTCCCCAGGGTGGTGCCTTGGGAACGGATTACCGAGCGAGAGCGCTCTCTCGCGATAAAACGTATCATACTACTACTAATACACAAAAGAAGACGACGACGACGACATGAATCATCCTTTGTCTTTGCCGTTTTCGAAGTCGGGGCTAGTTGTCAATCTCTTTATCTGAAACGGAGTATGATTCTTCCATCGTCATCGCTCGTCTCAATTCGGTCGCTTCCTTCTCCATCTCTTCCTCGCCTCGCGGCGTTCGTTCCTCTCCGTCCTCGGCAAAGTCCATCCTCGCTTTCCGCTCCTTCTCTTCGCACATTTCTAATTTTTCGTACACGTCGTCGTTTCTCGCGAAATCGTTCGGTTTTCTCGGCATGACGTGCACGTGGACGTGGAACACGGTTTGTCCGGCGTCTTTACCGTCTTGGACGGTGAGCGTCACGGAGTTCGCCGAGTGGATTTTCTTCACCGCTGTTCGTGTTGTTTTCGTCCAAGACAGAGAGAGAGAGAAAGAGTGGGTCGTGTAAAGGTCAGTCGTGCGTACCAAAATGGCTTCTCCTTCGACAGAAGAACAAACTCAGCGCTCGCATACGCGCTAAAACAGATACTAGAAGGAGGAAACTGAATTGGAAACAACGAACTACCTTTGCTCACGCGTTGACTCGTACTCATCACATCCGTGATTTCCTCCGTGGTCATTTCCTCAAATTTTTCCACGATTCGTTTCGGGACGACTAAAACGTGTCCGGGGACGACTGGTTTTAGGTTTACGAACGCAAACGACAGAGGAGTTTCGTAAAACACGTGCGAAGGCGGGATGTGGATTTTGGAGCTGAATTGGAATTGGATTGATTCTTTTGATGATGATGTGGACATCACACGGCGAGGAGAATACCGATATCTGTTTGAGGAAGAAAAAAAGCGGTGTGTGTTGTTCTTGCTGCTATTGCCGAGGAGGAGGTAAAGGAGTCGCGCGGCTGCGTGAGGAGTACTGTTGCTCCCCATGAGTTATGAGGATTCTCTTATGTTTTGGGTGGTTATATAATTACAATAAGCGTACGGAGAGAGGAGGCAGTATTCGGCAGCATTCTCTCTCTCCCTCTCTCTCGATGGTATCAAGAAGTCGCGCCGCTTTAAAATCCCTTCTTCAACTCTTTTCATCAATGCGTTTCTCTCTCTCTTTTTCTCGCGCTAAAGCCGCGGTATTACGAGGAAAATTTCTCCGAGTAATACGAAACGGACTCGCCGTCGTACCCGGCGAATTCGTTGTTCACCTCTTCGAAGCTCCCTAACGTTTGGACGCCGAAAAACACGCCGGCGAGAATACCGACGGCTAAAATTGCGCCTGGTATTCCACCGAGTCCGACTTTGGCGTACTTGTCCGAGGTCGGCGATTCGGTGTATAATTGTTTCGGTTCCACGGCGAAGATGTTGCCCGAGCCGGTGTTGTCGGATTCGATATACCCGGTCGTTCGGTCGACTTGTGGCGGCTTTTCCGCTCTCACAATCAAAGATGATAATCTGTGCGTTACGTAAATGAGTAATAATAAAGAAAGGGTTGTTTTACGCGTCAGCTTTTAAAGAGCAAAGAAGACAAAGAAGAAAACCGCGCGTCGGTCGTTTTCCCCGACATCAAATCATTTACGAGGAGGAGGACAAGGAGAAAACACATAAGAAACAAACGAACCTTTTCTTTTGAACGACGACTCTTTTGGAGGTGGAGGAGGAGACGCGTGTCCCCGAGGAGATAGAGGCGATGCGATTGGTTGCAGCAAACATAATATATATATGTGTGTATTCTTTTTGTTCTCTAAAAGAGAGAAATGTGACGACACTACTTATCCACTTGTTTGAAAGGAAAATCAAGAAAAATTCAACAAAAGTTTGCTCTTCTTCGATTTTTGTGTGTGTTGTTTACTCGTACTGTTTCTTTAAACTGAAGTGAACGAAGTCAGACAGTATTGTTTTGTCAGAGACGATTGAAGGCGAGAGAGCTTTTTAAGAAGCAGTTT
>Ga0209090_10000919_pt1 | contig 18848 bp, 9 predicted proteins | sample ArcticOcean_MG_C_9_FD_187432 | JGI IMG/M metagenome (GOLD analysis project Ga0209090, IMG submission 187432) | Marine microbial communities from western Arctic Ocean - ArcticOcean_MG_CB2_152 (SPAdes) (version 2) | ecosystem: Environmental > Aquatic > Marine > Oceanic | place: Arctic Ocean... | reverse complement strand
GAGGAGGGCGAGCAAGAAGGAAGGGCTTAGGTATTTCATGTGAATTTAAGTAATGCTGGATGGAGCGTAATCTCAACAAAGTTGCAGGTTTTTTTAATACGGCACCTCCGTGGTTATTTCCCTCCGGTCTTGTGCTTGTCTTGCACACGCAACGCATCAGCGGGGATCGGGCCTAGGGCCGTATTGGGCCCTTCCCATTGCAGGCTGAGGGCGGGTTTGGAGCCAGGTGTCTTGTAATACAAACGGTAGGGATGAATGCCCTCAGCCAGTTTCACCGTAGAACTGAGCACGCTTCCTTCGTAATTGTAGTCACCGTCCAGTACCAGCTTGTTGTGTATCTTGAATATCAAACCACCCGAAGCCTCGCACTGAAAAGTCCAGTCCCCCGACTCCGGAACCTTGAGGTATCCGGAAAACAACAAGCCTGCGTTTTTTTGAGCAGGAAGTTGCTCTAGACCGATGGTCTTTTCCAAGGTTACCGTCTTTGCGGTCATTTGAAGAAACTCGGGAACCCAGTCCCATTTCCCAAGATAGGACCTGACCACCACGCCCTGGCTTAAACCAGATTCGTCCATGTCCAGTCCGGGTACAAATTCATCATCATAGGATTTTTTGGCATGCCGGTTGGGCATTCTAATCCTGAGCACTTCGTCCTTCATTCTCTTTTGCAGGCGAGTGAAATCTTTCGATGTCCCAGCCAAGTTGTTGGACTCGGACTCATCATCAATGGTGTTGAAAATGGCAAAGTCGACCGAATGGTCCGTGGCTTTCATACGTAAGCCTTTATATCCATCCAAGTACAATCCCTGTTGATTATTGAATTCAACGTAGACGACGCCTTTCCTCTGCTTGCCTGCCTGATGAAGCGTCGGGATCAGAGAGACTCCATCCGTTCTTGCGGGCGCGACAAGGCCGGCATAATCGCAAAAGGTGGCCATCCAGTCGTGAAACTGGGAGGGAGTATTGGATTTTTGTCCCGCCTTTATTCTGGAGGGTCCCCATGCAAAGGTGGGCACGCGCAGGCCTCCTTCTTGGGATGAGCCCTTGGATCCCGTAAATTTGCCGGCGGATTCAAAGACCGATGGGCTCCACCTTTCTCCTTTAATGTAGGCTTCCCGGTGAGGGCCGTTGTCGGAGGAGAATATGACGATGGTTTCCTTGTCGATCTTAAGGTCTTTGAGGGTTTGCAGTAGATCACCGATGCAATGATCAATCCGGGTAATGGAGGTGGCAAACCGCTCCGCCACATCTGTCAGACCTTTACCCTTGTAAAGGGGATCGCGATAATGATCGATGGTTCCCTCTGCCGTATTGATCATTCTACCGGGTTTACCCAGCCATTGCAGTCCGCCTTTGATCCCCTTGCCTTCGGGGTAGGCAATGGTCGGCAACTGGAGCGCGGCATGAGGGGTGTCATAGGAGAGAAACATAAAGAATGGTCGCGTGGGATTCTCCTTGGCTTCCGCGATAATCAGTTGCTTGGCCTTGGCGGTCCATAAATCGGTGGTGTAGCATTTGTCCAAGCCTTTGGAAACTTCTTCCTTGTTTTCCCAGACTTCCTTTTTCTGCTGGTGGGATTTATTATCTCCTAGCTCCCAGAAATTAGCCGGGTAATGCTGGTGCCCGTCCACGTGCCTCACGTAGCCATAGAAATAATCAAATCCGCGTTTCGTCGGATAGCCGGCCCATTTTTCCGGAGAATTGCCCCAGCCCTGCAACCCGTACTTGCCCAAATGGATGGTGTGATAACCTGCTTTCTGAAGGGTGTTGGCAAAATTCCAATTATCTTCGATGGCCTTGTCGAATTGCATGTTGCGTACGTTCGAGTGGCCCTGGTGCATGCCAGTTATGAGGGAGGCCCGTGAAGGGGCGCAAATGGGCGCGGGACAATAATGTCGGTTCATGATCGTGCCGGCCTTGGCCATTTGATCCAATTCCGGAGTTTTGAGCTGAACCCCCTCGCGCTGCTCTTGAAACAGAACGCCGACATCTCCGTAGCCCAAGTCGTCGGTTAATATGAATATGATGTTAGGCTTATCTGCTTTCGTGCTCGGAGCGGCTGGCATCGAGATGCATGCCACACCGAAGATTAGGAGGAAAAGAAAGATTGAGTAAAATATTTTTTTCATGATTAAGAATGAGGATTCAAAGTTTCTTAACATGAACCCAAAGAGCTCCGAAGCGTTTTTTTCCAATGGTGAAAAACGCTTCGAGGTCGTAGTCTCCCGGTTCCAAGGCTAGGATGAATGTGGTTTTCTTGTCCGGTTCGGCAAGAGTAGTTTGCACTGTTTGTTCGCCAATCCGAATCTCAGCACTCGATGCACCGACCGATTTGTCGGCGGACCTTGGGAAGCGCCGGCATTCGAATTGGTAACGGCCCTTTTCGGAAAGGGTTACAGCCCAGGCTCCGGTGGATGGGCGGTTGTAAGCCCCGCTATTCCATGGGGATGCCCCGAGATACCAATCCATTCCGTTGAGGACCACTTCGTCCCCGCCGGGATGCCCGAGCAGGTGCCGACTCAGGGTGGTTGCCTGATCAGGGAAGTCGTCCCAGTAGGCTTCGTAGGCTATTCGTAGTTGATCAACCACATCAGGATTCTGTCCCGCTACGTCCGTATTTTGGCGGGGGTCGATCGTGACGTCGTAAAGCTTTTCTCCATTGACCAATCGCCAGCGGTCGGTCTTGACGGCGGAGTTCTTCCACTTGCTCGCGTTGCGACTTCGGGGGCATTGGATGATGAGGGTACGATCTTCGGGGTAGCCTTTTTTTCCTAATAGTAAGGGCTTCAAGCTGATGCCGTCGATGTTGTTGGGCACCTTGATCCCACAGAGATCCAAAATCGTAGGGAAAAAATCGATCATGCCGGCTAACCGTGAAACGACTTTTGGTTTGGCTCCTGGGAGACGAAGCATGAAGGGAACGTGATGGGCGGGGTCAAACCCAAGCCCCTTACGGTTGTCACCGTGAGGAGCGCCCCGGTCGTTCATGCCCTGGTCGGATGCGTAGACTAAGATGGTGTCCTCAGCCAACCCAAGTTCCTCTATCTTTTTCATCATCCGTCCAATGTTGGAATCGAGGTTCTGAACCTGGGCATACAGTTGCACGTTTCCCTGAATGCCTTGGGCCTTCAATTGGGAAACCAGTTCCTTGGGTCCGTGGTGGGGGGAGTGGGTCACCGGGGTAGACACGAAGCAGAAAAAAGGTTGCTTCTCTTTGTGCTTGGCCTCGACGTATTCGATGGCCTGGTCGAACAAGACGTCGGTGCAATAGCCTTTGCTCGGGCTGACTTTCCCGTTGTGGATGAAAGTCGTGTCGAAGAGGGAGTTGCCGTAGTAGTCCTCCATTTGTCCAACGCCACCGCCGCCGTGGACAAAGACCTCGTCAAACCCACGGTCCTGTGGTCTGTATGGATAGCTGAAGCCGAGATGCCATTTTCCGAATATCGCACTGTGGTAGCCATTGGGTTTGAGGAACTGAGGCAAGGTCTTCTCGTCCTTGTGGAGAATAGATCGTCCGGCGATAGTGGTGAAAACCCCCGAGCGCATTGCATAGCGGCCGGTTAGGATAACGGCCCGACTGGGCGAGCAATAGGGAGGGGCGTGGAAATTGGTGAATTCCAAGCTTTGCCCTGCGAGCCTGTCGATATGAGGCGTCTTGATATCGGCGTGACCGTGACAACTCATCTCGTAGAAGCTTTGGTTGTCCGAAAGAATGAATACCACGTTCGGTTGGTCCGACGCCGTCAGCTCCAATGCATTTGTGAAGCAAAGCAGGGTGGCGAAAAGCCACCCCATCAAACGAATTTTAACGCTCATAGTTAGAATTATTGAGAAACAGGAAGGGAAACCCAAGAATTAGAATTTCCTATATCTTCCCTTTAAGTGAGGATTGGCTTCGGGCAGGTTGGTAACCTTCATTTTTTTGGCATTCCAATTCAGGCGCTTCCCCGGGAACTGGCAGGCCACGACTCCGAGGCAGAGAGATTCAGCTAAGGGACCGGAATAGTCAAAGCCAGCTAAAGTTTTGTCTTTTCCTTCGATGGCATCAAGGAACTGGGTGTAGTGGTTGACTCCTTCGATGTCGGGCTTGGGAATATTTTTGAGCACACTTTCTGGGTAAAAGGTGGGCATTGAACAGTGAGGTAAAACCATCCGGCCGTTTTCACCTACGAACACTGCGCCTTGTTTGGGTAATTCATCTCCGTTGGGAAGAATCAAATCAGGGTTGTTCTTGTGGCGCGGTGCATCGGCTCCGTCCCACCAAGTAAAAGTGAAATTATCCGTAGTGTATTTGGAGGATTTAAAACCGTATCGAACCATGTTTTTTTCCGCATGCCCAAAACCATTAGGCTCACGGCACTCCGCTTCGACCCATTTTGGGTCTTTCAAATCGAGTGCCTTGAAGGGGGTATCAAAAATATGAATTCCCATGTCCCCAAGGGTTCCACAACCAAAGTCGAGGAACTTGCGCCATTGACCGGGGTGATAAGCCCCGCTTACATAATCGTGCTTGGGCGCAGTTCCCAACCAGAGATTCCAGTCCAAAGATTCCGGTGCCTCTGATTTTTTTGTAAAGGGTTCTCCGTCATAGCCCCAAGTTTTAAAAGACCAAACATAGACCTTGCTGATTTTTCCTATGATGCCTTGTTTGATATAATGTCTGGCCAAACGGTAAGCTTCCCGCGATTGGTTTTGAATCCCCATCTGTGTGGTCAGTCCTTTTTTTGCTGCAAACTCGGCGAGTTGCCGGGCTTCGGTGAGCTTGTGAGTGAGAGGCTTTTGAAGGTAAATATGTTTGCCCCGCTCCATCGCATCCATGGTAGCGGGGTAGTGAGTATGATCCGGAGTGGAGATGGAAACCGCATCGATCTTGTCGTCGAGTTTGGCCAGCATTTCGCGATAGTCCTGAAAGGCGGTGGCACTTTTAAATTGTTTAGACCAGTTATCAATTTTACCGTGGGCGTAATCGACATCACAAAGTCCGATCACTTCGACATTGCTGTGCTTGGCGAGGTAAGCGGTATCCACGCGACCCTTACCTCCGGTACCGATATGGGCAGTGCAGATTTTGCTATTGGGGGACTTGGCCCGTAATCCAGAGGGAAGAATAAAAAAGCTGCCCACGACGGCAGAGGATTTAATGAAGTCTCGGCGTGTATTATTTTTCATATTTTAATAACTTTATTTCAACTGATTTTGAAGTGTTTATATTTCGTAATATGCAGATATCCTGAAATACATTTTTCTTATTGATAGATCCACTAATTGGATAAAATACTCGCGATTTCTTTTTGAGTTCTTGTCAAGTCGGGTACTCCGTTATTCATTGAGTAGTGCATTCGCTTGGTGGTGGTGGCACCATTGGCATGGACGCTGACTAAGCGGATCTGGTGTTTGCCTTCACGTAGATCGGCTACTTGAATTTGAAATTCGTTTTTTGGGCTAATCACAGAAGTCCAGGTCGTCGCATCGTAGTCGTTGTTCACCATATATCCTCTCTGTCCTTTTTTTTCGCCGTCGTTGTAGGCGATCATGGCGACAATCGGGACCTCGGTTTCAATGGTCCCTTGGAGTTGTAGCGTGTCATCACCATGGAAAAATTTAAGTTCTTTGTATGTTAAGTTTGGAGACTTATTACATTGTTTTGTCGTTCCGCTGAAAAGTGGATGGACTAAGAGGCGAATGGCATGGGCATGGGTAAGAAATGAGCCCTTTTCCTTACTGCGCCATTCCTTGCGGTAAGTGTAATTACCAGCGCCCATAAGCGCTGTTCCCCGTTTGGATTCCCCTTTGGTTCCTAAGTTATGGGGAAGTGAGAGACCATGACCAAGTTCATGAATAGTTCCTCCAATATAAGTAGTGTTAAAACGTGCGAGCGAAAAGGGTTCATACCCCCGGTGTTCTTTGACTTGCAGGATCGTTTTTAACGGATCGGGTCGGAGTCCTTCAATTGTAAGCCATTCCATATCAGCGGTGAAGCAGATTCCCCGGTTATGATTAGCTCCCATCCCGTAGTAGGGTGAATAGATGGTGATCTTTTTTCCCTCGGTACGGGAGAGACCGCAGACAATGAGAATAGTTTCCTCATCGGGATTAATTCCCTTAGATTTTAGATTAGCAAATACTTCCTTACGAATCTTGCCTCCAGATTTGTAGGTGTAGCCATCATCGTTGTCGACTCCGCGAACTTCGTGGAGTTTAAGAACACCTTTTTCACGTTCTACGGAAAGGGTAACCTGACCGTAGCCCAAGTGATTCATTTCTGTACGGTAAAAATTTTGAATATCGGTGAGGATGCCATCCCATCTCTGGGTGTGATTCTTAATAGGTTCCCGATCCTTGGGGTAAAAATAAATAACCCGTAAGTTTTTTCCATTCTTATCTCCTCGTTGCCAAGATTGTAGGAGTTTGGATATATATTCGGCCTGCCTGGATTGTAATTTGAATTCATTCCAATCTGAGAATTCACTAGTTTTTGATACTGGGTTTGATTCGGATGCAGCCAATCCAAGAGAAATACAAAAAGTGTAAAGTAGAGGGATGAGAAATATCTTCATTTCAAAATTAGTAACCAGATCAAGTCTTTGATCGATCTTTTTTTATATTTTTACACCTTTTTTTAATTTGAAGTAATTCAGTTTTGAATGCAGAGATATAAATTTTATATATATCATTAAACTTTTCGTCATATCACATAAAGAAGAATTAAAAAATACTAGTGTCGCATATCCACAGGAAAAATACGCAAAATGCGGTGTTTATTTTTACTAATATCCCTTAAACTAAAATCACAATTTCACATAGATTAAATTGTCTAGAAAACTTTAATAAAAATACCTGTCCATTACACCTCCATGAAATTATTTAAACAATTTAATATAACAGTTATACTGATCACAATCGGTATTCAGTTAAGTTTTGCTAAACCTCCCAAAGGTTTCGAGAAAATCGACCAGAAGATTATTATTAGCACAATGGAAGCCCAGATGAAGTACGATGTGAAGAGTTTCAGTGTGAAGCCGAATGCAAAAGTTCAAATGGTATTCAAAAATCCGGATTCTCTTCCCCATAATTTAATCATTTGTACGCCCGGAAAGAAAAAAGGTGGGGATAAAGGACAGGAGGTTATTGATGCGGTTTTAAAACTCGGAGATAAAGGAGTTAAAATGAATTGGGAACCTAAGGGCCACCCTCGAATACTAGCCAGTTCTGGAATGGTACAGCCTGGCAAAGAGATAACCTTTTATTTTAAAACTCCTAAAAAGGAAGGGGATTATCCCTATATCTGCACTTTTCCGGGGCATTATCAATTAATGAATGGTGTGATGGGGGTAACCAAGAAAGCCAACCCGGTCACCAATCTTACCTATGATATGTATCACGGAAAATGGAGTAAGATGCCTGATTTTTCTGAATTCAAAGCTGTGAAATCTGGAACTCTAGCCACAGGCCTTTTTGATATTTCAATGCGTGAAATTAATGATAGCTTTGCTTTCGTTTTTAATGGCAAGATCGAATGCCTAAAGGATGGGAAGTATTCTTTCACAATTTCTTCTGATGACGGATCCCAGCTGTTTATTAATGGCAAGATGATCGTCAATAATGATGGCGTACATGGAGTTCAGGCAAAAGATGGTTCTGTTGAATTGAAAAAAGGAAAGCACGACATTGAAGTTAAATATTTCGAATTAGCGGGTGGGGAAGCACTTAGTGTTTCGTGGACCGGGCCAGGTTTTAAAAATAAGTCCCTTTCCAAAACCGCACCTAAGTCTGGGCAGACTGTCGAAGGTATGTTGATCGAACCTCTAAAGGGGGAAGCTACCGTTTATCGAAACTTCATTGATGGGGCAGGTCCGCGGGCAATTGGTGTGGGTTACCATGAGGGTGTAAATCTTGCCTTTGATGCAAATAATATGAGACTGGCAATGATTTGGCATGGCGAATTTATCAATGGTGCCCGGCATTGGATTGCCCGTGGGCAGGGTTTTCAACCTCCTGCGGGAAATGACGTCCTCCGCTTGCCCGAGGGGTTAGCCATAGCCAAATTGAACTCGAGTGATTCCTCTTGGCCAGAATCCGAATATCGAACGAAAGAGTTGGCTTTTGGTGGATATGTATTGGACAAGATGCAAAGACCCACTTTCAAATACAGTCGTAATAAGGTTTCGATTACGGATAAGGCCATTCCAATAGCAGATACATCCGAGGGAATTCCCGGTAAAATTAAGCGTTTGATCAGATTTTCCGCAAAGGAAGGTCCGACGAATCTATATTTTCGTATTGCTGAGGGTAATTTTGAAAAAAAGGACGATTCCTTCCAAAATGAAGAATTAGTTGTCCGAGTGAAAGGTGGTGACGCATTTACTCATGAGGATGAATTGCGTGTTCCTATCGTATTCAATGGTAAAACGGCCCAGCTTGAAATTACTTATTCCTGGGCTGAATAATTGAGCCTAATCAAATATTAAATATAATTTAAATTATGAAAAATTTAACCTTCTCGTTTCTTTCTTTCGTCTGTGTAACTGCGATAATGCACGCGGATGACCCTTCCGGCACATTACCGGTTGAGTCCGACTATTATCCAATCACCACCATTCCTCTTCCTGAAGGAGAAGTGATCGAAGTGAGTGGGATTGATATTCTACCTGGTAATAAGGTGGCAATTGCGTCTAGACGTGGTGATATCTTTGTTGGCGAAGATGTCTTTGGAGAAGAACCAAACCCAAAATGGACATTGTTTGCGCGTGGCCTCCATGAGGTTCTTGGAATTGCCTGGAAGGATGGTTGGCTCTATGCGACCCAAAGGCCGGAGGTTTCTCGTATCAAGGATAGCGATGGAGATGGCCGGGCGGATGTCTTTGAGACGGTTGCAGATGATTGGGGGATTAATGGAAATTACCATGAATATGCTTTTGGTACCCGTCATGATAAGAATGGAGATATTTGGGTTGTTCTTTGTTTGACTGGCTCAAGTGGGGCCGATGATAAGAGCCCTTTTCGTGGATGGTGTATGCGAGTCACTCCTGAAGGTGAGTGCATTCCAACTGGGTATGGAATCCGTTCGCCCGGGGGAATTGGATTTAATCACTTGGGAGATGTTTTTTATTGTGATAACCAAGGGCTTTGGAATGGTTCCAGTTCTCTTAAGCATCTTCGTCCGGGTGGATTTCAAGGAAATCCAGTGGGAAATAAATATTTTGCCCTGACTGACGCTCTTGGCCCCATGCCTCCGGAACCAGAGACTGGGAGTCGAATTGAAGTAGAACGTAAGAGGGTGCCCGATCTAGTGCCGCCTCCAGTGGTTCTTCCTCACGGAAAGCTAGGTAATTCGCCGGCCGGTATTGAGTGTGATGAGACTGGAGGGAAATTCGGTCCATTCTCTAATCAACTTTTCATTTCCGAACAGACTCATTCTAAAGTGCATCGCGTTTTTCTTGAAAAGGTAAACGGTTTTTACCAGGGAGCTGCTTTTCCATTTCTCAAAGGTTTTGGATCAGGGAATATTGTAGCCCGCTTTGCAAAAGATGGAAGCATGTTTACGGGTGGAACTAACCGTGGTTGGGGGTCTCATGGAAAGAGCCCGTTTTCTTTCCAAAGGGTTAACTGGACGGGTAAGGTTCCTTTTGAAGTACACGAGATGCGAGTTAAACCAGATGGATTTGAACTTACTTTTACACAGGAAGCGGATGCCAAAACTTTGGCGGATATCGCTTCTTACACGATGGAATCATACACTTACATTTACCAGAAAGGTTACGGAAGTCCCGAAGTCGATGGAACTCTGCCGGTGATCAGCAAGGCTACTCCAGGAAAGGATGGTAAGAGCGTTCATTTAAAAATTGATGGAATGGTGAAGGGACATGTGCACGAATTAAAAATGCCCGGCATTCGCAGAAAAGGAGGGGAGCAACCACTTTTACACGATGCTGCCTATTATACTTTAAACGAGATTCCCTCACCCTAAGCCTACTATTTTCTTCCTCGTGACCTGTGCTGGAAAAGCTCATTGAACGGAGCCGGTGGGGGATTCCTTTTCATTTATGAATCTTCGTCAAAAAAGTTAACCCTGTTATTATAAGGTAAAAAACTATGCCAACAAAACTGTGTTCCTCACTCCCTAATGCTTCAACTAGTGTTTGGAAAAGATTCAATCAAGCTCCACTGATTCTTCGTGCTTATGTTGTGTTCACTCTATTTGCAGCATTATTAAGTTTATCTCCATTTTATTCAAAAGCTTTAAATGAAGTTCTCGTTCCTTATTTAGGTTGGTCAGGGTTTACGGCTTATACTTTTAGCATATATTTTGCTATTAACGCAGCGTTAGTACGTCCACCAAAAGTAATGATATATATCCTACTCATATTCCCTGTATTAAGTGCCATATTTGGTATCCAAGATACAATTAACCATGTTTTAAAACCATCTGTTGACTTTAATAATCCATACCTAACCTACAGTGAAATCCGTCCTCTCTTTACTGTCATATTACCCATTGCTTGGTCATTACTCCTCATTTCCTCACCTATGCGGAAATGGGCTAATAAACCAAGGGAATCTTCATAATAACCTAACTTACAACAAATCATTTGACCTAACGGTCTACCAACGTGCGACCATTCTTCCCTTGCTTGTTGTAGACCGCAGGACAATTCAATCGTTAGTGTAAATTTTTTAGTTTTTCCATTTTTTATTTGCCGATCACTGTGCTTACAATGTGAGTGGCTTTTACTCCAACGATATCATTTTCTTCTCCATAACCTCCCTTCAAACTATGCCAACAAAACTGTGTTCCTTACTCCCTATTATACCACGACTACTTTCTTTTTCATTTGCATTTCTGGTATGGGCTGGTTTTACCAATGCGAATCCGGTTGTTTATAAAGCTGGTACCCCGTCTCAGAATAAGAAGTTGGTTTTTGTTGCCAGCGACCATGAATACCGGGCCGAGGAAACGCTTCCCGCATTGGCTCGTATCATGGCGGTTCACCACGGATTTGATTGTACGGTTTTATTTGGGCTGGACACAAAAGGCGAAATTGAAGCAGGAGCTTCTAATATTCCAGGATTGGAAACATTGAGAGATGCGGATGGAATGGTAATGTTTACTCGCTTTCTGGCCCTGCCTCCTGAACAGATGAAGCACATCGATGAATACTTAAACCGAGCAGGCCCAGTAGTCGGTTTACGTACTTCAACCCATGGATTTAAATATGACAAGAACCGTGCAAATGATCCCTATTCAAAGTATGATTTTCGTTTTGCGGGCAAAGAGTATCGGGGTGGTTTCGGCGAGCAGGTACTCGGGCAAAGCTGGGTTGGTCATTATGGTCAAAACCATAGGCAAAGTACGCGTATTGATCTGATCGTCGAAAAGAAAGATCATCCAATTTTGCGTGGAGTGAACAGTGTTCATGTACAGGCGGGCGGGTATAATGCTGAACCCCAAGCCGATTGGAATATTCTGACGAAGGCGCAACCACTAATGTCCATGAATGCAGATGGTAAGGATGATCCGCATAAGCCAGCTATGGCAAGCGAGTGGACTCGGACATACACTTCAAAGAACGGGAATAAGGGTAGGGTTTTTACATCCTTATACGGTGCTTCTCAGGATTTACTTAACCCGGGTTACCGCCGTCTGATTCTTAATGGGATTTACTGGTCAGTGGGTTTGGAGGATCAAATCAAACCGAATTCCAATATCGAATTTGTAGGTGCGTTCAATCCCAGCAAATTTGAAAACCGGGCAGAAGTGAAAGGGGTAAAGCCCTCGATGTATGATGCTTTGAAAAGTGCAATCCCCGCGAATCCTAAAGTAGTGGTAAAAAAAGTTCAGTCAGTCACGGCAAGGAATCAAAATATCCGTAAGGGTGCCCGCTTTCTTCGAGTTGAAATTCCCCAAGACAATAAAGTGCTTACCTTGAATGAAGTAGAAATTATAAGTAATGGAAAAAATATTGCTCCTCAGGGTAAGGCTACTCAGTCCAGTACTGGAGCAGGAGGAGTTGCTTCCCGGGCAATTGATGGACAAATCGATCCGGACTATAATAAGGGAGGGCAAACCCATACCGATGTATTGGGTTCCGTTACTCCTTGGTGGGAAATTGATCTGGGTAAGGAATACAAAATCGATGAGGTGGAAATTTGGAACCGAAAGGGTTTTGAGTCGAGACTGGATGGATTTACAATTCAGTTATTGGACACGAATCGTAAACAAATTTATAAAAGCGGAAAAACCAAGGGATCCCAGCGTATCAAGTTTACCTTAAGGTTTAGAACAATTCTTGATTTTTTTCTTTATGACGGCAAACCAGAGCCAACTGCGTTTAAGCCTGCACTTTATAAGGTCAATGTGCCCTCTGGTTACAAAGATGTCCTTCCTTTTGTCTTTAAAAAGGGTGATAGAGTTGCGATTTTAGGAAATGGTTTAGCAGACCGGATGCAGCACGATGGCTGGACTGAAACACTTTTACAAAGTGAGCTAGTCGGCCAAGAGGTAATCTTCCGCAATATGAGCCTGTCCGGGGATCGCCCTAATAGTTATCCGCGCAGCAGTGGTTTTATGTCGATGAATGGCTACCTTCGACACGTAAAAGCGGATGCGGTCTTTGCTATGTTTGGTTATAATGAATCGTTTGACGGGGAAAAGGGTACCAAGCTCTTTAGGCAGGAGTTAGTTAATTTTGTTAAGAATATACGAGGGTCAAAAGCCAATGGGGCAAGCTTCCCCCGAATTGTTCTATTCAGTCCCATTGCCTTTCAGGACTTAAAAGACCGGAATCTTCCCCGTGGAAAACTTCAAAATAGGAACCTGGCAATCTACACAAAAGTGACCGCGGAGGTTGCAGAGCAGGAAGGTGTAGAATTTGTCGACCTGTTTAACCCGACTCTTGCTCTTTTTGAGAAGGCTACCGAGCCGCTCACTATCAATGGAGCTCACTTGAATGAGGAGGGGAATCGTGAGATTGCGGAAGTGATAGCCAAGGCACTTTTTAACAAAGAGGTGAAAACAAAATCTTCTCTTGAGATACTCCGTAAGGCGGTGGTTGATAAAAACTGGCATTGGTTGAACCGTTATCGTGCGACTGATGGTAATGACATTTGGGGAAGTCGGTCCAAATTGCGCTTCGTGGATGACCAATCCAACTCCAGGGTTCTGCAGCATGAGCTGGTCATGATTGACTCGATGACTGCCAACCGGGATAAACATATTTGGAAATTAGCTGCAGGAGAAAAAAGTAAGATTGATGACAGCAATGTCCCCGCACCAATTCAGGTGGTTTCTAATGTTGGCGGAGGGAGTATTAGCTCCAGTGCCATTAAGGAAGGATCAATAAAATACCTGAGTCCTGCAGAGAGCTTAAACCGCTTAGCAGTGCGAGATGGTTTTGGGGTGAATTTATTTGCCGATGAGAAACAATTCCCTGAGTTGATTAACCCGGTGCAAATGCAAGTGGACACCCAAGGCCGCCTTTGGGCAGCAGTTTGGCCAACTTATCCGATGTGGGAACCATTGAAACCGATGAGTGATGCACTAGTGATCCTGCCTGATGACAATAACGACGGAAAAGCCGACCGTATTATTGAATTTGCAAAAGTTCACAATCCACTTGGATTTGAGTTTTGGAATGGAGGTGTATTGGTTACGTCTGGTCCCGATCTTCTTTTTCTTAAAGATACGGATGGAGACGATAGGGCGGATGTGCGCTATGTGATATTACAAGGGCTCGGCACTTCGGATACCCATCACTCGGCAAACAATCTCATCTATGGCCCTGACGGTGGGATTTATTGGCAGAGTGGGGTCTTTCTTCAGCACAACCACGAACACCCATGGGGATCCAGTCTCAAAACAACTGCCTCCGCTATGTATCGATTTGACCCCCGTCGCCACACCATTGCTTTTCATGGTAGTAATAGCCCGAATCCACATGGGATCGCTTTTGACTACTGGGGCTATCACTACGCTACGGACGGAACCGGTGGTCGTGCTTACCAAGTATTCCCTGATGGTAATTCCTGGAAAATGCGCACATTACTTGCCAAAGAAGTTCGTCCTGTTCCTGCCTGTGAAATTCTTTCCAGTGATAATTTCCCCGATGATTTGCAGGGTGATTTACTCATATGTAACACCATTGGTTTCCTCGGGATAAAGCAATACAAGCTTAACCGTAAGGGTGATTTTACCAAAACCATCAGGAGTGGAAAGTGGGAGAATGGAGAAATGGTTTCGACGCAATCTAAATTCGGTGAGGTTTGGGGTACACCCAATGGTCAGAAATTGAGTGTCATCAAGGATTTACCGGATGGTTCACAGGTGGAGGAAGAATCTATTGGTTTTATGCTTAGTGGTGATAAGAATTTCCGCCCTACCGATGCTGTTTTTGGGCAAGACGGTGGCCTTTATGTTTCGGACTGGCAAAATGTAATCATCGGTCACATGCAGCATAATGTAAGAGACCCTAACCGGGATGATAAACATGGCAGAATTTTTAGAGTGGTGAATAAAAAGAAACCTCTGCAAAAATCAGTAAAAATAGATGGTGAGCCTATTGAAAATCTCCTGCTTAATTTGATGCATCCGGTGGATGGCGTACGTCACCGGACAAGAGTGGAACTTAGCGAACGGGAATCAAGCAAAGTAATCAAAGCCACCCAGGCATGGATGAAGCAATTCAACCCAAAGAAGAAAGAGGACGCCCATCATTTGCTTGAAGCTCTTTGGGTCCATCAGCAGCACAATAAAAGAAATGGTCGGTTGTTAAATGATGTGCTCAAGTCTCCTGATCCTCATGCACGTGTGGCTGCCCTTACGGTACAGCACCACTGGTATAACGCAGATCCTGTTAGGGGTTCTCAGGAAATTGAAGAAGAAGAGGTGGAACATGTAGCAGAGAAATCTGGTGTTATTTCGGATACTCCTGCTCTTCTTACCCTTCGTATTGGGACTCTGGTCGAAAAAATGAAGTACGATATCAGCGAGTTTTCAGCCAAGCCCAATCAAAAAGTTAAACTTATTTTTGCGAACCCGGACTTCATGCCTCATAATCTGGTATTTACCAAGCCTGCAAAAGCCGATGTAGTGGCCCAGCAAGCCCTAATCCTTGGGGCTAAAGGATTTGATCTGGCTTTTGTGCCGGATAGCACAGATGTACTTTTCTCTACCAAACTTTTAGATCATGGAAAAGAAGAAGTACTTACTTTTACGGCTCCATCTACCAGGGGAGATTATCCTTATGTATGCACTTTCCCTGGTCACCACATGTTAATGCGTGGGATTATGAAAGTAAAGTAGGGTAATTCACCATGACTTTCTTGATATTCCCTTGATGAAAGAATTCATTTTCCTGCTATCTGATTAAATCTACAGGAGGAATAAGCCCACCGTTTAAAACACTTTTTGTCAGTAGGTATATACTAGGATATTAGCAAGTGTGGTTATTTAGACCGCCGAACCTTACACCTTCATTTACCGAGTATAAATGTAAGTGCGTGCTGATTGCGGGGGAAGTGCTTGGGACGGTTGTACTAGTTCACAATTTAATTTTTGGTCAGTCTGAAAGGCTCTTCTCTCAATCATTCCATCGGGGGTTTTGAGTTCTAGAATTTGTTTGGAATTAGAAGGGTTGATTGCGATCACCACAATTCTACTTTTATCATAAGTTTGAAAAGCGGTTATCTCCAAGGGGGCGGGGGATTCAAGTTCAATCCTTCGGGAACCTTTCCAAATATAATTGGCATACTGTTTAAAGAAATAAAACTTTTTGGTCTTTTCGAGAAATTTTTGTTTTCCGTTCGCCCCTCCCTTTTCCTCAACTAAAACGAGGCCTTCATCACGATGCTTTTGACGAGTCATTGGATCGTTAACTCGGTCTGGAGCGAGAGAATAAACCAAGCCCCACCACAAAAATGCGTTTGCTTGAGCCTCGGCAAAAGTCATGTGTATATAGCGTGCAGCTAATAGTGCCTTATCGAATTCAGAAGCTTCGGGAGTCCATCCATAAGTATGCCATTCGTCATTATTCCATTGAGCACCTGTCGTTTCAGTCATCCAAAATTTCTTAAGGGGGAAATTTTCATTTCGAATCTGTCCGATTTGTTTACTGTTTTCCCTGAGCACTTCGATACTGCCATCTGTTCCATCTTTAAAACTATCATACATGTGGTAGGCAACCAGATCGACGGCTTTGCTTTGGATAGTGGGTAGAAAGCGCCGCACTTCGGTTCCCTTGTATCCGACATAAGCAAGGTCAGGTGCGGTGATTAAAACTTTAAGTCCAGCTTTTACCAATTTCGGTTTAAGTTTCTTTTCGATAAATGCCTTTAGTACTAATGGATCCCAAATACAGGTCTGGGTGCCAAGGTGAGAATAATTAGTTTCATTCTGAACCCCAAGATTGGTTACATTGATACCCCAATCCAAATATTGCTGAACCCGGTTCACAATTTCTGTTGCCCATGCATCCTCCATTTCTGACTTTAGGAAGTATTGCTTGTCTTTTACTGTGGCGATTTCATCGAGCCAATCATCAGTTTTGAGAAGCGTGGAGGAACGGGGTTGCCAGAAAGTGAGCAGGACTTCGAGTTCAGGATTTAATTTCATAGCCCGTTGCAAAATCTCACGGTTGTGATCAACGATTCCTTTTTTTGATACTTCACCCTGGGCTCGCAAAATAGTGGTTTTTAATTCCTTAAATGCAAACCCCAAGGCTTCGTCATCGGCTTGAATTGCCCAAAAAGCAAGAGAACCACCAAAGCCATCAATCGACTGCCTAAGGTTTTCAGGAGAGGGATCGATATTTAATAATTGCTTCTGGGGTGGGGCTGATTCGCTCGGTGGGTTGGGTTGGATTGCCTGACTGGCGCGAAGATTGAGTCTTTCTTGAGCATAGGATAAATCATCGGCACAATTTGGATCGTCCATACAATTGGTGACTTCTCCTGGGTCTGCCTCAAGATTAGTCAGCACTTGTGCGACCGTATTTTTATCCTTGTCATGCCATTCCGTATAACGAAAGTTTTTAAAACGAATACTGTGGCCAATATTTTTGTAAGTCGGGTAGGAACTGTAGGCGTCCAAGCGATGACCCGCTTCAGGATCGGAGAGTAGTTTGCGGAAACTTCGACCTTGGCAGTGATCAGGAATAGGTAAGCCAGTCAGATCACATAGAGTCGGGTACAGGTCGATTAATTCTACTAGTCTGTTGGTTTTTTGCCCACCTCCTAAGCGCGGATCCCGAACAATCAAAGGAACTCGGGTATCGCATTCAAAGTTGGTATGCTTGCACCAACTCGAATGATCTCCAAGTTTCCATCCATGATCTCCCCACAGGACAATAATGGTATTTTCTGCGAGATTGTTTTTCTCTAATGCATTGAGAATTCGCCCCACACATGCATCTGCATAACTGGTGCATGCCGCGTATCCATGAAGCAAGCGTTTGTTTGTTTTATCAGACAAATCCTTGGGGCTTTTACCATTGAAATCACTGTACTTGTGCATTTCATAAGCAAACTGATTGGCTGCATAGCTTGGATATCCAGGGGGGGTTCCTTTGTTCGATGGCATGTTAAAGTCTGCTCTATTGTACATGTCCCAATATTTCTTTGGGGCTACGAATGGAAGGTGGGGTTTGGTCAGACCAACTGCTAGGAAAAAAGGTTTTTCTCTATTCTCTCCCAAGCTTTTAAGGAGTTCGACAGTTTTTGCGGTTGTCCTTCCATCGGTGTAAGTGTCGTCGTGCACATTCGCACTCTCCGTTAGAGGGCCTTTGGGCGGATCATGTTCAACGCCCGGTTGGATTTCGGTCAGAGCTTTATTTAAAATATCGATATTTTCTTTTTTGGCGTAGTGAGAAACCCCTTTCATTTTGACCCATTGAGTCCAGTTTTTCTGATCTACACCGGGACCATTGTTCCCGTGGTAAATCTTACCCAACCCTATAGTGTTGAAACCCTGCTCGGTAAAATGCTGATTGAGGGTCTTGAGATCGGGGTGCCTTTTTCTCCAACCATCCACATGAAAGGTTTGCTCTGCAGTTAGGGTAGGGTAAAGACCTCCCATAATGGAAAGGCGTGAAGCCCCGCAAACGGCTTGCTGGCAATAAGCCCTTTCGAAAAGCATACCAGTGGAAGCAAGTTGATCAATGTGGGGTGTCTTTACTTTGGAACCATAAGAACTTAGTTCCGGTCTAAGATCGTCGATTGCAATAAAAAGAACATTTGGCTTAATATTTGAAAATGCAGGGAAGAGGGTGATTAGACAAATCGACAAATAATAAAAATAAGTAGTCATGGCAGATTGGATATTAAAAGAGAACTCCTTGTATGTTTTAATCGCATTGCAAGTAAATAAGCCATTATTTAGAAGTTTAATAAGTCTGAAAGCATTTATTCCTCCTACCGTTTAATTTTATTCAAAATAGCCAATCAAAATGAAACTGTTCTTTTTACCCCTTTTAATTTTTACATTGAATTTGATTGCCCCTTTTTTGGTAGCATCTGTTGTGAAAAAGCCCAATCTGATCGTAATTATGTGTGATGACTTAGGTTATGCTGATGTGGGTTTTAACGGATGTAAAGATATTCCCACTCCCAATATTGATTCGATTGCAAAGAATGGGGTGCGCTGTACCAGTGGATATGTCGCCTACGCTGTGTGCGGTCCCTCGAGGGCGGGTTTCATGACCGCCCGCTATCCGCAAAGATTTGGATTCGAAAGAAATCCTCAGTATCAGGCAGAGGATCCAAATATGGGGCTTACTCGTGAGGAGAAAACGATTGCGGAACTTCTTAAACCTGCTGGATATCATTCTGGAATTATCGGAAAATGGCATTTGGGTGCA
>Ga0209090_10000917_pt1 | contig 18866 bp, 16 predicted proteins | sample ArcticOcean_MG_C_9_FD_187432 | JGI IMG/M metagenome (GOLD analysis project Ga0209090, IMG submission 187432) | Marine microbial communities from western Arctic Ocean - ArcticOcean_MG_CB2_152 (SPAdes) (version 2) | ecosystem: Environmental > Aquatic > Marine > Oceanic | place: Arctic Ocean... | reverse complement strand
CAGGTGTTATTCATGCTGTGAGGCTGCTTTCTTGGTTAGTATTAAAGCTTAATGGCTGGAAGGTCATTAACGTGGCGCCCACACATGGAAGTTACCTTATTGTCGCAGCACCACACACGTCTAACTGGGACTTTCCCCTAGGTATTGCCATGGCATTTCATATGCGCTTGGAAGTGTATTTTATTGGTAAGCACACACTATTTAAAGGCCCTACTGGCCCAATCATGCGCTGGTTAGGGGGTATTCCGCTGAATCGGGAAGCGAGTAAAAATTTTGTAGATACATCAATTGAGGTTTACGCTAATAACGAAAATTTGATTTTGGCCATCGCGCCTGAGGGTACCCGTAATAGCGTCACACGCTGGAAAACGGGGTTTTATCACATGGCTAAGGGCGCAGGCGTACCCTTAGCACTGGCTTACTTTGATTACGCGACGCGCACTGGCGGCATTGGTAAAGTTCTTAAACCGAGCGAAAATATGGCTGCTGACATGCAGGTTATCGCCGATTTCTATCGCCCCATGGTAGGGAAAAATCCAAGCAACTATAACTCGGACATTACTGGAACTCAAACGTGACTGGAGTCTAATCTTAGCAAAACTGAAACACCCTAAAGCTGCGCTTTTAAGACTACAAATTTTGGGTGGCCACCCACCTGCTCAACCCGCGAAAACCAACGTTTAAGCTTCGCGTGGTAGCCTAAGTGACGATTACCTACCACCCAAAACTCACCACTTGCAGTCAGTACCTGAGCTGCTTGGGCAAACATACGCATAGCAATTTGATCACCCATGACACGCTCTTGGTGGAAAGGTGGGTTACATAAAATCAAGTCGGCTGATTGCGAAGGTATTTCAGTTAGACAGTCACCCGCTATAAATGCACACTGTGCAGCAACACCGTTGGCAGTGGCATTAATCGTCGCTGATGCCACTGCCATATAGGATTCATCGATGCCAATAACTTCACATTGTGGCCACTTTTTGGCAGCAACAATCGCTTGGATGCCATTGCCACAGCCTAAATCAATGATCCGTTGAAAAGGCCCCTTTGGAAATAAATGTAATAGCACTTGAGCCCCTGGATCTAGTTTAGTACGACTAAACACACCACTAAAGTGGTGTAAAAAAAGTCCATACGATGGCAACTCCCATGACGTCTCTGCTGGCTTTAAAGTTTGCTTTAACGCTGCTTTATTTTCCCTAGCATTACTCCCAGCATTACTCGCGGCATTAATCCCACCATGGTTGCCAGCAAAGACTAAGCGAGCCTTTTTACGCGCCAAGCTAGTGGTCACTGTTCCTAGCAGAGACTCCAGTAGCTGATAAACAGCTTTGTCCATGTGCTTCACCATTATCGGCATAATAATTAATGCGCTGGGAGTCAGTTGGGATAAGATGCGTTGCAACTGATCACGCAATAAAGCATGACTTTTAGGCAGTCGAAATAAGACAAGGTCAAAGGGGCCTTGGGGCGTTTTTTGGGCCGGCACAAAATGAGCCAAAGGCAGTTGATTAGCATAGGCATTGTGCTGCAGACCAAGGTGCGCAATATGGGAATCACTCCAAAGAGTTGGCAATGAGCCATCCAGCGCCACCATGGCCTTGGTCACCCCACAGGTAATGGCACCAAAGGGTTCGTTGACCATGAGCACTCGGCTCTGGGTATTGAGTAAAGCTTCTGCCTGCAAGTATTCAAGCGCCAATACATCGGCCTGGTCAAACGCTTGTAAGGTCTCATTGGCAGAATATGGCACCCTCGCCACTACTAATTCACCCAGAGCACTGATCATTAATGGTTGTGTCATTTGATATGTGGTTAGGGTGCTAATCGATCAATAGACCAAGCATCCCCTGCTTGTCGATATCTAAAGCGATCGTGTAAACGACTAGGCTGGCCTTGCCAAAACTCAAATTGCACAGGTTTCAGACAAAATCCCATCCAATCTTGTGGGCGCCTAACAGCTGTGGTTTGGGTATGCTGATCAAGCTGGGCAACATTAAACTCTAGATCTGAAAGACCAGACACTACCTGACTTTGTGCTGTTGCAGCAGCACTCAATTGGCTGGCTCTTGGGCGACTGTTAAAGTAGTCGTCAGACGTGGCCTCTGAGACCCGACTCACGGTGCCAGAAATGCGCACCTGTCGCTCCAATGCTTGCCAATAAAATAGCACCGAAGCTTGAGGGTTATGAGCAATATCTTGCCCCTTTTCACTGCGACTATCAGAGTACCAAACGACACCATTATCATCGTAACTTTTCATTAACACCATGCGTGCACTTGGCATACCTGTTGCTGAAGCTGTGGCTAATGCCATAGAGGTCGCATTGAGTGGACAAGCGACTTCAGCCGCCTCCATCCAATCAGCAAACTGCTGCCATGGGTCTAAAGCTAAGCTTTGTCGACGCAAACCTTCGGCCTCATACTCGCGCCGGTAATCTTGATAATTTTGAGTAGACATACACCTGACCTGCTTTGAGTTAGTAAATAATCACACTGTTATTATATGCTTCTGCGGCCTTAGCCGAAACCGTTATCCAGTCCGCTTAAAAACAAAGCATGGAACGGCGCCAGACAAAGAAGTAAAAGTGAGTAAATTTACCACACGATTGAGGTTAGAGATTTCAAATTAGTTGTTTTTAATGTAAAGTCACGGGTCTTGTGAGAAACCTCTCCCGTTAAATACACTCGCCGCTTTAGAAAGGGCATTGCCATGAATTTGAAATCTTTAGTGTTTCGTTTTTTAACCCGATTTTTACTTCCCATAGCGATCATTGCAGGTGCCGTGTACGGTTTTATGCATCTGAAGGGTTCACGCCCCAAAGCTCCTGCTAAACCTGTGACAGAGCAAGTTTGGGGAGTATCAAGCCACCAAGTTTCACTCAGGGATATTGCACCTGAAGTGACTCTTTATGGTGCCGTGGAAGCGAGTGAAACAGTTCAATTAAGCTCAACAGTGAACGCCTTTGTTAATAAGGTAAGTATCGGCCGTGGCGATAGGGTCAGCAAAGGTCAACAAATCATCGAATTAGATGACCGTGAATTACGTTTAACGCTAGCACAACGAACGGCTAGCCTAGCGGATGCTAAAACTCTCATTAGCACGGAAACAAATAGCCACCAAACGAATCAAAAAGCACTATTAATTGAGCAGCAACTGCAGGCCATCAACCAAAAAAACTTTGACCGCCAGCAGCAGTTGGTGGCGAAGAAAGTGGCCCCTACTTCACGCTTAGAAGATGCCACTCGGGCCCTCCAACAACAAGAGTTATCCATACTGAATCGTAAAAACACCATTGCCAACTACCCGAACCGTATTGCACGCCTTAAATCTCAAGTGACTCAAAATCAGATCCTTCTTGAATTTGCTGAGCTAGACCTAGAACGCACCAAAATTTTAGCACCCTTTGATGGGCGTGTTCTTAGCGTTGATACAGCCACTGGTAATAGGGTTCGCAATGGTGATTTAGTAGTTAAACTTTATAATACTCGAAGTCTTGAAGTCCGCAGCCAAATTCCAGCTCGTTACCTACCCATGATGCAAACAGGTAATTCTGGTGCGGCACTGGCAGCCAGTATTTCTCACCAAGGCAAAACTTACGCACTTAAATTAGATCGACTATCGGCAGAAGCATCTGCGAGTCAGGGTGGCATTGACGCCTTTTTTAGCCTTAGTGGTGGCCAAGAAATTGAAGTGGGTCGAAATCTTCAGGTGAAGGTCAAACTGCCCACCCAAACCAATGTCGCAGCACTACCCCCGCTTGCAATTTATGGCCAAAACCGTATTTACCGAATTATAGACCAGCGACTTGAGGCCTTGAGCATAATGCGAGTAGGAGACTGGACTAGCCCCAGTGGTGAACAGTTAACCCTCGTTCGAAGTGCTGAGTTACAAAGCGGTGATCAAGTGATGACAACCCAACTTCCCAACGCCGTTACTGGCTTATTAGTAGAATCACGCTAGGTAGGCATAAGCACATGATGCAATCATTTATTCACCTTTTTGCGAATCACAAAGTAGCTCCTAACCTGCTGATGTTATTGTTGTTTATCTCAGGTGCATACGGGCTAAAGCAGCTGAACACTCAGTTCTTTCCAGATTACGCGGTTAACACAGTCATTGTTGGGATTGCTTGGCCTGGTGCTGCCGCAGAGGATGTGCAAAATAGCATCACGATACCTGTTGAGCAACAGCTGAAGAATGTTGCCAATGTAGATAAGGTTAGTTCCAGTACCACACGTGGTGGAGTGACTATTCGGATAACTGTTGAAAGCGGTGCTAATTTTACAGAGACCACTAATGCAATAAAACAACGCGTCGATGCTGTTCGCAATCTGCCCACTGATGCTGAAACACCAACCATCGAACAGTTTGTAATGCGTGAAAACGTTGGTACTATTTTGATTACAACAGACGGTCCAGTTGATGAGCTAACCAGCTTGGCCCGTCAGGCAGAACGAGAACTCTTGGCAAAAGGCATTAGTAAAATTGAATTCTTAGGCTTGCCAAAACAAGAGATTGCAATTCAAGTTAAACCCAGCACTATGAACGATCTGGGTCTGTCACTAAGAAGTATAGCTGGGCTGATCAATAACCAGAGCCAAGATGTAATGGCCGGCACCGCAGGCCGCACAGATGGTTCAAAACAGTTACGCGCCATTGGGAAAGTGTCAGACGTCAACAGCTTTGAACAGCTTCCACTGCTTACTGAAGATAATGCTCAGCTCCTTCGCCTTGGTGATGTAGCAGACATTACACTGCGTCCCAAGGATGACCAAAGTACCATTAAATACGATGGCAAACCTGCAATTGAACTCACGATTATGCGAAGCAAAAGTGATGACACTATCAAAACTGCGGCCATTATGAATAATTGGGTACTTAGTGCCAGAAAGCGCTTCCCTGAGGGCGTTGAGATAGTGGTCTATGACGAAAGGTGGCTTTTATTAAAGGCGAGAATTAGTCTTTTAATCAATAATGGCGCCTACGGTTTGCTTTTTGTGGTTGGTTTATTGTTCATGTTTCTTAATTCTCGGGTTGCATTTTGGGTGGCTATGGGGATACCTGCCTCACTCTTAGCTACTTGGGGAGTGATGTACCTCATTGGTGGGTCAATCAACATGATCAGCCTGTTTGGTATGATTATGGCGTTGGGCATCATTGTCGATGACGCCATAGTCGTGGGTGAAGATGCACTTACACACTACCAGCAAGGAGAACCACCTCTTCAAGCAGCTTTAGGTGGAGCACAGCGAATGATGGGACCCATTACCGCGTCTTCCTTAACAACTATAGCGGCTTTTTTACCACTACTGCTGATCAGTGGGGCCATTGGTAGTATCCTTGCTGATATCCCTATTGTGGTCATTTGTGTCATTTTGGTGTCTTTGGTTGAATGCTTTTTAATCTTACCAGGCCATCTGCACCATGCCCTAAAAAATCAAGCCAATAAAAAACCCTCGCGCATCCGATCAGGGTTTGATCGAGGTTTTGATAGTTTTAAAAACAGGATCTTCCGACCTGCAGTCACCTTTGCAATTGACTTTCGCTTCGTAACTTTCAGTTTAGCCATCACCGCATTAGTTTTGGCTGTGGGGCTGCTCGTGGGTGGACGTATTCAATTTGCCTTTTTCCCAAGCGTAGATGGCGACAGTATCCGGGCTAACGTGCAATTTAGTAGTGGCACGCCGGCAAGCGAAGTCGCATCCTATTTAATTAAGGTAAATGATGCTTTGCTTGAGACTGAAGAAGAATTAGGGGGTGACCTGATCAGTGAGCAAGTAAGCTATTATGGAACAAACAAACTGCCAACGGCTGGCATTTCTAGTACTGAACAAATTGCATTACTGAAGGTTGAACTAGATAGTTCAAAAACGAGGGTTATTACTAATGCTGAATTTATAGAAATATGGAATAGCAAAATCCCCAAGGTTCCCGGATTAGAAAAGATTATTATTGATCAACCTCAATCTGGACCACCAGGCAAGCCTATTGAAGCTAATATTACAGGTGCAAACGCAACTGTAATGAAAGAAGTGGCTCTTAAACTGCAAACATCTCTTAAGCCGTTTACTGGTGTTCAAAACATTGATGACAACCTACCCTATGGAATGGAACAACTGATCTTCAATCTCACTCCAGAAGCCGCAACCCTAGGCCTCACAAGTGAATATATTGGCAGCCAACTGAGGTACGCCTTTGATGGAGTCACGGTGCAAAGTTTTTACCTAGGATCAGACGAAATTGATGTGCGCCTTATGTTGAAAGACCAAGACCGTAATCGCATTTCTACCTTGTATGCCCTTCCCATTATACTGCCCTCAGGTAACACTGTTCCTTTACTGGAGTTAGTGGAATTTAGCTCCCGCAGGGGTATTGATAAGTTCAGTAGTAGAGATGGTCAGTTAATGGTGACCGTTAAAGCAGATGTAGACGTAGGTGCAACCAACGCCAACGTGATTATTGCAGCTTTGAAGAAAGATACGATTCCAAATCTTGAACGGGAATATGGTGTGAAAATCAACTTTGGTGGGGCAAAAGAAAGGGAGAGGGGCACTTTGGGCGATATGATGACTGGGTTAGTCTTAGCCCTTATTCTCATCTACATCGTTTTAGCTTGGGTATTCGCATCTTATGCATGGCCTATTGCTGTAATGTTTACCATCCCATTTGGGTTAACAGGTGCCGTATTAGGCCATCTTGTTATGGATAGAGACCTGACCATACTGTCATTATTTGGCTTATTTGGACTGTCTGGCATTGTCATTAACAACAGTATTGTGTTGTTGTCTTTTTATAAGGGCTTCCGTGAACAAGGTATTGCCCCTAAGGAAGCTATTATAGAGGCGGCATGTCAAAGGCTGCGGGCAGTGCTGCTCACTTCAATGACTACTATTGCTGGGCTAACGCCTATTCTGTTTGAAAACTCACTACAGGCGCAGTTCCTAATCCCAATGGCAATATCAATTGTTTTTGGCTTGGCACTAGGCACGCTGCTCATCTTATTTGTAGTGCCTTCCATGATATTAATGTTAGAAAACTTAAATGCCATTCTTGCAGGCAGAAAACGCAGTACCTAAAGCGTAAACATGGCTTAAAAAAGTCGCAACTGCTGCTGCGAGTCTGGAGCTTTTAATTTAAGGCCCATACCCAACAAACGCACACCCTGTCTCTGTTGCTGCGGCAGGCCGCTGTGAAATGCGGTCTGCAACAAGGTCTTAAAAAAATCTAGGTTAATCTCAACACTGGCTTGCTCTCGGGTTAATTGAGAAAAATCGGCAAACTTTAACTTCACTACGACACCTGCAACTTCATAATCTTGAGAAAGCTTATGCCATCGCTCCAGTAGTTCAGTATACAAAGGAGATAAGGCATCACTGCAGGCTTGTATATTTGCTAAGTCTTGTGTATAGGTATTTTCGACAGACACAGACTTGCGCACTCGACGGGTCTGCACGGGCCGATGGTCTTCACCGTACCTTCTTGTCGCTAAGGCTTGCCCCATGCGGCCAAATTTTTGCTCTAGTTCTAACTCACTAAAAGACCGAAGATCAGCACAGTTTTGAATGCCATGCGCAGCTAATTTAGCAGCACTTACGGGGCCAATACCTGGTATTTTTGTGACGCAAAGGCGAGCACTAAACTCATCAAGCTCACTGGGTTTGACAACAAATAAGCCATTCGGTTTAAGCCAGTCACTGGCCACTTTGGCAATAAACTTGTTGGGAGCCACACCAGCAGAAATAGTAATGCCAACCTCCGCCTCAACAGTAGACCTTATATCTTGCGCAATTAGGGTGGCGCTCCCACCAAACAAGGGAGAGTCTGTTACATCGATAAACGCTTCATCTAAGGATAAAGGTTCTATGGTCGTGGAGTAACGCTTAAAAATGGACATTATTTGTTGTGACACGGCCTTATACAAAGCCATTCGACCAGGCAAAATCAGCAACTCTGGGCAAGCACGAATGGCTTGAGCCGATGCCATAGCCGAGTGGACACCAAATTTTCGAGCTGGGTAGTTGCAGGTAGCGATGACTCCTCGACTATGTGCAGCGCCACCAATAGCAATCGGCCGATAGCGGTAACTCGGCACTTCGCGCATCTCTACAGCGGCATAAAAGCAGTCACAATCACAATGAATTATCTTTCGACTCATCGGCACCCTACTTAACTTTATTACTGTACATATAACCAGCATTTTACATATAATACAGAATACATCAAGTCTTGCTATACACCCGTCTAGCGCTTGCGCAGTTAAAGCGATATTATCAGGGCTGATTATTTTGGCGTTACCGAGACTTATATGAACCCACAAACAGAACTTGAAGCTGCAGCCTTTCGTAGCCTAGTTAAGCACCTAGATAGCCGCAAAGATGTACAGAACATTGATCTAATGATCTTGGCTGGGTTTTGTCGCAACTGTATGAGCAAATGGCTGTTAGCCGCAGCTGATGAGCAAAGTGTAGCGATGAACTATGATGAAGCTAGAGAGCATATCTATTGCATGCCTTACGGTGAATGGAAAGAACATCATCAGTTACCTGCAACTGAAGAACAAATTAAAACTTTTTCAGCCATGGAAAAAGCCAAAGAAATAGTGAATAGTTAGTGCCATGCCTACTTCATCTAACGCCCAAAACACACGCCCACTGATGCAAGCGCTTGAAGAAAAGATAAAACTACTAATCAGCCAAAATTTAGTTATGAGCCTAGAAATTGCCCAATTAAAGCAGCAAAATGACCATTTGATGACCCAACTGAGGGAACAAGATGGCCCCACTGAGACAATAATTCATCCCTAGGAGATACTTTCTGCTGACAAATATTGGCACATTCTTGCGCCAGCATGGAGCGCTAGCTGGATTGGTTTTATTGCTTGTGGGTGCTTTTCTGCTTAAGAATGCAGAAAAGACGGACCATCCATCTGAACTCAGCTCAGCCACTAACACTCGGGGGCTCTCTAGTGCGAACGTGGCAGCGCGCATTAGTCAGGCGATTGAGTCTACCTTTGACACCAAGGTAGAACCCATACCAGATTTTTTAGCTATTACTGATGTAAAATTAAAAAAGACAACTTTTTTTAATTATTTGAAGAAGCTGACAACAGAAGCAAATTACAAAATTCTTCAACTTCGTGCTGAAATTAAAGGTATGAATCCCCAGCGTCTGACACACCAACAGACCCAATTGCTTAATCGCTTATCCAAAACATACAAAATAAAAGTGGCAGAGCCTATTGAGCAAATCGATTTACTGTTGCACAAGGTGGGAATCATACCCGCGTCCTTAGTGCTGGCCCAAGCGGCTAATGAAAGCGCATGGGGGACCTCTCGGTTTGCAATTCAGGGTAATAATCTTTTTGGTCAGTGGTGTTTTAGTTTGGGCTGTGGCCTAGTTCCAAACGGTCGTCCTGTTGGAGCAAATTATGAAGTACGCAAGTTTAAAGACCCACAAGCATCTGTAGATGCCTATATGCGTAACTTAAACCGTCATGGCAGTTATGCAAATTTGCGTGATATTCGAGCATGCTTAACTAAGCACTCTGAAACAGTCACGGGTCGAGCCTTATCGGCTGGATTAATCAAGTATTCAACGCGTCGTGCAGACTACATAGATGAAATAAGATCAATGATTCGTGTTAATAAACTAGAAGCTTGGCAAAAAACTTGGTGGGGTAATAACAATCAACATCCGTGCAGCAAGTTGGTGCAGTTTGAGCGTCCAAAAGTGGCTACAGAAGACCCTGTTCATGGTATCACTCAGCCTAGTAACAATTAATAAACTAAGTTCGTAAGCCAGATTAATAAACTAAGTTCGTAAGTCAGATTAATAAACTAAATTAATAAGCTAGCTTTTTAGGGCCTAGTGAAATGAATTGAAGATTAACTCAAGATTTACTGGGAGTGAAAAAAACATGCTCATGATGCCCATCACTACTCATAGATGAAGACAGAAAGGCGCTGGGTTGTCGCTGAACCTTACAATGACTTAAATAACCTACGCAAAAAATGAGTATGGTTGGGCATACTACTTGTCGGGGGTCTTGAACTAACCAGTAAACAACCCGATATACTTTAGGTATGAAAGGCTAAAAGTGTTTAGCCTTCCATCAAAACAGGCAGCTAATAAATGAGTTTAGAATGGCTTTTAGTACTTTTGTTACTGGGGATGATTTACTGGTGGGATACCAGTGCGGCCAAGGATCGGGCGCGATTGGCTGCAAAGCAACAGTGCGAGCTACAAGACCTGCAATTGCTTGATGACACTGTTGCCCTTAAAAAAACTCGTCTTAAACGTGACCGTCGCGGACACATCTCATTTTTGCGACAGTTTACTTTTGAATTCAGCAGTGACGGTGAACAAAGAACTCAGGGGGAATTACATTTACTGGGGAAAAAAATGACTCACCTGCATCTGGAAGTGCATCGAATACACTAGATTACGCCACAACCCTAGAGTTTAACCACCACTCTGCTAGAATGGCGTTCCACAAGGTCGTATCATTATCCATTTTGAGGAATATCTAGTTGTCGAATCTACCAGTCATCATTGGTTTTGGCGGAATAAATGCCTCTGGTCGAACCTCTTCCCATCATGGTTATCGCCGCCTCGTTCTCGATCACTTAGATACCCAAAGCCGGCTCGACACTCTCACTGATTTAGCGACATTAACCAATAAAGCCACTTTTTATAATGGTCTTTATTACTTAGCTGGTGAAGCACAAGGATTGACTCAGGCACAGTTAACAGAGCAACTAGGTGACCAGGTCAAGGACGCAACTCTGATCCGGCCAATCCGAACTGAAGCCTACGATGTGGAAAAACTAGTACTGAACAAAGTGGCACAAATAGTGCCTGCGTCTGGTGATTGCACTTGTATTCGCATGCGCAAGCGCCACTTGCCCAATCAGCTACCAGATAATTGGCAAGTAAGCCAGATCGATGGTGACACGGTCGAAGTCACCATAAGTGGCGCATTCACAGCTATTTTGCCAGATACCAAGCGCGCGCCAGTAAGTGCCGCAGGCCAGCTGCCCGATGGCTTTGATCCCAGTTCTCTTTATCAGTCACGTAACCACCCTCGTAATTTACAAATGACCGTATTTGGTGCGTCTGATGCTCTTAGTTCCACTGGTATTGCTTGGCAAATTATGCAAGATCATGTGGCACCAGATCGTATTGCTGTCTACGCAAGTAACTCCATTGGTCAGTTAGATGAAGCTGGTTTTGGTGGTTTATTAAAAAACCCGAGTACTGGCAAGCGCATCACTTCAAAGCAAATGCCGTTGGGTTATGGTCAAATGCCCGCTGATTTTGTTAACGCTTATTTATTAGGTAGTGTTGGCGCGGTCGGCTCTGCCCTAGGCGCATGTGCAACGTTTTTATATAACCTGCGAAATGCTGTTGAAGATATTAAAAGTGGGCGCCGTGATTTGGTCATCGTTGGGGGCAGTGACGCACCCATTACACCAGAGGTTATGGAAGGTTTTCGCACCATGGGTGCCCTCGCTGAAGACCATGAGTTATGTGCTTTAGATGGTAGTAATGAGGCGGATTTACGTCGGACTTCTCGGCCATTCTCTACTAACTGTGGTTTTACTATGGGCGAAGCCTCCCAGTGGATTGTGCTCACCAGTGATACATTAGCACTCGCGCTTGGCGCCCAAATTCATGGCGCTGTGGCAGGTGTATTCGTCAACGCAGATGGCCATAAAAAGTCAATATCAGCCCCAGGCATCGGTAATTATGTGACCTTAGCTAAGGCCGCAGCCCTAACAGAAAGCATACTCGGTGCTGAATCATTGCGCCATCGTTCTTGTGTGCAGGCCCACGGCACCAGTACGCCCCAAAACCGCATTACTGAATCTCACGTTATCAATGAAACGGCCAAAGCCTTTGGGATAAAAGATTGGAAAGTTGCTGCGGTTAAAGCTTACCTAGGTCATTCTCAAGGCACAGCCGGTGGTGACCAACTTGCTGTGTCATTAGGCTTATGGCGCTACGGCATTTTGCCAGGTATCGCTACCATAGATCATGTTGCAAGCGATGTGCATGATAGCCATCTAGCAATTCAAGCAGCGCACCATGAAGTGGGCGCAGAGGGTATCGACACAGTACTGCTGAATTCGAAAGGTTTTGGTGGTAACAATGCCAGTGCAGTATTAATGGGCCCACATGTGGCTAATCGACTCATGATTAAAAAGCATGGGCTTAAAGCCATGGAAAATATGCGCTCAGCCCAAGAGAAACATACTCAGGCTGCCAACGATTATGACCTCCAAAGTATGCGTGGATTATCAAATCCCACTTATAAATTTGGTCATAACGTTTTAACTGGTGAAGATTTGCTTATCAATCGCCATCAAATTGTTATTCCTGGGTATGCCAAAGCCATCGATTTATCAGTTAGCAACCCATTTGAGGACATGTGCTAGCCTGCCCTGTTCAATAAACTACTTCTGCAGATTTCCATGCTGTTAATTAATTCTTAACGCATCTAATGTGTTCTTTACCGTCTGCATAGCAATCTCAGATAAGGATTCACTTCGCAACTCGGCCAACACCAGCAATACTCGAGGCAGCATATCAGGTCGATTGGGCTGACCTCGCTCTTGCCCAGCCATAGGCATATCTGGCGCGTCTGTTTCTAACACCATATCTGTCAATGGCAATGCTTGGGCCAAGCGCCTCATAGCTTGAGCCCGCTCATAGGTTAGGTTGCCACCTATGCCTATTTTAAACCCCAAATGAGTAAACTTTTCAGCTTGTTGCAGGCTGCCACTAAAGCCGTGCACAATACCGCCTTGGTTAAATTTTAACTGCCGTAACAACTGACCTAAGCGATCATTAGCCTTACGGCTATGAATAATAAGAGGGAGCTGGGTGTGTTGAGCAAGCTTAACCTGAGCAACGAACCAGGCTTCTTGATGCTCTATAGAAAAGCCCTCAAGTGACGTGTCCAAAGCAAAGTCTAGTCCAATCTCCCCTATGGCTAAAGGCTTATGACGTTCAATGGCTGCAGTCAACACTGTAAGGTGCGCTTGGGTATGTTGATTACTAAAGTAAGGATGAAGACCCAGGGCTAAGTGCCAACTTGGGTATTGTTCACAAAGAGAGATTTGACGAGCAAATGAAGATTCCTTAGTGGCAGGCACCACTAGTTGTGTGACACCTTGGTCAAGGCAGGATTGCCATAAATGGGGTTGCAGACTTTGTAAGCGAGGGTGATCCCAATGACAGTGACTGTCAATCAACTGATGCATTAAACCCCCTCATTGTTTAATAACTGCGATTAATGTTCCCGCGTCGCACGGAAACGAATGTCTGGCCAACGTTCTTCCGTTAGACTCAGGTTGACCCGAGAAGGCGCCAAGTAGGTGAGGTGTCCACCGCCGTCAATAGCCAAATGCTCTACTGCTTTACGCTTAAATTCATCCAGCATTTTATGGTCATCACATTCAACCCAGCGGGCTGTATTTACGCTGATCGGCTCATAGATACATTCTACTTTATACTCATCCTGCAGGCGGTAAGCAACGACTTCAAACTGCAGAACACCCACAGCTCCAACGATCAGATCATTATTTTTCCCTGGCATAAACAGCTGGGTAGAGCCTTCTTCAGATAATTGCTGCAAGCCTTTTTGTAACTGCTTCATTTTTAGCGGATCCTTCAATCGCACTCGCTGAAACAGTTCAGGAGCAAAATGAGGAATACCTGCAAACTTTAGATTCTCTCCAGCGGTGAAGGTGTCACCAATCTGAATAGTGCCGTGATTGTGCAAGCCAATGATGTCACCAGGCCATGCCTGCTCAACATTGGAGCGTTCACCCGCCATAAAGGTGACTGCATCGGCAACTTTAACATCTTTACCTATGCGCACATGGCGCATTTTCATGCCGCGCTCATAACTACCTGAACAAATACGCATAAACGCAATACGGTCTCGGTGTTTAGGGTCCATGTTGGCTTGTATTTTAAACACAAAACCAGTGAATTTAGGCTCTATAGCCTCAACCACCCGTGCCCCTGCATTTCGAAACTTTGGCGCTGGGGCCCATTGCACAAAATAATCCAGCATTTCACGTATGCCAAAGTTAGATAAAGCCGTGCCAAAGAAAACTGGGGTCAGCTTGCCCTCTAGGAACAACTGCATGTCGAATTTATGGCTCGCACCCCGCACCAATTCAATTTCGTCTTTAAGTTCATCTAATAATTCTCCCAAAAACTCTGCGGCTTCATCAGATTCCAAGCCTTCAATTTGGATATCCTCTGCAATGGTATGTCCCTGCCCTGGCGTGAATACATGCAGAGTATCTGTGTAAAGGTTATAAACACCTTTAAAGCGTTTACCCATGCTTATAGGCCAAGTGATCGGCGCACAAGCGATGTTGAGTACATCCTCTACTTCATCTAAAACCTCAATTTGTTCACGAACTTCACGGTCCATTTTATTAACGAAGGTGAAAATAGGGGTGTCTCTTAAGCGGCACACCTCCATCAGTTTAACGGTTCGATCCTCCACACCTTTGGCGCCATCAATGACCATCAGCACAGAATCAACTGCCGTTAAAGTCCGATAGGTATCCTCAGAAAAGTCTTCATGCCCTGGAGTGTCCAAAAGGTTAACGGTGCGTTCTTGATAGGGAAACTGCATCACGGATGAAGTCACAGAAATCCCACGTTGCTGTTCCATTGACATCCAATCAGATGTCGCTTTTTTATCACCTTTCTTACCCTTCACTGATCCAGCGGTTTGAATGGCTTGGCCAAAAAGGAGAAGTTTTTCGGTAATGGTGGTTTTACCCGCATCTGGGTGGGAAATTATGGCAAAGGTTCTTCGTGTTGCCACTTTTTCTGCAATCAAGTTGGACATAGTTGTTAAAATCTGTGGGAGTATGAGGTGGCACACGGAGGCGAGCCTAGAATAGTCTCTATTGTCGCTGATTAGCGCCCCATCCTCAATATAAAACGCTCTAAGATTGATCAATAAATAACCAAAAACCCATCAACTCATTGAGAAATAGTGTAAATTTACATATACTATGCCCGTTTTTACGCCCTCCCTAATATTAGGAAATACCATGTTCGATCTCGCAAGCCGCGCCCCGGCTAATGCAAAAAATGACATACTCTCCGGCCTTACAGTCGCTCTTGCATTAGTACCTGAGGCCGTTGCTTTTGCTTTTGTCGCTGGCGTAGATCCTTTGGTTGGCCTATATGCTGCATTTATGGTGGGTTTAATCACTGCCGTCATCGGCGGTCGTCCGGGAATGATTTCTGGAGCTACCGGCGCATTGGCAGTGGTCATGGTCGCTTTGGTTGCAGATCACGGTGTAGAGTACCTATTTATTACGGTCGTCTTAATGGGCATCTTACAGGTCTTAGCGGGAGTTTTGAGACTGGGTAAGTTTATCCGCATGGTGCCCCATCCAGTCATGTTAGGATTTGTGAATGGCCTGGCGATTGTCATATTTTTGGCTCAACTAAGCCAATTTAAATTTATGGATGATAATGGTAGCTTACAGTGGTTAGAAGGCACCCAACTTTATTTATTACTCGGCCTTATTGCCCTGACCATGGCCATCATTCACTTTTTACCTAAATTCACCAGAGCCGTGCCGTCGTCCCTAGCTGCTATTTTAGTGGTGACCATTTTAGCCGTGAGCTTGAACTTGGATACTCGTTCGGTAGGTGATATTGCTTCTATTGCCGGCGGCTTACCAAGCTTTCATTTACCTCAGGTACCTTATACCCTAGAAACCCTTATTATTATTTTACCCTATGCCATTATTTTAGCAGCGATTGGTTTAATTGAATCATTGCTAACCCTGACTCTAGTGGATGAGATTACTGGCACTCGGGGTCGTGGCAATAAAGAATGCGTGGGCCAAGGTGTGGCTAATACGGTAACGGGTTTGTTCGGTGGTATGGGTGGTTGTGCCATGATTGGCCAGAGCATGATCAACGTTAACTCAGGTGGTCGTGGGCGCCTGTCTGGGATTAGTGCCGCCCTCTTTTTATTGGCCTTTATTTTAGTTGCATCGCCTCTTATTGAGATGATTCCAGTGGCCGCTTTAATTGGAGTTATGTTTATTGTGGTGGTCGGTACTTTCGAATGGTCCAGCTTCCGAATTTTGAGGAAAATACCCAAATCAGATGCCTTTGTATTAATCCTAGTGTCTGGCGTGACTGTCATCACCGATCTTGCTATCGCGGTGGTCGTGGGGGTTATTTATTCAGCCTTAGTATTTGCGTGGAAGCATGCTAAACATACACAAGTGACCCATAAAGATATAGATGGTAGTCGCATCTATTATTTGCGAGGACCGATTTTCTTTGGCTCAGTGCAGAATTTCTTAGAATTATTTGACCCAAAACAAGACCCAGATGATGTAATTATCGATTTTGAGCGGTCTCGTGTGGCTGACCACTCTGGTTTGGAAGCCATCGATACCCTAGCCGAACGCTATTCGCGCGCAGGTAAAACCCTCCATCTGCGCCACCTCAGTGCAGAGTGTAAGATACTCCTTTCTAAGGCTGGCAACATGGTAGAACTCAACGTCATCGAAGACCCAGACTATAAAATTGCTACCGATGTTTTAGGCTAAACACCCATGCATCTTCGCGCATACCATCAACGCCAAGGTAATAATCTTGGCGTTTTTGTTTGCACTCAAAACCCATCGACTGATATAAATTAACCGCAGCTTGATTGGAAGGGCGCACTTCCAAAAATAACTCTGTTACCCCTCGAGAACCTAACTCATTAGTCGTTGCTTGCAGTATTTTTCGACCCCAACCCAAGCCTCTAAAAGGCTCATCCACCACAATATTTTGCACATCAGCTTGGTCGAGCACGTAACTCGCTACGACGTAAGCAATAGCAACACGCGTCTTGTCATCAATACCTACGTTAACCAGACAAGTGCCCCTTAAACTAGCTTGCAAAACACCTGTGAGCTGTTTTTTTGACCAAGGTGTTTCGTGATAGCCTAATTTGAAGGCGAGGATCTGATCAATATCACTTTCGACTAAAGACCGAATCAACATCACTAATTAACCTATTTTTTCCGTCAAAAGTAATGGTTGTAGATGTTTCCAGGTCTCCGCTTTCAGACTAGGAACAGCTAATAGTTGATGCAGGCTATGACTGAAAATAGATGGTATGGTCATATCAGACAGTTCAATGTAGCCACTGTCACCTAAGCTCATATCAGCCTTAAGCAATTGCATGGCCGCGGGCCCCATGACTAGGAGCGCACTACATGGCTGTTCCTTGAGTAACTTTAGCAGACTATATTGAAGCCCACTTTGAGCGCCTGTTAAAGAGTGGTCCCCATGGGGGCCAGGCACCAAGGGCCAGTTAAATTCCATAGAGGCTGCAGGCATGGTTTGCCTGGTAGAATCTTTTAACATTGGCCTTAAGGCATTAACTATCGATGTCTGTAGCCGCTGAATTGGGCTACTCATGGTTGCGCCCTCGTGGGCAGGGATGTCGTTAACGACTAAAACGCCATTGGCATACCAAGATAACCCTAGGTGCAGCGCTGCAATCCAGTCTGATGCCAATGAAGGCGATGAGAGCAAACTCTCTGAGATTAATTGAGTTCTATCTGGTTGCAGTTGCGCCTCCAGTTTCTGTGATGCACTTGTATACTCTATGGTTTCTGGTGATGAACTAAGGGAGTGCAAGGCACCAGCGACTGCAGCAGCTTGTATCTGACCCGGGATCAGAGCTTGCTCTTGGCTTCGGTCAAAGTTTTGTGGCTCTGTAGCTGGCAATGTTGCTGGTAATACGACTGGGGCTTCGGCAGCAACTGACAACACTGAGGTTTTAGGTGCTATCTCTGCAGGCGCTATCTCTGTAGACCCCAGTTTCTCACTGTCCAAAGAGTGGCTGTTTTCTTGTTGCCACGACACAGCATTAGCTTGGCTTGCCACCAGTGAGCTAGTTGGCAGCCAACTCGTAATACCGAGTGCCTTCAAATATTGAAGCCGCTGAACCTCTTCAAGTGACGGGTAAGTGACCATAAATTATCCTAAAACCTCAATAGATGTTGGTATCAAGTTGAGCGTATGCTAATGAGATTTTAACCAAACACTAGCCCCAAAATGACTCATATCGATCAATTTTCATACAAAGTTGGAAACATCTTACCGCTCAACTCATCTCCATTTTGATAGTCGTTAGCCTCCATAATGGTCCTTTCTGCTTGGGCCCAAGCTCCTCAATACCCAACCTTGGATTCTTCTTTTGCCATTCTTAAGGTGTGATCCTTTGACCCATGCAATACCTTCAAGCTTGGTTACCGAGACCATTGGCAACCAAAGGACACACATAGATGCCTCAAAATCAAAATATCATGACGGAAGAGTGCTCCAAACCTAGATCCAGCTTTTCTCAAAAACCAAAAACCATAATTGAATTGATCTTTTTGCACCCATTAACTCAGCGGCAATTAATGGAAAGGGATTTTGGAAGACAATGTTTTCATGACCTTGATGGCGATCCCACATCCAAAAACCTTCAAAATACCCGGGGCATCTTTACCTTTGGTATGCCTAACTAAGCGCGAGCTTGGATGCTTCATGTTGGCATCTATGCCATGGGTTAATTCTTCGATCCATTGAGAAGAAAATTTGCCTTTTAGGAAAACTGCTCCATCGACTTTAAACTGATCAATTTCATGCTGGGTTAGGATATCAGTAATGGGCATACCTTTTCATTATTTAGCGATTCAACGCCTAAGGTCTATATAAAGTGACTTCTTATGGTTAGATTGCACATGCCATATCTTGGCCACAACACATGGGAGATTTTATCTTTCCATGGTCATTGGGACATTTAGAAACCT
>Ga0209090_10000913_pt1 | contig 18916 bp, 9 predicted proteins | sample ArcticOcean_MG_C_9_FD_187432 | JGI IMG/M metagenome (GOLD analysis project Ga0209090, IMG submission 187432) | Marine microbial communities from western Arctic Ocean - ArcticOcean_MG_CB2_152 (SPAdes) (version 2) | ecosystem: Environmental > Aquatic > Marine > Oceanic | place: Arctic Ocean... | reverse complement strand
TCAGGGAGAAGAAAAGACTGGCGAAACTGCTCAAGGAGCATCAAGAAAAAGAAAAGCGCGAAAAACAAGAGCGCCAGAAGCTCTTGGTCGAACAACAACGCAAACTGATGCCGAAGAAAACCAGAGTTAATTCTCGCAACGCCAAGTCTCTTTCACGTGCGATAAAAGAAGTGGACGCCAAAATGGAAACGAACGCGTTGGTGAACGCGGTAAAGAGCGAATTGGACAGCCAAGCGGTGGCGACGGAGGCGGTGGCAGCCCTTCTCGAAGGCCTTCCCGGCAACGCGCCCGACGACGAGAATGAAGAAGAACACGCGGCAAAGAATATTTCCCCGGTAACGACGGCTGCTGGCCCAGCTCCTCAGATGCCGAAAGTGAAAGTTCAGGAACTCCCGTTGCCGAAAATTGGCGGATACATCAAATCGACGTGGAAACAACCGGAGCCGTCTTCGTTGAATCCCAAGTCAAAAGGACGGAGGGCTCAAAAGTATAAAGACAACGAAAAGAAAAGGAAGGAGGAGAAGATGAAGAAAGGTACGATTAAAGAAGCCGATTTGGATGGATACTCTTGGCGCAAATACGGAGAAAAAGAACTCAAATCGGGCTCCAGCACCAAATCGTATTATCGGTGCGCGCGTCTCGACTGTCCTGCGAAGAAAACCATTGAAAAGGGCATGACTGTGTACACCTACGCGGAGCACACGCACGATAAACCGGAGGCATCGTTTAAACCGGAGGCTTCGTTTGAAGACACCGAGGACATGAGAAGACACGAACAAGAACTCGATTTGATTTTAGCCGCCGCGGAAGAGATGGATGGAGGAGCGAGCATGGAAACGTCGGAAGAAGAGTTCATGAGGGAAGCGGATCTCGACTATGAGGAGCCAGAAATTGACGAGGAAACTGATCCCGTCGTGCTCGAGCGGCGTCGAGCGAAATGGCTCGAACAACAGATCTTTGGCGATGCCAAGAGAACAAAGTTAGCGCCCGCCGAAGCGGCTGCGTTTCAACAGGATTTTGTTCGAGACCAACAACTGAAACAGAAGAGAAAGTATACGAGAAAGGGTGAGGGGGTCAAAAAAACGGGTCCTGGTTCCGAGAAAAAGTTCAAAGTGACCAACGCGGAATATCAAGGACCGTGCATGCTTTGCGGTACGAGACTCACGCCGTGCTGGAGAAGCGTCGGAAATTTAAAGTTGTGCAACGCGTGCGGTATTCGCATTTACCGCGATTACGCGGTAGAGAAGGAGGAAGCTACCGCGCTCTTGGAACTTGCACAAGGCTCAAGTGCTGCAAAAAGCAAGCAAGAAGCTGTCCGCACGGTGAACGGGAGACTCCCGGGGAGGTGTAAGACCGATCAACAAGACCTCGAGAGATTTGCTTTGAGCAAGTATCCAAAGTTACAATTGGTGCTAACGACTAATCTAGAAACGATCGGGATTGACTTGCCGGCGAAAATGAAGGTTCACAAAGTGAAAGCGCAACCGCAAAAAAACTTCCAAGCGCCGATTGCATCGAGAGTGCCGACGAAGAAGCGCACGATGATCAATTACAAGAAGCGCGTTATTACGCTCGACGAGATTGTGAACAACGACGACGACGACGTTGCGGAGGCGGCCGCAATGCTTCAACTACAACAGCAGCGAGGTACGCGTGTCGATCAGAGCAACAACTATCTCTTCTATCTTCCGATCAAAAAGCGCAGAGACGCTCGGATGAACGAGAACGGCACGTTTACCGCGATTGACACCGTCTCCGGCGAAGACGTTCCAGAGTACATGGATGTCATGCAAAAATCTGGCGGTACCGTGCGAAACCCGCTAAGTTTATTGGCGTCGTCGGTTTCTTTACGACTGGACGATATCGACGAGCCGGAATCGGTGACGCCGCCGGCGACGACGGAAGTACTTGCGTTGCCGACAACGTCGGCGACTACTACCGTCGTCACCGCCGCTGCGGCGGAAAAATCCAACAACGACGTCACTGCGCCGTACGCAGCGCAAGGCGAGGCGACAATAATAGCAGCAACGACGACTGAAATGACGACAGTTGACCCACAATTAAGTTCGATTGAAAACAAAGAGCAAAAAGGAACGACCGTCGTCACCCCGGCCAAGCGAGAGCAACCGCACGCCGGACCAAGAGCGGCGCCCAAAAAACGCACCGCGATTGAAGATTTTATCGAAGTCACGGAGTGGCCGTTGGATACCAATCGATGCATCAACGCCGCCCGATCTAGAAACACTTCTTTAGAAGTCGCCTCGCTGACGACCAAAGCTGCTTGCGACGGACCAATTCAACTGAGGGGCCCGAACGTTCCCATCTCTCGGGACAAATTGGTCGCCGGATTGAAACGCATCGCATCGAACGCGCGCGAAAAAATCGCCAAGCAAAGAATGAAACGCGCGGGCACTGATCCAGAGAGCTTCCAATCTAATCCTTCAAATCGCTCAAACGGACGGTGTGCAATCTCCATTCGCCAAAATTCGTGCAAAAAAGGTGATTTGCAGATGATCATCGTCTGCTCTTCGGAAAATTTCCGCGACGCCATCAGTTGCGCGGAAGATTGCGCGGTGCAAATAAAAGAAGATTTTGATTTTGAGAGCGTCGTCGACGCGCCCTAAAACAAAAGCTACTACAATAACTTAGAAGACGAAACACTTAAAAGAGGATTGAACTCCTCCTCTTCCTCCTCCTCGCGAAAGCGATGGACGAGCACACTATTTGGGAAATAATGAATACACTGTACTGCTATAAAAATAAACAAAAACTCTCTCATGCCGGAGCAGCCCCCGCCGTTTCTTGCTCGACTTCCATCATTAACTCCTCCAACCTTTCCCATTCGGCAAAATACGCGTCTCGCTTCTCTGTCTTCTCGTCAATCTGCTTTTGCAATTTCATCGCTTCGCCGACGTCCGAGCCGCACGCGAGCGTTTTCTCGGAAAGTGCTTCGATGTCTTTGTCCAAAACTTCCATAGCTCTTTCAATCTTGTCGATAATTTTTGGAGCGTTCGCGGCTTCTTTTCTTCGTTTCTCTTTCACTTTTCTTTCCGCAGCTTCGAGTTCTTTCGCTTGTGCGACAGCTTGGGCGGCTTCGTCGTTTTCATTTTTATCGTCGTCGAGCGAGCACTCTTCCACCTCGCAATCGCGAGCGTACAAATCTTGAGCCGTGATTGATTTTCCTTCCGGCCATAATTCGACCTCAATCGCTCTCGTTTCGTCCTCTCGCATGTCTTCGCCGCCTTTGCACCTTACCACGGTCGTCGGCTTTAATCGAGATGCGAATCGCGGGTTATGCGTGACGCAAATCACGCCACCTTTCCAATCTCTCAAAGCGCTTGTGATGGCGTCGATACTGTTCACATCCAAGTGATTCGTCGGTTCGTCCAATAATAGGCAATCGACCGGTTTCAACATGAATCCAGCCAACGCGACGCGCGCTTTTTCACCTCCAGAGAGCTCACCAATGGAACGGTCAATGGCCGCGGTACCGGTTATGCCTAAAGAGCCTAGCGCAGACCGAGCCATTTGATCAGTGATCGTCGCTCTCTTAGACCCAATGCCAGACCCAACTCTGGCAACATCGAGAACGTACTCTAATCCCGTTTTATCCAAAGGCAATTTCTGCGCCAAATCTTGATCAAAGTATCCCAATTCGCAGTCTTCAGACACTCGCAACTCGCCCGATTTCGGCGGTATGACTTTGGCTAACGTTTTCAAAAGCGTAGATTTCCCGGCGCCGTTCCGTCCACAAATTAAGATCCGGCTCTCTCTTTCGATTTCAAACGTCGCGTTCGTCGCGATTGGTTCGTCTTTACCTTCGTATCCCACGCACAAACCTTTCGTCTGAATGTACATCCTCGTCGTGTTTGGCGGATCCGCCAATCTCAACGAAATGTTGTTGTTGTTGTTGTTGTTCTTACTACCACTACTGCTGCTACTGCTGCTACTGCTAGTGTTACTACTACTATTACTATTCATTTCTTCGGCTTCGTCCACGTTCATCGCCCCAGCCGTCTCGGCGTCGATTTTCGCGTCTTTCAAAATCTCCAGCGCTTTTTCCAACTTTTTCTCCTTATCCTTTGCCTGCTTTGCTTTCGTCGCTTTCGCGCCGTACGTGTTTATAAACGTCTCTAACTTTTTCGTCTCCCTCCCGGTTCTTTCGAGGATCTTCGTTGCCTCTTTCGCTTTCGCGGATTTCGCTCGCAAATACTGCGCGTACGAACCGGGATACGAGACCAATTTTTTATTCTTCACCTCGACGATCCTCGTGCACACGTCTCGCAACACCTCCTCGTCGTGCGAGACCAAAAGAGTCGTACCTTTGTACTTTTTTATCCAATTTTGCAACCATTTCTTCGCGTTTGAATCCAAATGATTCGTAGGTTCGTCCAGCAACAAAAAACCTCCGTTCACGCCCGTCTTCTCGCACTCCCCCGCCTCGCTCAACAACAACTTGGCCAAACTCACGCGCATTTGCCACCCTCCCGATAACGACGCGCACGATTGCGTCGCCCACGTCTTCTTATCGAAACCCAAACCCGACAAAACGCTACTGATTCTTTTCTCCGCGTTATCTCCGTCGACTCTTTCCCACTCGTCTCGCGCCTCCGCTTCCTCCGCGGCGCTCGCATTTAACGCGTATTCATCGCCCTCGCCGCCGCCAAACAACGTCTTCTTCAATCGATTCAAAGTCTCCATCTTCGACGTCGCCTCGTCGTATATCGTCAGCGTCGATCCACTCGTCCCGGTTTGTTCTAAATACCCGAGCTGTACGTTCTGCGCAATCACGCACTCGCCGGAATCGTGTTCCATCAATCCTCCGACGGCTTTTAACAGAGAGCTTTTCCCACATCCGTTTGGTCCAATTAAGCCACAACAGTCCCCAGGTTCACATCTGATGGTTTCATCTGAAGAAGTCATGGATAATAAATCCTCCGCGCCGCGCGATAAGCGAATGTTTTTTATGCTCATCACTGCGCCGGCTGTGTCCCCGCGCGGGATTACAGGATGATCATTTGATGATGATACTGAAGCGCGTTGTTGTTCGCTTTTGACGCTGAGGCGAATGTGTTGTCGTTTTCCCCTACGTCTAAGGCTGCCACGGCTGCGCAAGAGGGACGATTCAGACGACGATGCAAGCATAGTATTACGATGATGATAACAATGCCGCACGAACGATGATGAAGAGAACTTTTGAGGAGACTTTGAGGAAGGTGAGAACAAGAGTAACGGGGAAAAGGAATGATTTTGTGTGGTGGGACAACACCTAAAAGTGAGGCATCCGAGCGGAGTATTCGTCGCATGTCGTCCTCGTCAAGAGAGAGCAAAGGTAGTACTCGAAGACGAAGTCCGGAGGATAAAGTCTGCTCTAATAAAACTAGTTTTTATTCGTATTACGTGCTGCTATGTAAAATGTTTTACTCCTCTTTCCCTCTCATCCTCTTCTCGATATGTTCGAGTTCTCTCAAGCGAGTGCTGCTCAGTTTACTCTCCTCTCCATTTTCCGATGTTTTCTTCCCGAGCACGTCGAGGATTACTAACTCCAGCGGTTTAAACCCTCGTTTTTTCCTTTCTTCGTTGATCTTTTCCGCGCCTTGGACGGTTTCCTCGGAGACGACTAAAGCGTCCACGTCCTCTCGAGTGGCGGCGACGGGCCAATTTTCATCCAGAGGGCCAAAGTTTACCCGTAAACCAACCGGCGCGGCAGCTTTGACGAAGTCTTTACAAAACTGTTCTCGCCGTTCGTACGGTTGGAGATACTCTTTGTATTTTTTATTCTCCAGCAACGCTTCGCCGGTGATGCCGACGTCTAAGCGTTTTTCAGTCACCGCGACCGCGGCGGCTAAGAGCCATCGGTGACCGGCGTGCGCGTGGTCGAACGTGCCGCCGACGCAAACGTTGTCGTATCGTTTTGTAAAAGCATCCTGCCCCGTTTCCTCTTCTCCTCTTTTTGCACTCGTACCAGCACCAGAAATATCATCATAATCATCATCATCTCTCCTCTCGCCGTCCCAATACGGCGAATCTCTCAACACCACAATCGCGTCTTTCGCGCACGTCGCTTCCTCCCTTGCGATGGAATCATAAATCATCTTGAGTATCGGTAAAACGTCCACATTTGCATACAAACTCGATATCAAAGCCCCATCGGTGGTAGTAGTATTATTATTATTAGAGTTGCGTTTGTCTTTGATCAAACCGTCGAATTTGAAGTTGATTCGAATTGACCGACTTCTCCGTGTCACGAATGGAATCTTCGCTTCGATTTCTTCTCGAATGGACGTGTACTGTTGTTGTTGCGGGACGTGAATGCTTATCACGCTCGGAATTTCCTCCTCCTCCTCGCTGTTGTTCTTGTTCTCCTCCTTTCCTCCTTCTGTTTCGCTCGTAAACGTCATTCGTAATCTTAATCTCTTTCCCCGCTTTGAGACCGTTGTCGTCTTCGCCGCTTTAGAGAAGCGTCGTATCGAAGGACTTTGAAACGAAAACAGCTTTAAATGTATATATATATCTGCCTCTTTTCGCAGAGTAGTCGATTGAGAAACTCTCGTTTAAAGAAAGAGAGAAGAGATACTCTTTATGTATTAATACGTTTTAGGGGAAATGTCCGCACTTGTACAAATGCGGATGTAATGACGATGAAAATGATCACAACGACGACATCACGGCATCCAAACGCGCGTCTTTCTTCTCCTAAAAACTCTAAAAGTTCTTTTCCCTCTTTCATGAGGAGGAGGAGTCTTTCGATCGTTTATTCAACAAAGACTTATTCATCAAAGTCTTTTCAAGATGATGATGATGAAAATGAGATTTCTTACCAAACCGTCGCCAATCCACTTCAATACACCGCGACGGAACGAGAAGCGATGGACAGAAAAAACTCCCTACTGTGGCAAAAACTCTCACCCGCGTGGCGCGTTTTATTACTCTCCGATGGGTCGGTGACCAGACACTTGAGCGTGTTAGGAGGAAAAGGTTGTTTAAGTGATGATGACGACGACAGTGCAACAAGCAGTCATGTAAGTGAAAGCAACGTGAAAGTCGAAGTGACGTCGATGAAACCGTGCGCGCGAGACAGGTCTCAACCGGAAGATGTGGTGAAGATTAAAGGACCTTTAGTACAGCGAGAGGTATATTTGAGATACGATGATGACGGAAACGACGGAGGGCCGAAGAAGAATAAGAATCCTAATCCTCCTCTCGTGTACGCGTGCTCGTGGTGGAACGCGAACGCGCTGGAGAAGTTTATGAAAAAGAGAGAGGAAACGATGTGGTCGAACTTACGGAAGGAAAACGTGGAGCTGTATAGGGAGGTGAGGAGAGTGTATTTAGGGAAGAACAGGAGGTTGGCGAAAGCGTTCGGATGCGAAGATTTGGACGAGGAGATTTGGGCGAGGCACTACATCTTTTGGAGCGGGGGAGAGCCGGTGACGGTGGTATTCGAGGCGTTTTCGCCGAAGATTGAGTTAGTTTGAGTATGATTCGATATGTTATTAGTAGTAGCAATAGTAGTAGTAATAGTAGTGGTAGTAGTGGTAGCGTGGTTCGTACAAAAACGCAGATAATAGATTACTAAAAGCACACTACTTTGGCGGTGAAAACATCATCGTCGTCCAAAATCTTCTTCTTCTTCTTTCCACTGAATGAGTTCTCCAAACCCCGCGGCGGAGACGAACTCGTCCGAGTGAAATAAACCGAGATCCCCGATGGTGCCGTGTTTCAACGCCACCGATTTCAAGCGAACGTCCAACTCTTCTTTCAAGAGGGAATAGTAATTCGCGGAACACAACGAGTGTTGCGCTTCGGCGCCGCCGCCGGAAATATCAATTTCTTTCGTTTTCACCCGGTCGCCGAGGTCCATGCGGAGCATTTGGACCAGTTTCGTGACTTGAGGAAAATAGTGGTTTTCCAAGGCGGTCATTTCCCACAGGGAGGATTCCAACGCGCGAGATTTCGCCGGGTCTTTGGTCGAGAAATCGTACGGGTCCTCGTCGAAAGATCTTCGATGTATAGTATTATTGGAGGAGTTTTGTTTCACGTTTTCATCATCTCTTTCAGCAGTATTATCCTCCTCAGCGTTGTCAATATTGACACTGCCACCGCCGCTGCCAACCACATCTCTGTCTCTGTGAATTAACGGTAAACACGATTTTGGATGTCGTCGCATCAAGTTGTGAATAAACGACACGCACAACATCGCCCCAGCCGGCGGCGCGCTTAAACTTAATCGTCCAAACTTTTTGCAAAACGCCGCCGCACAATATCCAGGCAACGCCGGCGATTTCAGAAACACGTCCGCTAACTCGAAGAACGTCCTCCTGCCGTTGGCATAAAACGAATCTTCGTTGATTAAATTGTACAATCGGTCGTAGAATTTCGGGTATTCGAGGTTGTGTCTCGTGACGAGGACAAACAACGCGTGTAACGCTAACATGCCGATTAAACCGCCGACGTTTACGGAGGAGACGCAGAAATCGCACAACAAAACTGGATTGACGTGGTGCGGTATGACGTCGAGGTGAAGTCGAGCGAGAATTTTCCGGTAGACGTCTTCCGGGAAATTTGGAAGACGTAAAAACGCAATCCAGGCGTCGCTAAATGCTCTTCGTCGCTTCACGCCGTCCATCCAGCTTATTTTCGAAACAACATTCGTCGTCGTCGTCGTCGTCGCTTTCTCGTTCTCTTTCTTCTTCTTTTTTATGTCTTTCTCGTTACTTTTCTTCCTTCGTTTCGCTTCGTTTTGTTCGTCCAAATCGAGCGCTTGCGAGGGCATTCTGCACCACGGCGTCGTTTCCGCTTCCTCGTCGTCGTCCTTCGACGCGGCGGCAGCTTTAGCTAAATCTTCGCTCGACAATCCGAGCATGGCGGCAAAATCAACCTCTTTGCTCGTCAAATTTGTTCCAGTCGTCGTCGTCGTCGTCGCGTTGTTGGTATTATCATTACTCTCGGGATCGTAATCCTCGAAATCGACGGACACGTTCGAGATGACGTCGTACAAGTTTCTCGCTACTTCCGCGCTCGTCGCTTCCACGTCTTCCTCTTCTTCTCCTCCTTCTTCTTCTTCTTCTTTCGTCTTCTTCGAACGACCACTTCTGTTTTTGTTATCACTCGCCAGTCTCCCCGCAATCCTCGCCACCGCTTTATACGCGTAATACTGCACGTCCACCCTCCCCAAGTACCGTTTCTTCAACGTCCCGAGCGTCGCGTCCGACCACAGCTTACTTCTCACGCACTCCTCCAAAGCTCTCTCGAAAATCTCGTTGTCGAAATTACTCCCGCTACTGCTCTTACTCGAAGACTTCTCGAAACCCGCCGCCGCCCGAGCGACTTCCATCAACCCCGAAAACGCCACCACCCTCGTCCGCTCGTTCGCCGCTCGGTCCTTCGCGCAGACGTAAATCATTCTCGATAAGAACAGTTTGTAGTTTTTCAACAACCACGCGCGATATTTCCGCTTAAGGTCTTCCTCTTTGTTCGCGTTGTTCTCGCCTTTGCCTCCTCCTTTTCCACTTAAATCTCGTTTCGCCTGTTCCACGTCGCCTCGCGCGAGTCTCTTGCAGAAGAATTTCTCCAGAGCGAGAATGCATTCCACTTTTCCTTTTTGAACGCTCCGTTGCTTTTTCTTTTCCTCCTCGTCTTTCTCACAGTCGTCGACTTTGAGGGTGTCGTCGTCTCGTCCTTTACTCGATGATGAAAATGTCGGCGGCGGCGTAGATGAAATCAAAGCGGAAAGCAACCGGGAAAGGTTGTTCAGTTTCGTCGCGTCCGTGTTCAATTCCACGCCTAATTCGCGCAATTTGTTCTCGTTGTTGTTGTTCGCGGTATTCTCGGTGTTCTTTGTCTTCTTTTTCCGCTTCATGGTGCGCGTTTGATGTGATTTATGCGACGCATCAATGGGGAAAATGCGGACACATTTGCTCCATTAGATGCTTAGATTCCCCACACGTTTACGCGCGATAATATACACGAGAGAGATACAAACGCAATAAATTATGGCGGAACACTTAGCCTCAATCTTCGGCACGGAGAAAGACCGCGTGAACTGCCCGTTTTACTTCAAAATTGGCGCCTGTAGACACGGCGAACGGTGCTCTCGTTTGCACAACAAACCAACCGTCTCGCAAACGTTACTCCTGATTAACATGTACCAGTCGCCGGAACAAGCGCGATTACTCGGCGGAAACGCGCAAGCAGCGCACAGTTCTGAACCAAAAGAAATTCAAGAACACTACGAAGACTTTTGCCACGATATTTTCGAAGAACTCGCAATACACGGGGAGATTGAAGAGCTCAACGTGTGCGATAACTTAGCCGATCACATGGTGGGAAACGTGTACGTGAAGTTCGCGGACGAAGACGACGCGATGAAAGCGAAGCAAAGTTTAGACGGCAGATATTACATGGGACGACCAATCAAGTGCGAATTCTCCCCGGTGACGGATTTTCGGGAAAGCACGTGTAGGCAATACGAAGAGAACACGTGCACGAGAGGTGGTTATTGTAACTTTATGCACGTGCGACCGATTAAGAACCAGACGTTGGCGCACGCGTTGTTCGGGAGGTACGGGAAGAAGAGGCAGGAGAGGAGGGTGTACGGAAATCGAGGAGGCGGAGGACGGAGAGGAGACAGAGGAGGGCAGAGAAGAGATCCGTATCATAGAAGAGGACGAGATCGCGGGTACGGAGGCGATCGACGGAGAGACGATTATTACAGAGACGACGACGGAGGACGACGACGAGGAAGATCGCGGTCGAGATCGAGAGACCGAAGAGGCGGCGGCAGAGACTACAACGAAGACGATCGTAATAACGACGATCGAAGAGGAGGAGGAGGAGGCGAGAAAAAAGCCGCCGGATTTGGCATGAGCGATGAAGAGAGACGCGCTATGATTGCCAGCTTCAAAAGCGAAGATTAATAATAATCGAGGAAGAGATACAACACGCACACACAACTTGTTGAAAAGTAGTACTTGTACCTTTGCTTATTATTAAAGAATTCAATTCGCTTTATTCTTGTTTGGTACACTTAGTAATTTGTTTTTCAGTTTTTTACACTCCTATTATATTGTTACTTCTTCTAATAGAGGAAGGCGTAGGGATCGAAGTTCGCCTGCCAATCGTCGGTGACGCTAGTACTATTATTATTCAAATCGAACGAGCCTTCGTCGTCCTCTTCGCAATAATACGCCTCTCGGCTGATTGGATCTTTTCGATCGAATATAACTCTTCCGCACCTACCCACTCTCGCTTTGCATCTCTCCTTCAACTGCCCCAACGGTAACTGGAACCGTCTCAAAGCCGAACCTAACGGGATTTTCGCGAACAACATCTCGATGTCCGGAAGCTCCGGCGGAGGTTCGTACACCACCACCTCTCTCCCGGCTTTGCTCTTCTTGGCATCCTCGGCTTCTTTTTGCTGTCGACTTCTCTTGTTTTTATTCAACAACGCTTGCTTCTCTCGTTTATTTGCGGCTATGATTTCACTCTCGTCTGGTTCGGTGACAATCGCCCAGGTGTTATCGTTCGCCTTGAAAATCTCCAAGTTGCCGTCGCACAACGCCACGTTCTTCCCTTTGATCGGTAACTCTGGCAACTCTTTCTTCGCTCTCTCTTCGTCTTCTTTCTTCGCCTCTTTTTCTATCCTCTCCATCTCCGATTTCGGTTCGTGCCTCAAATCAATCAATAACTTTTGCGCGGCGCGTTCCACCTCGAAAATTTCGTGCTTACGAGTTTCTCTTCTCTGCGTCAGCTGCAACGCCGCTCTGGCGACGACTAAACTGTCCCTCGCGCGTAAAAGTTTCTCGTAGCCAGCGACGTCGTTTTCTCTTCGTCTTCTCGTTTGCGGTCTGTGAATCTTCTCTCTCGGACGAAACACGTTGAACGGATTGGTATCGTTTGGCGCCGGAGGCGGCTGCAACCTCCTCAAACACGGCTTTTGCGTACTCTTTCTCTTCTCCACCCAATACTCGTACACGGCGACGATGACGGATTGCTTATTCACAATCTCCGCTAAAACTTCCACCGCGCTATCTTTAGGTAAATTCGACGTGCTCGCCAACGCCGCGCACCGATCTTGATACGATAACGCGCTTCCTTTCTCCTGCGCTTGCTGCGCGGTTACCGCCAAAACTCTCTCGTTCGCCTCGCCGCACGCCAACTCCAATTTCCACAACATCCTCTCGAAATCGTCCTCGTCCAACGGCACGTGGGACTCTTTCTTACTGCTGTTATACTTCTTCAACCAATCCTCGTCGTCGTTATCCAAATCGTACTCCACCCCGTCCGCCGTCGTCGGCGTCTCCAACTCCGGCCTCCCCGCCGTCGCTCGAGACCGTAAATACCTCTTGTCCTGTTCGTAACTCGGTTTGTAATCTTTCTCGTACCTCGTGCCCACTTTCAAAACTTCCGGTATTGGAATTTCTTGTTGCTTCGTCTTTTCGTTTTCTTTCGTTAACACTTCCTCGTTCTCTTTGTCCAGTTGCTTGTGCGCGTGCGAGACCTCTCGAGAGACGATTTGGTCCTCCGCGATCGCGTTCGGATCTCGCACGATGGAGAGTTGCTGCGTGACTTCGATCGGGCGGTTTCGGTAGGAGCGTTGTTGCGCCAGAGATGCCATTTTATTAGAGTTTAATACACACAAACGAATCAGACACAAAAGCGCAAATCTTGTCCCCGCTTTGACCTAATTCAGAATGTGAATGTGATCTCAATAATATTCTCCTTTTCTCTCTTTCCTTATACGTATATAAAACAAAATCTCTCTCTCTGACACACACACAAACACGCGAAACTCTACTCTCTTCTGCACTCGTGCGCTCGATTTATACTAAAAGAGAATAGGAAAGAGGAGGAAAAGGAGGACAGATCAAAGTGTGGGGAAAGAGCGAATTTTTTGTTCGTTTTAAAGCACTACTCCTTTAGGTTTAGGGTTTTTTAATTTGAGAAATCAGTCTCAGTCTTTTTTCACCAAACGTCTGTGAAAGGAAAGAAAGCGATAGGCTTCACTTTCCTCGGCCAACGGGTGGTACGCGTACACCTCTTTCTCGGTCACAGTCTCACTCAAACGGTTGAAATAATGGAACTGCGTCGCGTTGTGACTGAAACCGTACAAAGAAACTTTCTCTTTTGAAGAGCACGCGCGTAACGCCAAGACGACGCCGGCGAAACCGCTGGACGGTTTGAGCTTTCTTCTGTCCACCCAATCCCAGACGTGACACCAAAACTGAGGGTTGAATACGCGTTGGATGTGCGTTGTTTCTTTACCGTGTTTCGAGTACTGTTTCTTTTGGTACTCGGAAAAGTGGCGGAACGTTTTCTCGTCGCGGGCGGTGAAGACGAGCATTTCGTCTCGCGGTTCCCGGAAACCGAGGTTGTCGATGTTTTGAACGCGGATGGTGGTTTTCTTGCCGACGTGCTTTTCGTAGCCTTTCGTCGGCGCCGCGTTGAAGCGGATGACGGCGTCGTGGCTATCGATTTCCGAACCGTAGGTGTGGTCGAGGAGAGAACCAGAGTTACCGACGACGGCGCATCGGCGACCGAGCGTTTTCGCGTCTGGTTTTACACCGCCTCGGGTGTGGACGTCGTCCTCGTCTGGAATATATTCCGAGAGTTCCGGGACGGCGTCGCGTAATTGATCGTACGCTTTTACTTGCATGACCGGTTTCCCGCCGCACGTTATTTTGTTTCGCTTTTCGTCCGGGTCGATATCGTTTAGCGTCGATTTACTCAAGAAGATGTCCACGTCGGTATCTAGGAGTTTCTTCAGTTTCGTGCCTCCGAGACGATACGTCGCCGCTTTGAGCACCGCTTTTTGCATCGCCGTCGGTTTTTGTTCCGGAGAGTGTTCTTCTACGTTTTCGTGGCTGATATTACTAGTACTATCCTTTTCCCCGTGTGCCTCCTCCTCGTCCTCGTCCTCGTCGTGTTCTTGCGGCTCTTCTCTCTCTGCTTTAAGCGTCGGCGCGTTCGAGCTTTCCGACGACGACGACGCCGAAAATACTTTGGGAGAAGAAGGTTTATTTCTTTCAGCGCTATTACGCTCGTCCTCTTCGCCATCATCACCGCTACCACTCCTTTTCTTCGTCTGCCCCCCTCCCCGCGGCCGTTCCGGCGCAATCCTTGGCTTCACCGGAATCACCCTTCTCTCCGTCACGTACTCCGCATCCGCCCGTTTCAACCGTTCCGGGATCTCAGGCACCGCGGGCAAGTCCTTCGGCACTTTCCGGCGACCTTCAAACATCGACCTCGCTCCTCCTCCTCTTCCATCTCCTCCTCCTCCGTCTTCTGTGCCACCGACGCCGCTAATACTATCACTACTACTACTACTACTACTACTCAAAGCCGCCATCGCTCGTCTCGACGCGCCGCCGATCAAAAATCTCGGTCTCGGAAGTAACGCATGATGATGCGTCAATAAATAGTCCTCATCGTCGTTGTTGTTATTATTGTTGTTCTTCAACGCTTTTATCATTCCGTCGCTGCTAAAATCCTCCTCCAACTCTTCTTCTTTATCGTCGTCTTTCTCCTCCTCTTTCCTCCTCCTCTTCTTCCTCCAAATCACTTTTGTTTTCTCGTCTCTCACGCGGACGTATCTCGCCATTTCTCTGTGCGCAGACTTCACTTTTTCCGTCAAAGACGAGGACGATTTAAAGTTGTTCTCCTTTTCCTCCTCGTACATCCTTCGTCGTTGCAGAGAAAGAGACGAGAAGAACACACATCCCGCGAGAAAGACGAGGAGGAGTTTCCGGAAGGATTTGATTCCAATGAACTTGCTTTTACTATTCTTTCTCTTTCTTTTCGTTTTTGATAAAAGCAACTTTGACTTTTCATCGTCGTCCGAGTTCTTTTTGTTCTCGTCGATGAAATCGTCCTCGTTAACGTTGCCGCCCAAGAAGGAGCGGCGCATAGTTTAATGAAGATATCGAGGAAAATTCGAAGCATTTCTTCTAAGAGGAAAAAAACCGTTCAATTAAATTCTAATGCGCAAGCGTCTACTTTCTCTATTAAATACTACTACAAATACATTTTCTTGAGACTCTTCTTGGTGACCAATGTCGAACACGTCGGACATGGACCGGACGAAGAAGACAAAGAAGAGTTTATGTTGTTTTTATTGTTTGGCGCTTTCTTGACTTCCGCGCCGCTTTTCGCGAAGACGGCGTTGAAGCACTTGTAACAGGCAAAGTGGCCGCAGATGATCGATTGGAAAGGCCGGTCGCACTTGGAGGCTTTGCAGTAATCGCACGAGGTTTTCTTTTTTGCTTTTTGCTGCGCTTGAGATGAGGAGGAGGGTTTGGTGGTGAGAATCGATTTGAGTTCTCCCGAAATGGAATCTTTTTCTCGCGGCGGCATCGTCGCCGGCGGTCTCGCGAGGCGTCCGAAGATATTTTCGCCGCCGGCGTCGATTTTCGGTTTTGGAGGAGGAGGAGGTTGCGGTGATTGTACGAGCGGTGGAATCGTTGCTGCTGACGCTGTTGTTGTTGTTTTCTCTGCCATTTTCCGTTTCGCGTTCTCCTCGAACTCGTCGTAGGCTTTCTTTGCCGCGTCTTTCAACGCCAAGCTGGTTCCGATGGCTGCCCACAAAGTTGAAGGACCGACGCCTCGTTTCTCGATTTTGCATAATTTCGCGAGCGTTTTCATGGACTCGTGCAGCGCGACGTCCGACGAATCCGCGCTGACGGCACTTTTCATAACCTCGACAAACTTCGGAAAATCTTCCGGCGGGAGTTCGGCGCGCGCCCTTTTGACGAGCTTTTGTTTCGCCAACATCGCCTTATCGACGACGTTGACGTTTCCGATAGCTCCACTACCACGAATATTACCAACGCCGACGCCGGCAAGCTTTGTCGTGTTGTCTCGATTGCCACCGGATTTGAGTAACCTGGACGCTAACGAACCTCCACCGCCGCCGCCGCCGCCGCCGCTAAATAAAAAGTTTCTTCTCTCCTTTTCGTCGCCCACCTCGTTCTCGTTCTTATTAGTATTATCATCATTATTATTATTATTCAACGCGTTCATGAGCGCAAACGGTAGCGAGGTATCTGAAGCCCGAGATTTCTTCGAAAAGTTGGTATCTCTTCGCGCGTGTTGTTGTTGTTGTTGTTGTTCGCCGTTACTATTGCTGATCTTTTTCTGCCGTTGATCTGCTTCCGCCGTTTCGTTGTTCTCGCTTTTGTGTTGGAGGTATGGTCCTTTGCGTTTCTTCTTCTTTGCCGATTTCTCCGCCGCGGCGAGCATGAGCTCGCTGTTCGGGTTTCCGCACCGCTCAAAAAACGCGGATAAACTTTCTATGCCTCTTTCGAAGGTATCGAACGTTTGCATCGCCGGTCGAAGCCATAAACTTAACTGACTTTGATGATTTCGATACGCGAATCGCTCGTCCGCTAAGATGACCGCGCCAAAGTCGTCCTTATGACGGATGACGCGTCCTATCGCTTGGTTCGTCGCGCGCATGGCGGTTTGCGAATACCACTGTTCTCCGCTCGTAATGTTGCAACTTTGATGCGTGTTGTTTCGTTTGTGAACCATTATGGCGGCGTCGAGGAATTCGCGCTTGTATCGAACGCGCGCCGAGGCTTTCGGCGCGTAGGGGATGCCGGTCAAAATAACCGCGCGTCCCGCTTTATCGGCAAAATCGATGCCTTCGGAGACTTTTCCTCTGCAGACGGCGAAGAACATGGCGCCACCTTTCGCGGCTAACGTGACGGCTGTTTCGTCGTCCTTCGCGCTTCCGTCAGTATTCGTCAAGCCTACTTTACTCCAACTGTTCGTTTTCGAACGTTCGAGCGCTTTGTTGAAAGACTCGAACGCTTCTAAAAACGCATCGCTCTCTTTCGGTTCCACGACCAACGTTTTCTTCGTCGTGCGCGTGATATCGTTCCAGATGGACGTTCTCGTCTTCCAAAATTCGATGCATTTTGCCATGACGCCATAACTCGGGAAGAACACCAAAACGCCGTCCGGCGTCACGCGAGCGACGCGCAGGATTAACAACCCGAGCTCATTCTTATACTGTTCGGTATCTCGAAAGCGATAGCTGGAATTCAAAGAAACCGCATTCGACGGTCCTTTTAAAAACGCGCCGGCCCAAACATTTTCTTGAGGGATGACGTGCGGATTCTCTAACCGAACCGGGAACGGCGCGCGAAGCTCGGAGGCGAACGAATCCATCGGCGATAACGTTCCCGAGGCTAACAAGAGCGATTTGACGCCCAATTCGCACAGTTCGTTCACGATGACGCCTGGAACCATGCACCAAAAAGACATCGTCGGTCCTTTCGCGAGTCGTTTGTTTTTTCTTCCGTCGTCGTTTTTCTTATTCCACGTGCTGCTAAACTCCTCCTCCGGAGGTCCCACGCGCGAGCGATAACACTCGATCAAACCTTTTTGTTTCGCTTCAAACGCGCGGTCGAGAAAATCTTTGACTCTTTCCAGACCAGCACCAGAGCCTTTGCCAATTTCTTCAGCTCTCATTGATACTACATTCGCCGCGTCTTCGCATACTTCGATCATTTGCGCGTACGTATCCATATTGATGTTCACCTTCGCTAAAAGATCAAATATGAACCACCCGTCTCTCGACGAAGGCAACGTTTCGCCTTTCCTCACTCTCTCTTGATCTTGCGCGCACACGATGGCAATTTCTCTTTCTAACGCCGCAAAGATACCACGCAAGGTCAAATAATCGCCCGCGCTTCGAGTCGGATACGTGCCTGTTTTCTTCGAATCTTCTTTTTCCTCTTTGGACAACCCCTCCATGCTTTCCTCGATCATGCTATAATACTGAAACGCGGCGTCGGCGTCTTTAATCGCGTTCGCAACGTGCACCGCGGTCAAGTCTCTCGAGGCGGCTTCTTCGCACGCCGATTCCGCGTTGTGCGCTTCGTCAAAGATAACAATCGAATTGTGCCAATTCATCACGGTGTCACCTAATGCACGTTTTCGGACTCCCGCGTCTAAGATGTACGAATACGGCGCGAAAATTATCTCCGCGCCTCTCGTCATCTCTCTCGCTAAATAATACGGACACGGACCATTTGCTCTCTTCCCTTCTTTCACCAAATCTTCGATGTCCATGATTGAACCCTTTACTTTCCCGTCGTCGCCGCCGTCGCCGCCGCCGCCGCCGCTTTTACTACTTTTACTACTTAAAAGTTCCTCGTTTGGCAGTTGACTTAAAATCGAACCCGCTCTTTCCTTCGTACCGTCGTGGTGGTTCGTCGTCCTTCCGTACCCGAGACTTCCGTTAAACTCCCCTCCCCATTGATTCGCGAACCACCCATTCACGACGTCAATCCCAAACACTCGCTCCATGTACGTACCAACGTTCCTCTTCTTATCACACTTCCCGCTATTGCACGCGATTTTACACAACTTCTCCGCGCCTCTCTTATTCCCTTCGCCCATCTTCTTCGCCGCTTCGGCGACCCACTCGTTGACGCATAACTGTTTCCGCGAGCCGACGACGCTCGAGCGCGGCGCGTACTCGGTCGCTTTCAATTCCGAAATCACTTGTTGCAACTGAGAGTGCGTTCGAGAGACGTAGACTATGGTTACTTTTGACGGTTCCTTCGAGCCGGTGTGCTCCTCCACCGCGCCCTTCGTTCGCTTCTCCTCCAAACCCTCCTCCTTTTCCTCCTTTTCCTCCTTCTCCGTATCTTTCCTCTTCTTCTTATTCTTCTTCTTATTCTTTTGTTTTCGTTGTTTTTCCTCGTGTTCCGCGAACGCTAAAGTCGCGCAGAGTAAACACAAGGTTTTCCCGGTCCCGGTTGGTGATTCTAACAGCGCGTTCGTGCCTTCTCGCAACGCGAAAAGGATCTTTTCCATCATGACGATTTGCGACGGGTACGGCTCGGGAAACGGAAATTTTACCGAATACGAGACGTTTTGGACGATGATTTGTATCGGAGGAGGA
>Ga0209090_10000909_pt1 | contig 18924 bp, 10 predicted proteins | sample ArcticOcean_MG_C_9_FD_187432 | JGI IMG/M metagenome (GOLD analysis project Ga0209090, IMG submission 187432) | Marine microbial communities from western Arctic Ocean - ArcticOcean_MG_CB2_152 (SPAdes) (version 2) | ecosystem: Environmental > Aquatic > Marine > Oceanic | place: Arctic Ocean... | reverse complement strand
ACCAAATTACCCTTTTTCAAGAGTTTTGAATTTTTTGTTTTGTTTTGTGTCAACATAACGCCCCCCATGGCGCGGGTTTTGTTGAACCAAAATGAGAATTTTTGAAAAAAGTTTCTGAAAAGCCGGTTCCCTGGTTCCCTGGTTCCCAATCAGATTTTGACTTTTTGTGACGGGTTTTACTGGTAATGCAATCCTGAAGGGGGGGTTGGTTGGATGGATGGGCGGGCGGGTTTGTTGTGCGATCAGAGGCCCTCGTCGTTCTAATTTCCTAGAATAACGCCCAAATAATCGTCGTCTCCTTGGAGTTTTTTACTTTTTTCCAAACTTTGGCCTTTTTGCCGGCAATGGTCTTGGTTTGATTGTGGAAGAGCACATGTTCGAGGTCCGGTAAATTTTGTATGTACACGCCTCATAGACCCCACCGGTCTTCGATCCGGAACTACTCTAGAGAGGGCCGTCGGGTTCTTGAGCTAGGGTGGGCTTTTACTTTGGTGACCCCCTAGCCTGCTAGTGAGTGTTGGAGATCATCGTGCGGGTTTTTTTCTTTCATTTTTAGTTGTAAAGTTGCCACTTTGTTGGGCATTGGCGGTTGATAGTCATACGCATCCATTAAGACGGCGGTCCATGCTTATATATAGTAAGATATCCTTAGTCCTTTTTCAATATATAGGTTAAAAACCTACTAGCATATTAATTTCGACTTTAAATTGGTGTTGCCGCGCGCTTTGGCCGCATCGTATACTCGGAGCAGCCCAGTCACTTTCGTGGGCGCCGGTAGCCAGACGATGCTAAGCAAAAAAACGCGGCAGCAATGAGCTGCGTCTCGCCGGAGAGTCGGAAAATAGGCAAAAACATTAAAAGGCCGCGATCGCCTTTGTTGGCGCCATTTCGAGCTGATCAGGCCACCGCAGGGTCGGATATCATCGTTCGTGTGGCCGCCGACGATCTGAGACGCTTTACCGCAGCAGTGGCCCATCAGATGTCGGTCTATGCGTCGTCCGCGCTTCTCGGCCGTAACACGCTTCGGGCGAATCGTGCCGCAAGCACGCCACTTTTTTTATGGGACCTCTGCAGCTACCACTGCGGGTGTACCCGGGAGCTCGGGGCCTGTTTTGATGGCGAAGACTAGACCATTTTGCCAGCCACCTTTGGCAAGCAAGTGTTCGCCCACTCCTGGATATGAAACTGATGGCAAGCCTGGGAGTTTTACGCGGCAGTTTGCGTTTCAGGAAACTGCCACAGAGTGAAAGATACCACAGAAGCTCCGCAAAAGCTTGGAGCTCAACGGAACACAAAAATATCACGTGGGAGCTCCACCAATGTTTCATCTGTGACAATGGGTGGTGCGCGACCCTGATATCACTCGCTGGAGAGGACGTGAAGGAGGATTGCGCCAGTGTTTGCGATGGAGAGCTGCGTGACCTACTGGCACCTGCCGTGCATCCAAGGTCTTGAAGCCTGCTATATCACAGGCAGTTGGCAGTGAAGGACACTTATTTTGCCAAGATCTAGCTAAATCTAGCTCGCACCGTTTTCTGGCAGCCTTGCATGCCTCATTGTCTTTACCTAGGTAACAGTTAACATAAACTTACTTGAATGAAATAATTTTGAATGCCTGGTATATTATTGGAATGCTCGACGAAAGTCCAGTATGTACGCAGCCAGTTGATAGTCAACTTGAAAGCTCTGAGGAAAGCGAAATCAGACTAGACGCTGCTTCCCTTTGGGCTCGGCTTACTCCATTCTACGCCTCGACCTACGGCTTCAAGGCTTATGATCTCGTCGCTCGTGCCTCCCTCAAATCTGAAACTCCTGAAGAAGTTGAGATTGACATTTACACTATTGGTCGAAATCAAAAATGTGACGTTGTGATTGACGACTCCAGAGTTAGTGGTTATCATTGTCGAATCTTTCAGGCGTGGGCTAATAGACCTGGGCTAACTCGCCAACTCCTGCCTTACATAGAAGACTTGAGCTCAAACGGAACATTTGTGAACAATATTAAACTTAAACGTCAGGAACGACGGCTGCTCAGTAGCGGTGATGAATTAACCTTCCTGTCTCCTAAAATACACGAGTCTCGCTTAACAGCTCATGTTTTTGTCAAGGTGTCTCGTACAAATACTACTCTGGCGCCACAGCATGGTTCCACCTGCCGGTCGCTTACTCTGGCCGCTGCAGCACCAGACAGGCATCTCGAGGCAGACTATCAGCTATGTGAAGAGTTGGGCAGCGGCACAATAGGGAAGGTTTATCGCGCTGTCAATCGTGTAACAGGTCAAGCCTTTGCGGCAAAGATAATTCCCACCCGTAAATTTGCTTTCCAGCGCACTTTTTCGTTCGCAGACTTGCTTCAAGAAGCACGTATGCTTCGAAATCTATCACATCCAGCTATTGTCTCTGTTCATGACGCTTACAAGGAAGCTGACTCCTTCGCTATTGTGATGCAACTCGTAGAAGGAGGAGATTTGTTTGATCGAGTGGTGAAGCGTGGTCACTATCCAGAGTCCGATGCTCGCGACACGATGCTTCATTTGCTATCTGCATTGGCTTATCTGCATACACGCGGGATTGCACATCGGGACGTTAAACCAGAGAATATATTGCTCCGTACAAAGTTCTCTGATGTAGATGTTCTCTTAACTGACTTTGGCCTAGCCAAGGGTGCCGCAGTTTGGAAGCTGTGTATTGATACCGTTCACCTTAATCCGGCTAATCCTTTCGCATTCTTTCAGGTTGGCTCGCATGGCTGTCGGACATTTTGCGGAACGCCACAGTACGCCATGACTGCCATTGGATTCGCGTCACAGTGCAACTTAGGTATTTGGCGCCAGAAGTGATGGAGCGTCAGGGGAGGGGCAGCACAGCCCGGGGGGGGGGCTATGACGGTGCAGCTGCAGATATGTGGAGTGTGGGCATAGTTCTTTTTGTTTTGCTATCAGGAACACAGCCTGCAAACTCAAATTTCGAGCACAAGCGATCCGTTTGTAGCTTTGATGATAACGAGGTGTGGCACGGTATCAGTTTAGAAGCCAAGGGAATTATATTGAAACTGACATCTATTGACGCCCTAAGACGCCCCTCTGCGGCCTCGTGCGTGGCAATGTCTTGGCTTTCACAACCGCATGGTGTAGACTGTGCATCACCTCAACTCAAACGATATAAGCAGAGCAAAGCCCTCTCCTGAGCATTTGGACTTGCATCATCGAGTCTTTGCTGGATCAGATGCCCCAAAACGATCATTTCTTGTTATTTTGAGCCCAATTAATCATTCATACTATAGTGTAAAGGGCACGTCAATCCTGCGACTCACCCCAACAAGCTTGAACTACAAAACAAAGGACAGCGGGGAACTCATTCTTTCTCTTGGGACATAAATAAGTACCCGGGCCTCTCTGGCAGAAGAAAGACATGTTACGTTTCGGGCTTTTTCGCCTTTGAAACGCCGGAGGATCAAGAAGGCGTGCATGAGGCGTGGATGGAGCGTATACTAGGATTCTCAACCATCCCGAGTTCGTACCCAGCGGGCTGGATGTACAAAAGTTAGTGGATTTATTTCAGCGCGCGGGTTTCATCCGGCGTTATTCTGTCTGCTCAGCGCCGCCTCGTCCCTCGGGCGGCTGCCCACGTACATCGCCCTTAAGCCGGATCCTGGGTCGCAGCGTCAAAGTAAGCAAGGCGAAACGCGCGGCACGGACGCCAGACCGGCGGCTTTCTGAAGAGTATACTGGGCTAATAATAATAAGAGCTTTACACTAGCTTGAGCACACCTGGGTGCCCGAAACGCCAACTCGACAATACATCAAACCCGGAATAAACAGGACTACCCAACCCGACCTTGGTACTTGAGCTCGAGCGCTCATCTAGACTTAGAGAGATGATGAACTGAGATTTACTACCGCCGCGCAAGCGGAGCCGAGAAATGAAGGCTGATGGCTGCAAAGTACGCTCGGAGATTAAACATAGAACAGAAATGGCATCCCTTCTAGAAGAAAAACGGGCCATTTGCGCGCGAGTGACCGCACGTCCATCAGCGTACTCACAATCCCAGCCAACGCAACATCTGACTCCACGGCCTGATGCACCTGCAACTCAGCGCAAACGTCTGAAACAAGCGGGGGGCCAGGACTACGAAGTGAAGCGCAGCAAAAAAGTTCCATCGTTTGGTGAAAACTCGGCCTTTTTTGCATCATTCCTGTCAAAAGCACAAGCATTTGAAGTAGTAGAGATGCAAGGCAGCATAGCCAAAATTCAGCGAAATACAGGCTGGTCTACTCATCTCAGTGATCAAGTTGGTGATCATCGCCTGGGGCGTGAGCGCGAACGCGAACTCGATCGCCTGTGCCGCCTCTTAAGACGTGCAGCTGAATTAGACATCAGTAGATGCTGTCATGATGTCAGGATGCTTCTCTTAGCACGCGACAATTCGGAGGAAATGTGTCTTCGAATTCCCACACCACCAAGTTTGCAGGGTCACATGTGTTCACTTTCGTCGTCCTGTTTAAGTATATCTTGTCAAAAAGTGAGCACCGTGACTGGACATTTTCAGACTTTTCCTACTGCTGTCACACCTTTAAGACTGCTTAAAGCTGGTACATCTACCGACTTGCAACCTTGCATGAAAGGTATGTTAGGTATGATATTGCAACTGACTGATTGGGCGCGTACATTTAAGAAACATCAGATTCAAAAATCACAGTTGCAGTCTTTTCCCGATGTTGCTGAGCTATGGGGAGCTTTGCTGTCCTTAATGGGACATTCAATAATTTCAAAGACTAAAGCGCACAAAATGTTGAGTTCTGTTGCAACGGTTCTGATGCGCATTTTGTTGAAGAGTTTGGTTTCTTTCTGGGGATTAAGTCATCCGAGCAGCCTGCAACCTAATATGTTGTCTTTGCTTGAGGTCAATTTGATAACATGGCAACCACTTGCACAGCTAATTTTGTCAATCCGGGCATTTCGTGAGCTTGGATTCACAGACTCGGAGATCAGATCAGAAAATTCTAGTCGTACCGGAAGTTGGATGGCCGAGCCAAACTCTGAATCAGCTGATGTTCTTACTCAAGCACTTATCGGTGCGAGGATGCTCTCCAGTCTACATCGGACCACAAATTCAACGTTGAAAAGGGAGAGCTATTTTCGAATTTCTATCCCTAGGAATCTAAGCTCCAAACAACATCGCTGCAATCTGAATCCACAAATACAAGGGGATGTGTCCAATTTTAGCATCTCGCCAGCATGGACAGCAAAGCACAAATCTTCTGTTTCTCCCCGCATGCGTGACAATCACACAGATGCACCCCAGTTTAGAAGCAACTCCTCAGCTATTACCAAGTGGTACAGAAATGTCATGGAAATTTTGTTCTCACAGCCTGCGGTATCAAAATTTAAAGCAAATCTTACATCTTTAACCAGCATAAGGAATGCCCTCTTTTCAGGGAAATATAGCAACTCGGTCGCAAATTTTGTTGCTGATATGAGACAGATCTTCGAGACCTCGGATCTCTGCGCGCCCGAGGGGTGCCGCATCACGCGAGTTGCGGTAAAATTAAGTGCGACTTTTGAACGTTTGCTGCGCGAGAAGAATTTCAATTCAAGTTTGACCACCAGCTACTCGGGTGCTTGCGCTGTTTGTGGTAAGGACGAGGCGAGTTCCCTGTCGCAAATTATATGCTGTGATCGATGCTCTGCTTACTATCATACAGTCTGCTCCAAACGCCCTTTAAGGAAAGACAGCGAAAAGGATACACATTGGTTTTGTCCTATATGCGATAGCTTGGTCATGGGGTGTGGGACTGGGACCATTGACAGGATGATCTCAAATGCTTCAATGATTTACAATGTCTCTTGCATCATTGAGCAAGTCCTCATCCCTGGCTGTAATTCGCTTTTGATGACACCCCAGTTCATATTAAAGAGAGATGACAAAAGGTACTTCGCAGTGACCTATGATAAAGCTGTGTTGACAGGGAAAGATTCGTCAGATTCAGCGCGATCCTTGAAACTGACCCGCCACAGGGATCGTTTTTCAGAAGCTGCGCATAGCAAAGATGTCAAGCAGTTGTTTAGTGCGATACGAGCTCTTTCATGTGACTGTACCTGGAACTCACAAGATTGGGTTGCTATACTCAGTTCTCTCCTTGTATGCGCAGCTTCAGCGACTAGAGTAAATGCGTGTGGCGTAGATTACCAGGCCGACTGTGATATGAATATGCACACCAAGCGTCATTTTTTGGCATGTGAAGGTCAAAATGCAGATAATGATTGCCACACTGCCAGCTTGACGGCGGAACGGCCATCTCTAGAATATCTGCCGCCAGGCAGTATGCGTAAGCAGCGTGAATTGATTCTGGCGGCAGAAGTAGTAGATAATTTGGCATCACTGGTCGAACCTGACTGCACTTACAAACAACTTTATAAGCATGTGCGTTCGAAAATTTTGCAAGATCTGCTGGTGATAGATCATTTGCCGTCGCCATCGGGCTCTGGTGTAAGTCATGTGCAGCTAGAGTCATCCTGCATATGGTGCGGAGGCGATTTTGCCTATCTTCAAAGTGCATTTGTTTATTCTCGAAATGACTTCTACATGGCTCCTAGGCGAAGCCCAGGAGAATTCACAATCTGGGCTATGGCACACGAGTTTTGCTCGAGCCGCTTGGCCAAACAACGGTCAGAGAAGCTAAAATACCAAAGGCGGCAAGTTCTAAGAGTCCGTGACCAGGAGCTTAAACTTACAGCCGGTGGACGTACACCACCACTGGGATTAGATTCTCATGGACGCGTCTATTGGTATTTTGCACATCAAAGAAATACATTGGCAGTCAAGCTACCGGACAACGAGGAATCTAGTGGCAGCTGTCCTGAGTCCAAGCAAGGTGGTGAATGGTTGTGCTTTGCCACAGTGCCGTCAATTGCTCAGTTCATGCAGTATCTCATTGAGGAATGTGATGGAGAAATGGATATCCTTTTGACTAGAATGATTGCCGCTTTTCCTGAGGCATGCATGCTTTTGGAGCCCAGTCTAACCGTGCCGTGCATGTACTCTGACGATTGGTCTTGGCTTGAAAAATCAATTTCGTCATCTGAGTTGCTGACGCCGTCGTCTTCAGATGGGTTGCCACGCACTTATTTCGATATCAATGACGACATTTTTGTTCGTGTGAACGAGTTGATTTGGACTGGAACTGTGACAAAAGCAAATGTTGGTGAAATCGATTTTTCTTACCACGCAAGGAAAAAATGTTGGAATTCAACTTTTGATGATTGGATAAGCTATGAGCAATCACTCGGGCATTCTGTTGTTGCGGACTCAACCCAACGAAATCTCTACCGCAGCAAAGTCCATCGGTTCTTCAAATATTCACCCAAATTGGTCTCAGATTACCTTGACCTAGTAGCATCTACATTCATCATTAAGCCATTTCGAATCCAAACTCGCCTGCCCTCCTTCCTATTGTTAAAACCAACTATAGTAACACCTTTGTATCAGATAATCCCCATTGCTTTGCTGACGCTATGTGCAGCATTACCAAACGGGTCTGCTACACCTGAGAACACTGCGCGCATTCAAATATGCGCTGAAAACTATGTGAGATATCAGCAGGCCAGCGCACTTGAACTCACAGAACTTGTTCTCTTCCTGGAAGACGCCATAAACATATCATGGTTCAAACCATCTTGGAGTGCAGTTCGCGCTAAGCTACCAACGCGCACACGTTGCCTTAAGAACCCATCTCTTGGTCGAGCTGCATTACTTATCTGGATTCTCGATCGCGGGCTCATTTACGATAAGGTTGTCACCCACGACGTCTAAGTCCATGCTTAGCCCTTCTCAACGGGTCTGTTTCAACTCCTGGACGCCTCAATCCAACACCTTTCCGGGGTGGCACCCGTGTCTGCTCTATCAGAACTATAACGGGACTGGCCAAAGCAGCGTATTTTATATCCCAGTTGGGCGGAACGTCATTGGACTGTGGCCCTGGCCAGAATGTGCGTGGATTAGTTAGACTCAACAGAGACTGTTCTAGCCCGTCTTCTAGGTCGCGGTCGGCCACCCTGTCACGAGATACGTCCATTTTCACTTCTCCAAGAGAGAATGTATATAGCATACCGTTGTAATTTTGTTTTGACGAGTAGTCGAGTTAGTGTTTCGGGCACCCAGGAAAGTGCTCAGACTATGGAATTTTGTTTCACATTACGGCAGCATTTTCCTCAGGGTATTCGCCCACGCGGCGGGGGGGGTCCTCCAAAAAATCTGGCTCCATGGCGTGTCCTAGTAGTATATGAGCAGCGGCGGCGCCGACACCTTGGAAAATAATAATCATGATTAAATTGGCGTGTCAGAGACGAGGGAGACGCATCCTGTACACCCAAGGGCGTAGTCCCCAGCCTCCGGGCGGCGTCTATTCGCCTTTCCCTAAATATCGTAGAGTTGCGGCGTTTCTTGTAAACACTGGCATCAGATCACAGCTCCCGGGAAAACCCGTTCGCACCGCCCCGTCAGCTCGCTGGATCGCTACCGAGTAGTACCGTGACCCGCGTGCAAGCGAGGCTCTCGCTGCGTTTCGCTCGTCTAGGAAGGGTGTACACCACGATCACGCAGATCACAATGGCACGCATGGCACGTCCACGCGCTCCCGAGGATGCCACCGGTAGGAACAGACCTGTCGCGCGAGTCGCGCCGCCGCGGCGTAAACTCCGAGTTTCTAGCAGAAGTCTCCGGTGAGTCCTCGTGCTCCCCATCCACGCGCCGCCGACGCACTCCCAAAATACCCAGCCTTCGGCCTCTGGGCCGCCTATGTGACTGTGGACTGGGGAAGATGATGGGTCCAAACTAATGCCTCATAGACACAGTGTCATACGCTACCTTCTTGATAGATACAGCTCGTACGAGCCGTGGCTAAGAAATGCTCTCACATGTAAAATCTAGAGTCGCATCTTTTCTCTTCCAGCTCATCCTAAATCGTCTCCTTGGCAGCGTGCTAAAGAAAAAGCTCCGGGAGATTGAAGTTCATGACGGAATTGTAACGTGCAATAATGTAGCACTGGATGAAAAGGTAGTGGGTGCGCACTTATTACAGTGAGAGACGTGTGCGCAGTCAGATTTATGAGTAGCATTACCTGCCCTAGGCCCGGCTGTAAGGTCACAAATTGTGTGGTGTCGCACGTTGTGCGGCATGCAGGGTCTGGTGAGTTTACCTGCGAAAATTATTGCACACAGTATCATTGCAGGAACTTGTTGTCACGAGCTTAATATCGATGTATCGAGATGGCTATGTGCTTAGACTCAAAGGTGTTCATGTGGAAGCATCTACGTCGGACCAGTGTTCTATTGATATTTTTCAACTGATTCTGAGAGTCCGCGCAGGATTGGACTTGGGGGGGCTAGCGAACTGGATGCATCCAAATCAAATAGCGTAGTCAGCAGGGAGCCATGCTGCTTAGCTACTAGCTTGCAGAATGCCCTGGTACGATGGGTCAAGCAGCGGACCTTGGTGGATATAACAGGCACAACGGTGGAAATAAGAAATGACAACATGCCTATATTGCGCCTCCAACTGGCAGAATTTAAGCTCCACGCATGCGCTGAAAGCAGAAGATCTGCCGCGAGCTGGGGTGGGCTGTCAGTATCAGTCGGCAATGATGGTGGCCTCTCCGAGCTCGAAGGTGGCCACGCTTTGATTCGTGAATTAGCAGACTTCTTTGACATTGACATCCATATCACGTCACCAAGCTTCCGTGCACCACTGGTTGCCGCCATGTCATTTGTGACTCTGTTCCATACCGCCCAAGGTCAAAACCAACATAATTATCAAAGCAAAGGAGTAATCAGTACCCATCACTCCGATTTTTCTCACTCTGGAAAGGACTTCGTTGCATTGACAGACACTCTAGATGTTGACTTAGATGCGATGGAGAATAAGCAAGGACTTCAATATGCAAGTGGTGTTTTTGAATGTGGTGATGGTCTTTTTCGCAAATGCCAGCCGCCTCAGCTGAAGATGTCAAAGGGTAGGCAGACTACGGTACGCGTGACAATTTTGGGCAACGTGAAAGTCATGATAAACGACGACGCCGAAACCGCGACTCTGGCTCTTTGTGACCTACGTTTTGTCCGCACCTCATTGTCATTTGTTGGAAAAGCCGCCAGTGTCAAATTAAGAGCTCGAGCAGCGCACGGGATGCTCATCAGCTTAAGTCTGTGTATTGAACTAGCTGTAGATGTCACAGAGTGGTCAGCAAGCATTTTGAAGTGCGCATTCTTGAGCTCAGATGTGGCAGTCTGTGCTCGCTGGAGAACCAGGTGCTTAGGTTTGCTTGACACGCTGTGGGCCGGTGATGCTTGTGACATGATTAACCCAATTCCGCTTTCATGTCGAGCGGTCGTGAGCATAGCTTCAATGCGAGTTGCCTGGATATGCCGCACTGTTGATGGCGTGTGGCACCTAACTGCCTCCCTCTGGAAAACAAAGTTATCGATAGTCTCGCATGCCTCATCCCTCTGGGCTATTGAGCTTCAGGAAGGCTCTCTATGGATGAATCAGAATTGTATCGCCAGAATTGATACAAGTAACACCCATTTATGCCGCATTGAATTGCAATTGATTGAGTCGTGTCCTTCGTCGCTCCCAGCGTTGGCTGCTTATAGAAACAAAAAATCTCGTGAACAAGGTAGCTGTCGATCACGCCAGGGTCGCCATAGCCCGGAACAGGACCCAATCATGAAGACACACTATGTTGCTGATATCCCCAGCTTCTGCTGCCTTGTGTCTGATGATACTATTGCTGTCACAGCATCCAGTACCCGCAAATTTGTGGGGAACTGGAATAACGGTGACTCAGCGCTTGTCAGCTTTGACTTGATTGTGGGTTCTCTGGCAATGTGTCTTCTAGAAGACACTGAAGAAGTACAATGGGATGCCATGAACTGGCAACAAGGGCTTCCCAACACCCTCTTGATGACAATGCGAGGCATCGCGATCACAACAGACGGCCAGGCCGCTTATTTTAAGGCAGTGGATGCATGCATAGTCTACGACAATCAAGTGGTGGTCTGCAAACGGCGCTCAAACCGGGGGCTTATTGTTGGTGAGTACGCCCCGGAAGGGACAGTATCATTGTCAGTACAGGGGGCAGCATGCCGCTTGTTGGTACCGCACCGTCGCATCAGTGTGCTTTTGGATGCAACCCGCCTCAGGTTTGGCACCTCTCCAAGTTCTGTAGTCACAAAATGGTTCATTGCTTTCCATGACACCACCTTAGAGTATATACCTCGTGCAGTCTCAACTCATGACCTTCATGCCGTGTTGACTGTCGCTGTTCTGCAGTTTGGCTCAATGTCTGTTGTTGACAAGTTGACCTCTTTCGCTTCTGGTTTGATTAGGGACACAGTGCTTTTATTGAAGAATAAACATATAGCTGCAGACAAAATTGAGAATGAGGCAGAGCGCTGTAATTTTGCACAGGCTGCAACTATAGACGTGATTGACGTCGTAGTCACGGCTGATAACTTGAAAACTAGAAACATCCATTTATACCTGAATGGTGACACAGCTCGTTTATATTGTTGCTCTGATTCTCTACAGACGCTCATTCACTTATTATTTGCTGTCAAGGAAGAAGTTTTAGGATGGACTGAAGTTTGTGGCAGAATGGAAGGAACTGTGACAGTAGACAGCAACCACATCGATCCTAGGGTCTCTTTATTGGTATTAAGCAAATCACAGTATGTGACAGCAAAAGTTATGAGGGAACAGAGTGACGTGCGTTACTGCGAAGGTGAGCCCGAAACGCCAGATTTGCTTGATAGAGGTGAGCTCGGACGTCCACCTCTACCAAATAGCACGGCAGTCTGGTATGATGGAATGCATCCCCATATGTTTGAAGATTATATGCCAGAGCCCAATTTTAAGAGTAAATTTAGGATGGGGATGCTCTGTTCAGAGGTTTTATGCGTTTGTATACAAATGAGAGCAGCTCACCTCTGCCTCTTTGCTGGTTGTGACTGGGATAAAGTGCAGTTAGGGCGACCACGAAAACTAAAGGGCCAGAGAAACGTCCGTAAGTTACTAGAGGTCGTCCTGTTGTGTAGTAAGTTTCGTACTTCCACGAGCTTTCAGACAGGATTCGAGGTGTGTGTGGGCGATTTCTCTGTCTCTGAATCGCTTTCATTACCTCGAGAACTGGCGCTTAAGCGGATGCTGGGGCACTGGCAATCACACGATGCACATCCACGTGAGACTGGTGAAGCACTCTTGCACCTTCGTGCATTAATTGATGGGCCAAATACAGCAATCAAGGTGAAACTACTACCGCTTCGGTGTTGTCTAGATGCCGAAGTTATCAGCTTCCTCGACAATGTTTTTAGTGAAGTCGAGCTTCAGAGTAAAGATGGGTGCCCGTCGGCCAAGTTTCCGTGCCTCGCGTCCCAGCAAACAAAACATATGTCTAATGTTGTTCTTGACGTAGCACCAGTTGCTCTGAAGCTCGACTATAGCCCCAGGCAGATAAGTGTGACGCGGCTGTGCTCTGGCTCCCCGAATGATATGTTCCAGATGTTCTCTCTCGAGCGAGTCGAGATCACAACAAGGTCCCGCCGTATAGTTTCAAAATTACTGACATCTGCCTTGCGCCATCTTTGGCGTGTTTGGTCGCGTGAGCTGTCTAGTGAACAAATTCACAAATTTATCCATGGCGCTTCCATCGTTCGTCCACTTCATGTCGTAGGCAAGTCAATATCTCGCGCGATTCACCAAATGCTCGCGATCAAAACTCGGCCCTACCAGTGGCGCATGTTCAGGCACGAGTTAGTCACATGCAGCCGAATTCTTGTGTGCGAGTCTGTTCGTGTGGGCCGATATCTTGTCTCACATCTTACTACTGCCCTCAATGATATGGCCAACAGACTTGATGGCCACAATAGTAGCTATTCTCTTGCTTGGAATGCCCCTGGGACCGCAAATGATATACGCATTCACTTTGAAGATGCGCGCAACGCAATTGTCAACGGGTTAAATGATGCGCATCAAGCTTGTGTTGCTGCCTTATCTCGATCGTCGCCCTGTCAGCTTGTAACGGTGGTGCCTGTCGCAATCATCCGCCCCACTGTCTGTCTGACCCGCGCCGCTACTGCCATTCTCCTTCGCCTCGAGCAAACTTTAGATATTGACGGGGACGTCGCCCCTAATCAGGGAAGCAGCTTGTAATGTACTTTTTCCTTTTCAAATTATTACTAGTAGTCTTCGTTAATTTTTGTTTATAGTGGCCCGGGCCCCTGACGAAAGGGGCTGCAAACTTGAAGAAGTTTGTTGGTGAAATCCTGACGACACGTCAATCGGCCGAGTTCGACCACGGCGTCGCTCACCTGTCGACACTTCGGAATATGAGTACCTGGGTGGACAAGGCCCGGTTTGGACTGCCGGAATATTTGAAACGCCCGTGTCCATGCACGCTCCGCGAAGGGCGGAGGCTCAAGACGAAATTCCGGGTGGGATGCCACCCGTTCCGGAGTAGTGCGGCCCGTATGGAACGGGCCCGTAACACGACGTGCCCTTGCTGTGACCCCAACGACTCGGAGACGATCCAACATACATCCGATGGCATCACTGGCATTGTTTGAATGTAAGGCATTTCCCGACGAACACGATGCATTTCTGGCCAGATTATACTCCATTTGCCCCAACGCACGGCACTTGACCGATGAATATCGCCTGCGTCTTCTCATGGGAAACGCGCTACCACGGGAGATTGAACTTGAAAATACGTTGTATCCGAGTCGCTATCTTATCATGATCGCTCAGGCTACTTCGACGCTCCGGTTGGGATCCTAAGTGCAGGGAGGAGGCTCTTAGGAGCTTTTGTCTTTTATTAAGCCTTCCGAAGTTCCTTGATTTTTGTTTCTTCTTCTTATTATTATCATCATCATCATCATACACACCGCACTTTACTTTAAAACTACGCTACAATACCACCCGCATTTCCTAACTAGTAGGCAACTAGGATATATTCTTTTATGGTATGGTATGAGCACGCTCTCCGTGCTCACGCGCGGCGCGCGGCAGCTCGGGCGCACGTAGAGGCCATAGGACACCGCCCGTGCCTTCCCTTTAGCGGACGCGTCGAAGGTAGCCGGCTCGGCGGTCTCCGAGCACCCAAAGCTGCGCGCGGCCACGCATAAACCTCCACTGCAAATCGCTGTTATAGAAGTACCTGGCCCAAGTGCACAACAATGCAACTTCATAATTCCACTAGCCCAAGTTCTCTGTTGCTGCCTGCCGGTGTCAATCGGCAGGCGGCCGGGACTCGGAGCATATAACCTCCCTCACTCACCGATAATTTATTTATCGTAAGATCTTGAGCGATCCTCCCTAAGTTGAATTGATGCTGAATTACCCTGCGACACTTAATTCTGCGCGAGTACGGCTAAATTTCAGAGCTTTTGCCCCCTACTTTACAGCGCAAACCAGGGTTGAAGTTTAATTTTAACCCCATTTTACCAAACTGGATCTTTAAAGATCCAGTTTGACTAGGTACTAGGACCCAATGGTAAGGTACCGCGAATAGGTCCTAGGATCCTAGATACGGGTTATGAATAGGGGGATAGATAGGGTAGGGGGTAATAGGTAGGTTCGGCATTCTGATTGCATACAGTACCATCCCAGTGTCCTACACGTGGTATGTCCCAGGACTCGCGGCCCCCAAGTATCTGGAGAGTACGTAGAGGTATAAGACGGATCAACCCTAGTAGGAAAAATAACCCACTAGTAAAGGTCTCCAATTTATTTTTGTAGAATTACTTGTAGACCTTTACCGCAAAAACCCACACGGAAGGAAAACCCTAGTAGGAAAAAAACATCCTCCCCTACCAGTAGGCCGCTCGTCGGTCGACTCGGGGTTTTCACTTGAGAATCAGGTTCAAGTCACGATTAATTTTAGTTTAGTCACTCAGGCTCTCAGCCTGAGGCTTGCAACTTGAAGTTTAGAAACCGCGACTTCAAGTTGAAGCCACAGCCTGAGCAACTTGAACTTGAACTTGAAAGCAACCATGCCCATGGATTGGTGGGCACTGGTATGTACGGGGACCGGGGCCTGTTTGGTGGGCCAGGTCAAGAGGGGTCGTTGTATCCTCCTGCCATTTGGAGCGCGCTGCGCGTATGGAGAGGCCGAGTTTAGGTTCAAAGGCGGGCGAACTCTTTGCTTGGGGGTGCAAGAGACACTCGGTGCAAATCCTACACGATTTTAGAGATATTAAAGTTGACTCACTGCATGGAAACTACCGCCAAGCATGCGTGCTCAGTGAGGTGCGCTCGCTTACGGCGGCGCTAAAAAGTCGAGTTGAATCTCATAGGGTCGCGTCATCAGCCTAGACGTTGAGGGAAACACTGCTCATGATGATGTAGAACATATCAAGTGTATCTCGTTTGGAGAGAATCATTCGCTTGCAGTTGACGACAAGGGGTCCATCTGGACGCAGGGATCTGGTGCGCAATCCAGCTGTATATAGGTTTGCATACATTCATAGGGGGGAGTGGACAACTCGGTCTTGGCGCGACAAGGCGAGTGGAAGATGCGAGTATAAGTTGGGTTGAGGTGAGTTCTCTTAGTCAACATCGGGTCATCTCGCTTAGTTGCGGATCTCGTCACTCGGTCGCTGTGACGTTGACTGGGGATGTCTATACCTGGGGCCGAGGTTGTGAGGGGCAAACTGGGCACCGTTTCAAAGATGACAGTCGTTGCAACAAATCTGATCCTCACGTAACCAAATTTGCCTGTTGGACTGTCTGTAACCACACAGATCACGTGTAGGTTCAAGGCGCTGAAATTCAACTGTTACCAAAACTAGTTGTAATTCCATCGCAGCAACATGAACCAGCAGAGTTGGCAGCGTGTGGACCAAATTTCACGATTATTGTAACAAGACGAGGCGCACCCTGGGCGTGGGGAGAAGGACGCTGTGGTGAGCTTGGTGTGGGACTCCGCATTTCTAAGCAGTCCACACCAGTGCGTGTGTGCTGGCCTGACGACGCGTCTAAGTGCGAACTTGTGACCTGTGGTTGGGCTCATGTGCTTGCGTTGGATTCTGACTGCAACCTATTCTCGTCTACTGCCGTGTGATATAGCTTTTTATAGCGCCCACTTTTGTGTAGATAGTGGGAAAATTCAGGTGGGGATTCAATCGATTTGGCCAACTTGGATTGAGTCTGTGTGTATCAGATCAGAATTCGAAACTGGGCATATCCACATGCATAAAGTCACCCAATTATAGTCTAAAACCTCGCCGTGTTGTATATTTCCTGGGGTCGGTGGCATTCGCTGATGCCACAGCGAACTCCTCTGCAGCACTCAGAGCAGAAAATGGCATGCTTTTTACCTGGGGCTCGGGAGAAGCAAGACGACTGGGCCATCGTCCAGAAAAGGGCCTCTGCACAGAGCACATTCACCGTCCTCGCTCCGTTCTTGGTTTGCGGGAACGATGTGTTTCAAGTGTCACTTTGACTGAAACTGTTGGTTTTGCCTTTGTCCCATCCTCAGTAAACTCTGCAGAACCAACTTCTGTACCAATCATTGGAGGAACTAAGATTTTGTTGTGGGGTGGTGTATTTTGGAAATCGTCCGGCTGTGTTGTGAGGTTTACTCCCCTAGATAAAGGTACCTCAGCACTGGAGACCCACCCAAGGTTCTCCATTGGAAAATATGTGACCCCAAAGGGCGCACCTGTTGGTGCGGGCAAAACAGGCATTCTTTGTAGAATGCCTCGGTTTACTACAGCATGTTTTGTTTTTGCTGAAGTTGCCATGAATGGTAACGACTTCACCACAAGCCGTGTCTGCATTCGCCTCTACGATAATCCAACCCTCGCTGCAATTAAGCCGATCTGTTGTAGTTCCACTGATGCTCATGACATTACTATCATTGGTAAGTCACTTCTGGAAACTAATGAAAATAAGGTGCGATTCAAAGAATTGGGAGGTCAGGATCGTGAATGGATTGTTCCGGCGAGCTTGACCGCACTATGCGACAAGGATGATCCACTTGACACTGCAATACGATGCAAAAGTCCATGCATCTGTGGGGGTGGTTTTCCAATCCAGACTCGGGTGGCGGTGGCTTTCAATGGAAGTGATTTTGTTACCTTGCTGAAGACGGCATTCGTTATACACAACGCGACAATACTGAGGCTCGCCCCAGATTGCCGTCCACTACATCCGTCCACACTCCCGGACGCAGTTAGTATCTTGGGACAATCTTTCTTTGATTCCAAAAATATGTCGGTTAATCTAATCCTCCAGAGCAACAATCAACGATATTTCTGCCGCCCTCGGTATGTGAATAAGAACACCCTTGCCTTTACTCCACCGCCATTAGCTGAAATCTCGCAGTGTATTCGGGGTCGCGACTGCTCAGATATTGCGACTGAACAGGACATTGCCCAAGCAGCACCAGTCTTAGAAGAACAGACCACTTGGACATTCATATTGAGACTTACACTGGATGGTGTCTATTTCCTGAATGAAAGTTTGTCGCTCGTGTTGTACAAGCAAATCCGTCAAGGTGACACCAAGGAGATTTCGTCGATGTGCGGGCCCTTGATTGGCGGCACCCGTCTCTCTTTGCATTTTCCTTACTTATCCCCTGCTCCAGTATTCACGTGTTTCACATCAGCTGTTGTGAGACTTCGCCCCCGAGACAACATGTCAGCGCATATCGAGCCAATAATTGTTTCATTAAAATGCAGCAAAGCTCGTGAGTTTTCATTTGAGACACCAGTTGTTGATTTCGACAGTATAGTGGTTTCCTCGAAATCGGATACTTTAGTTGAAGCGGCATCATCCTCGTCGTCACATTTCAAACTTCCAATAGAACGACTAGACATGCTTGTAGAAGTAGCACTGGACGGTCAGACTTTTGGCGCACACTGCAGCACATAATTTACATACTATGGAACGCCGGAGGTCACAGAAATCAAGGCACCCCAATATGACGCCTACAATGTGCCAGCTGCCGCAGCAGGGATGGATGTAAGTATTTTTGGTCGCAGTTTTTTCGATACTGGTCTTGTAAAGGTCGTCTTGAGAAGTTCTGTAGCTCCGTTGAGACATGTAAAGACCCACATTATTGATGCTGTTTGTATGAGGGGCGTAGTTGAATTTGTCATGCCAATTTTGCACCTTTTCCATACCGCTTGTGAGGTTAGCCCTGGACAGGTGACCCCCCATTCTCACAAGGGATGCAAACACCGACTGCTTGTTGAGGTATCACTAAATGGAGGGTTGAATAAGACATCAAATAGCATGCACCTCGACTACTTGTTCACATGCTAAGGAGAGCCCATTCAAGTTGCGCAAGTTGCCTGTACTTAGTACATGCATTAGCACAAAGTCACAAGTTACGTTACGCCGTTAAATCGCTCGATTACTCAATTCTTAGGAGGGCCATTCCTGATCGAAGCTCCGGTCGTTTTTTAATCTAAGCACGACCACCAAAGTAAGCGCAGCACGCTGCCAGCGTCCCGCCAAAGTTGCTGGCGATTTGGGGGCCGCATAAATTGCCATAATCAAGAATAAACTGGTCAGATATCCGTCAGACTAGTATTCCATGCGAAGTTCATCCGAAGTCCCGTTACTACTTATGTTTATGGTACAGTTTACCGTGACACGGGAAAAGCGCGTAAAATACGTGGGCTAATTACGCTGAAGGTAGACGCCGAAGGAGGTCCCACGTAAAAACCGTGACGGTGTAAATATATAGCGTCCAGTAGGTCGCCCGTGGTTTCAAACCTGAGCCCGGACTAGTACTGTCCACTGTAGGCGGCTAGTAGGCTAGTGCCGGCTGGGCGGCCGGCCGATGGAGCGTAGATAAGCGACAGGCCAAAACGCGGTATTTCACAGCCGCCCATGTCGAGAGGAACACTCCGTCGTAAGCTAG
>Ga0209090_10000906_pt1 | contig 18962 bp, 27 predicted proteins | sample ArcticOcean_MG_C_9_FD_187432 | JGI IMG/M metagenome (GOLD analysis project Ga0209090, IMG submission 187432) | Marine microbial communities from western Arctic Ocean - ArcticOcean_MG_CB2_152 (SPAdes) (version 2) | ecosystem: Environmental > Aquatic > Marine > Oceanic | place: Arctic Ocean... | reverse complement strand
TATATCTATTATTAATTAATACTATTAGTTATATCCTATATTAATTACTATATTACTCACTGATTAACTCATTAAGGCTTATAAGGTCCTTAGAGTGCTCTTAGGCTATAGTATATCCTATATAGAGGGCCTAATGTTTTCTTTTTTTTTTTGATTCTACTGTAAGCAATACCTTTAGAAATAAGCTATATATACCAACGATTATAGATTAATTGTAATATATATATAAAAGCCTTATAAATCAACAATAATCCTAAAAGCATTGCTTACAGAAGAACAGTTACTAATTTTGGCTTTTACGGGATTCTCTCCTCCTCATATTGACCTGTAGAAGCCAGAACTAAACAAAGGATATAATATGAAAAGTATTAAAAAATTCCAAGAAACGATTTTACCACCTTTAAAACCTATATTTGATATTCAATTAAAAATTTCCAATATAAACAAAAAATTAGTAAGCGTTTGTGTACCAAACAAAACCTTAATCGAGTTAATTGATGTTAAAAATATGCATCGAACTTGGATTACTTATGAATTTTACGGATCCGCTAATTATTATGAAATTAAAAATAACACAAAAACTAAGAAAAGCTGCTCAATCACTTATAGAGATTATGACGATTTTGAAGCTTTAACATTTAAACACATGGAACTACAACAAAAATGGAGGAACCAATATGAGTAAAGCTAATATGACATGTAACAATTGTAAAGAAACTACAAAGCCTGATGAGTTTGCTTGTGAATGTAACTGCATTAATTGTGGGACTTGTGAAAAAAAATGCAAACCTGATATGAAAGAAGAATTATTTGGACAAAAAGAAATTGAAGAGTTAAAAGAGTCTTATAAAGAATCAAGACGACAGACAAAAGAAAGAACAACAGGGCCTTTAGATTCTTTTAGTAAAGATTTAAAGGATATTATTAACAAAAAATATAATAGACAAGGAAGACCGTAATGATTACTGCAGAACAATTGTTAATTCAGGCTGCTGAACTTAAAAGAAAAAAGTCTGAAGATTATCAAGGAAGCACGTGGTCAGAATCTGATTACTTTCCTTATAAAGAAAAATCATACTCTCATATGATACACACTAAATACTTGAGAATGAGAAATATTGTTGATGGCAATCAAAAAACAAACTTTGAAGCTCTTGATGATACGTTAATAGATATGGCAGTTTACGCTTGTATGTTTGCTGCTTTTTTAAAAAATAACAATGGAGATAATAAAATGAATACAGAAATAAAAACAGAAGCTGCGCCAAGGCCTTTAGCCAAACCTTTTGATCGTGGTGATCATGTTTCTAAAGTTGGTGGCGATTATAAATTTGATGGACGTATTGTATCAATATTCCCAAAATTATCTGGAGCAATAAGAATTGTTGTTGAAGATGATAGAGGTGTATTACACGTTTATTCTGAAAAAAACTTAAAACACAGGGACTAAATATTATGAATAATGTAGAATTAGATTACTTATCAGTAGCAAAGAATATTCTGCATTCTGGTATTGAACAAACAGGAAGGAATGGCGTAACTAAACGCCTTCCTTTCCAAACACTCGATTTTAATATATCGGAATACTTTCCATTATTAACTTCAAGAAGAATTTTTTATAAAGGAGCACTAGGAGAATACGCTGCTTTTGTTAGGAAGCCTAAACATATCAATACGTTTAAATTTTTTAATTGTAACTATTGGGATACATGGGGAGATGTTGATGGAGATATTAACATTGATTATGGTAACAAATGGATTGAATGGAATGGCGTTAATCAATATCAAAATGTATTGAATGAATTAAAAACTAATCCAACAAGTAGAAGATTATTAATTACAGGTTGGGATCCAGCAAATCTTAATAAAGTTGATTTGCCTTGTTGCCATTACAGTTATCAATTCTGGAGTGACGGTACTAATTTAAATTTATTATGGAATCAACGATCTGGTGATTGGATGGTTGGTATACCTTCTGATATGATATTAGCTTCAACAATGCTTTTATGTTTTGCAAGTTTAAGTAATTTAAAACCTCAAAATATTAAAATGATTATTGGTGATTCTCATATTTATGAAGAGCATTTTGATAATGCTAATAAACAATTAGATACTAAATTATATGAGTTGCCAAGATACAAGTTTAAAAAGCAAGAGAGTTTATACACTTTTTGGCCTGAACATGTTGACATTGCAACCTATAAATACAACAATAATATCAAATACTTATTAAAGGAATAATATGATAGACGATATAAAACAAATGCACGATAAATTTCAAGTAACGAATTTTATTGATAACAATAAAGATAATAAAAATCTTCTAAGAAAATATTTAAGATTTAGATTAGACTTTATTAAAGAAGAATTAGATGAAACGTTTGATGCATACTTCAATAAAGATGATGTAGAAGTGTTGGACGGTCTAATAGATATTCTTGTGGTTACATTAGGAACCCTTGATGCTTTTAAGTGTAAAACGCCAGAAGCCTGGAATGATGTATTCAAGTCGAATATGACTAAGCACCCTGGAGTTAACGAGACAAGACCTAATAATTTTTCATTACCTGACATGATGAAAAGCAAAACTTTTGTTAAACCTGAGTTAAAGAAATTTACTGGTTTACTTAAAGAGGTATTGAATGATTAAAATATTGTTCATTTTGCTTTTACCAAATGGTGAGCTAATGTTAAAACCACACTATTTTTTGAAACCAATTACTGTCCACGAATGTTGGGCTTTTGGTCAAAATTATAGAGAGAAAAACACAACATATAACAATAAACGCAATGTACACTATTTAAATAATACTAAAATTTTATTTAATGGTTTTATTTGCGAATAACCAAAGGAGAATAACAATGTTATTACAAAACGTAGAAATAAGTTGGGTTAAATTTGATTCAGCTAATCCTGATATGGGGTTTGATAAGAAAACACCTCAATATTCATGTACAGTAAAAACTTCAGATAAAGTTCAAGCTGCAGCATGGAAGAAAGCATCGATCAACGTAAAGCCAAGTGAAGAACAAGGCTCTGTTGTATATTCAGTAACTCTTAAGAAAAAGATTTATGCTGATGCTGATGGTAAAAACACAACTAAACCACCTGCTGTAGTTGATAAACAATTACAACCTATAACTAATACATCAGGTATTGGTAATGGATCTAAAGGTAATGTTCAAGTAAGATTGAAGCCTTATGATTATTTAGGTAAGCAAGGTATCTCTGTACAGCTTTTAGCTATGCAAGTTACTGAACTTAAAGAGTATCAAGGTGGAGATGCATTAGAGTTTGCAGCCATCGATACTGATACTGCAGTTATCTAATAATAATAAACAATGGCGACGTTGAAATATACGTCGTCATTTTAATATTAGGAAAATTATGACAGCAAATATAAGAAAATTTGAAGAGATTGATACTGAAAATACTTTCAATATGAATCCTGAAGAAATTAAAAGTATTAAAGATAAAATAAAAAAGTCTGTAGTTAAAAGTTTTTATATACCTATTGAACAAAAAGAGATTGGTATTGTAAACACTAACACAGATAAAATTGAAATAGTTGTTAAAGTTAATATGATATTAGATTTAAAAGATATGCATAAAGATGACTTAGAACTAGTTTATGAAGAAGCAAATATAACCGAACAATTTAGAAAATACTATCCTTGTAATTATTTATACTTACTTGGTGACCATACAGTTGTTCAATAAAGGAAGATAAAAATGAAAATAATTTATGATTTAGAAACTAATAATTTGATACCTGAAGTAAGTACCATATGGATTGCTGTATGTAAGAATATAGAAACAAATGAGATTACTACGTTTTCAGATTATGATAAAGATTCAAAACCTTTAAATGAATTATTACCATTTTTAAATAAGTGTGAAATTTTAATTGGTCATAACATTATAAATTATGACAATGTAGTTTTGCATAAGCTTTTAGGTTGGGAGCCACCAAAGAGTATCAAAATGATAGATACAATGCTGCTAAGCCAAATGAATAACTTTAGAAGAGAAGGTAAACACTCACTTAAAAACTTCGGTAAAATACTTGGAGATGCAAAGCTTGAGTTTAGTTCTTTTCATGAATATTCTGAAGATATGAAAAAGTATGCAATACAAGATGTAAATTTAAATCACAAGGTTTATAATTATGTTACAAGAGAAGCAATTGACTTAATTAAAAATAGACCTAACTTTAAACAAGCTTTAAAAACTGAACATGATATTGCTGAGATATGTGCTAATCAAGTTAAATACAAATGGAAGTTTAATACTGTATTAGCTAAAAAGCATTATGAATATTTAACTTCAGAAATGACAGTTATTGAAGATGAAATTAATCCTACATTAAAACCTAGAAAAGTTTTAATTGATAAGGAACCTAAGAAAGCTAAGTACCTACAAGATGGCAGACTTTCTGCAGTGAGTGCAAGAATGTTATCTGAATTTTTAGGTACTGAAATAAAACAAACTGATACTGATAAGTGGAAGCCTAATAAATTGTTTCAAAGATTTAAAATGACTGAAGCAAATCTAGGTAACATGGATATGGTTAGAGGTTTATTACTTGATAACGGATGGGAACCTTCACAGTTTACTCCAAACGGAGAACCTAAAATTACTCCTGACAGTTTAACTAAAGTTGTAAGTGAATTAGGTAAAAAGATAATCTATTATTACAGTTTAAGATCAAGACACTCTGTACTTAAGGGTTGGATTGAATTAGCTGAAGAAAATAATAATAGAGTTTATGTTGAACCTTTTAATATTGGTACACCAACTTTTAGACAAAGACATAGTAAAATTGTTAACGTGCCTGGAGCCAAATCATTTTTTGGATCTGAGATGCGTGAACTCTTTATTGCTGACGAAGGCAAAGTTATGATTGGTTGTGATTCAAGTGGTAATCAAATAAGAGCATTAGCACATTATTTAAATAATAAAGATGTTAATGATCATATCTTAAAAGGAGACATACATCAACACAATGCAACAACAATGGGAATACCAAGACCTTTAGCAAAAGGGGTCTTATATGCTTCTATATTTGGCGCTGGTGTACGTAAACTTGGTAAGATGGTTACAGGTGTTGAAGATCTTGATAAGGGTAAAGAAGTTAAGAGTAAACTTTATGAAGCTTTGCCAGGTCTTAAGGAACTTATTGCTAAGTTAAATAATTTCTTTTACACAACACAAAACAAAACAGGTTATGGATTTATACCTGCTTTAGATGGACGTAAGATATATGCTGAATCTTCATTTAAACTTTTAAATTATCTTCTACAATCGTTTGAAGCAATTACAGTTAAGACCGCTGTAGTTAATGCTTTTAAAATGTTTAAAGAAGAAAATATTGAAGTTGATATTTTAGGTTTGATACATGATGAAGTCCAAGTACAAACTAAACCTGAAAATGTTGAAAGAGTTAAGGCAATACTACAATACTCATTTGGAGAATATATTACTAAGAAATTAGAACTTAATATTCAAATGGGTGGAGATGCAAAGCACGGTCAAACGTGGAATGATTGTCACTAAATAAATAACGGGCTAATGATAAACGTTAGCCCAGCAAAATTATAGAAAGATATAAAAATGAATAAAAATAAAATGATAGGATTAATTGATGGTGATGTATTAATTTACAGAGCTATACATAAATCTGAAAAAGATAAGATTAAGCCAGAAGATGCTTTTAATGGTATAATGAAACAAATTAAAATTGATACAGCATGTGATGAGTATACATTACACGTATCAGGTACTGGTAACTTTAGAAAAGAAATAGAACAACCTTATACTGTTTATAAGGGCCAAAGAAAAGAAAAGCCACCTCAGTTTAGAGCATTAAAAGATTATGTAATTAAAACTTACAAACCTATAATGCAAGATGGATTAGAAGCTGATGATACAATTTCTATTGAAGCTACTGGTTATATAAAAATAAACCAACTATATATGTTAATTACAATTGACAAAGATTTAAAAAATATAGGTGGATTGTTTTATAACTTAATGCATAACAATTTAATTACTGTATCAAAAAAAGAATCTATTGAATTCTTTCATGAACAATTATTAACAGGAGATAACGTTGATAATATTCCAGGTATTGAAGGTATAGGTAAAGTTAAAGCTTCAAAAATATTAGAAAACAAAACTATTAAAGAACAATTTGAAGCAATTATTGCTGCTTATAAAACTCATTACAAAATAGGTTATAAAAATAGATTAGAAGTGATGGGTAAGATGCTATATTTATTAAAAGATATAAATGATAAGTGGACTATTAACTTTTGGAAAGGGTATATTAAAAATGTATAATATAAAAACTATTTGTAATAGCATATATAAAGATGCTAGGCGAAGATCTATAAAGAAAAATTTAGAATTTAATATAGAAACTAAATACTTACAAGATATTTTTCCTAAGAATTTTATATGCCCTATATTAGGTTATGTTATGACACCGGGAAAAATACACGCAACTAATATATCACCTAGCCTAGATAGAATTAATCCAAGCAAAGGTTATATAAAAGGCAATGTAGAATTTGTATCGCTATTAGCTAATAGAATGATGTCAAATGCACACGGACCGGATTTAATTAGGTTTGCAAGATGGATTAATAATAAATATAAAAGAGAGGTAAATAACAATGACAAAAAACACATTCATAAAACACAGCAGTTGCAGCTCATGCTCGAGTTCTGATGCTAACGCAGTATATTCTGATGGAAGTACATATTGCTTTAGTTGCAAAGCTAGCACACAAGCCGGAAGCCATGAAACAATACCTGAGTTTAATGTAGTACAAACACAATTAAGCTTAGAAGAAATTGCATTGCTTCCTGTAGAACCTATTAGAAACATATCTAAAAAAGTTTTATATGATGCTGGAGTTAAAGTTGAATATGATCAAGACAGAAATGTTATGAGCCATTTTTATCCAATTACAATTAATAAAAAGATTAAAGCTTATAAGAAAAGAATAGTAGCAACTAAAGACTTTAGAGTTGTAGGTAAAGCTGAAGTACCTGAACTATTTAATCAAGTTAATTGTGGTAGATATAAAAACCTTGTTATTACTGAAGGTGAAATAGATTGTTTATCTATAATTGAAATGTTAACTAAAGCTAAAGCACAGTTTGATGTTGTTAGTATTGTCAATGGTGCACAAAGTGCCAGAAGAAATATTGCATCTAATCTTGACTTTGTTAATAAATATGACAAAGTATTTTTAGCATTTGATAATGATGAACCAGGAACTGCTGCTGCAAACGATGTAGCACATGTAATTAAACCAGGTAAAGCACACATTGTTAATAGTATGTATAAAGATGCTAACGATGCTTTATGTAAAGAGCAATCAGATGCATATCTATCTCATGTATGGGGTGCTAAGGTTTACAAACCGGATAACTTTGTTAGTGGTGAAAAAATCTGGGATGCTTTTAAAGAAAGATCTACAGTTAAATCTGTACCTTATCCTAATTGTTTAAAAGGTTTAAATGATAAGTTGTTTGGTATGAGATTAGGTGAGATTACTTTATTTACATCTGGTACTGGATCTGGAAAGTCTACTGTTGTTAAAGAAACAATACTAAACTTATTAGATAAAACTGAAGCTAAGGTAGGATTAATATCATTAGAGGAATCTATTGGTGATACTGCTACTAAGCTTATTGGTATGTCTATTAATAAAAATATTAGAATGCCTAATGATGCTACTGAAGAAGAAGCACGTAAAGGTTATGAAAAAGTATTTGGTGATGAAAGATTAATTCTTTTAGATCATCAAGGATCTGTAGCTGATACTTCTTTGTTAGATAGGATTGAATACTTAGCAGCTTTAGGTTGTCAATATTTAATTCTTGATCACATTACAATAGCTGTAAGTGAAGGTATTGATGGTGCTACAGGTAATGAAGCCGTTGATAAGGTTATGAGTTCTTTATTAAAGATCACAAAACGTTACAACATTCATTTAACTTTAATATCTCACTTAAGAAAAAGTTCTGGTGAAGGTAAAAGTTTTGAGGAAGGTATTATGCCTAACCTTGATTCTATTAAAGGATCTGGATCTATTAAGCAAATAAGTTTTGACATAATAGGATTTGCTAGAAACATGATGGCGCCTGAGCCGAGTGAAAGAAATGTAGTTAAGTTTGCAGTTCTTAAGTCTCGATTTTCTGGTGATACCGGTATGTGTGGACAAGCAACTTATGATGTCGCTTCTGGAAGACTAAATTATAATGAAAGTAATTTGGCTTTTAAAGAAGTGTTATAACCAGTTTCGGTTAGAAGTTAGATAATGTATGTAAGACCAGATATGGCAAGCAGCTAACAGACAATGATACAAGGATGATATAATAGGCGATCCTCTCTCAAGCCTACATCAGTATTAGAAAACCGAAGCAGCTGAGCAACCTGTTTAAAAGGCTCACTAAATTTTGAAAGGACTTATGACTAACTATAAATTAATATTAAAAATTAAATGGACATCTTCAATAGTACTTATTATTGCAATGGCATTTATTTCTTTAAATCTATTTCCATATACTATGTATCTGCAATTTGTAGGTGTGTTAGGTTGGTTTTGGGTGGGTATACTTGCTAAGGATTTAGCATTAGTTGTATTGAATGGTACAGGCTTATTATTTTTAATAGCCGGTATATTTAATTACTTATTATAAAGTGTAGGCGGTTTTACCCGCCACACTTGTATGTTTATTTTAAAATTAATTTTACTATAGATTTTTCACCTAAATATATTTCTGTTTCTGCATTAGATTTAATGCATTGATATTCTATACGACTTGTGCCTGACCTCATGGCAATTCTCTTTGCCTTTAAACAATTAGACATTGAATCTTGTATTCTATGCTCTTTTATTTCCCCATTAACGATCATTAATAAGGCTATTACTATTTCAGTCATAATTATTGTCCATTCCCATTTGCTCTTACTTTATCTTTTAGTTCTTCAACATCATCTAAAGCTTTTTCTAATTGGGATTTAAGAAATTCTATATTAACTTTATTAGTCATATTTTGTTCTTGATTTTTAATTAACTTCTCAACATCTTCAAACAAACCTTCAATCAACATAAATTGTTCTTGGTCTGTAGGTTTTTGTTCAGATTTTTTTAATAAGTCAGCTTGAAATAATTCTCTTGATGTCTCTAAGCTTGTAAGTCTTGCTGTTAATTCAGTATAAGCAAAAATTCCCATTGAAATTCCTACAACAATACCTATCATATTTTTAATAGGCATTGCTACTGATGTGTTATCAGATATTTTCATCTTGTAGGTCCTCCAAATAAAGCTAGCAAACACATCATGATTATAAGTATAGCCGTAAATCTATAATCCATTTGCTTCTCCATTATTTCTTTCTTTTGTTTTTTAATATTTTAACTCTAGAATGCCAACACCAAGTAGTTAACTTAATTGCATAAGTTTCTATAAATGATATTGCATTATCTAAAGCACCAAACATATTAGATATAAATCTATCCATTATATTCTCCCAAATAACTCTATTATTATTGTTCCCATACCTAACACAACCATTCCGATCATACCAAGTACAGCTTTTTCATTTCTACACATTTGTGCTTTTAAACCATCTATTTTTCTGTTGGTTTCTTTCTGCATTATTCTACATAGTTTTTCATGAGATTCTATTTTTTGTAATGCTGTATTCTTAGCCATTATTTTTTACCACCAGTACCTTTAAATATTTGTGTACCTTTGATACCATAAATACTTGCTACTACTAGAATCCATAAATTTGTAAACCATTTAGGAAGTTCTGAAAACATCTCAAAGAAAAGTTTAACTTTATCCATAGCAGTTGGATCATCACTGATCACTGCCCAGGCCAAAATTGCTATTGGTAAACTGAGCATTATTAAAACTGCCTCATCTTTCCAATCTGAATTTCTTGATTCTAAAAGTTTTCCTTGATAGGCTTCTTCACCATTAGCCATTTTAGATGCATGCATTAATTGTGCATCTGACATAGCCATTTTTGTTCTTTGTTTATTAGCATAAATTTTTGATCCTGCATTTACTGCTAATTTAATTGCGCTTAACCACATGTTATAACTCCTTTTTATAATTAAATTTTATAAAATCATCATGATGTTTTTCATCTATGATAGCTTTTAACTCATTATTAATTTGTTCTTTATAATTTCCGTTATTTACTGCCTTAAATAATTTAGGCAAATCTTTGTATCTTTCTTTAATCTTTATTTTATCAGCTATGAAATTAAAATCTTCTTCTAAATTTTCAAATTTACCAACAAAAGATAATGGCACTACACCATTATAATTTAACAACTTAAATTGACTAGGCTCTCTATCCATCTTATGAATAAATTCTTCTAAAGTTTCTTTTATTATTCTTCTTCTTTTTAAAAAATTATAAAGACTAAACATTCTGTCATAAGGGTTTCTTACAATAGCAAATGAAAAATATTCACTACCTTTATACTTATCCCAAGTAGGCTCTACCCCAGCATGTGATCTAACCCTTGTTAAATGCAGCTCATCAACATGCGGTCCAACAGCATATTTTCTTAGTACAGTATGTAAACTTGTACCTGCTGTTTTAGGTATGTGATAAAACATAAACTTATTACTATTTGAATATATCATAGTGGTTTCCAATCTATTAGCATGTGTACTCTGTCTATATTAGATGTATTAGATACACCATGAGGTTTTTTGTTATTATTTATTTCCCAAATTTCACCAGTCTTTAAATGTTTTTTCTCATTACTAATTTCAAAAATAACATCTTCGTGTGTAATTATAGGCATATGAAATCTATTGTGATTAAGAAAATATGAACCACTATCCATATGCTTAGTTATACTTTTATTTTTAGGAAGTCTGATTAATAACACAGATTCAATTTCACCTTTAGATACATTATTATTTAATAAAGTATTTAAATTATTTATGTCTTCTTTTATTGATTCATATTCATTCCAATATTTATTATTATTATTATAGACTATGCTATTACGATTTAATGGCTCTTTCCATATAATAGGAACTGTTGTTGTATGTTCATGTACATCATGCTTATCTTGTCTAAATGAATAATCATTCCATAATTCTTCAGAAAATTTATTAACCTTATCTGCGATGTTACTAACATCATACTCTCCTACATATTTAAAATTAAAATCCATTATAATTCCTTTTTGTAATTAAATGTTTTAAAATCTATATCAAATACCCTATCAACAATCTCTTTAGATTCAGTACAATAATAATCTTTATAATTTATTAAATCAGCCTTATGCTCAAATCCTAAATCAATATATTTTTCTGGTATACCAATTTGTTCACATACATAATTAAAATCTTCTTTTATATTTTCATATTTTCCTACAAAATTTAAAGGTATTTTATTATCTAGTGATAAATATTTATGTTGAGTAATTGATACAGGTCTATGTGTATGTAAATATTTACAAAATCTTAAAAAAGGTACTTTCTCATATTTCTTAAGAAATTTATATAGACTTATAATTCTAGTGTAAGGGTTTCTTACAAAAGAAAATGAAAACATATTTTTACAATTATGATTATTATATAATGGATCTACAAAACTATGCATACTATTGAATGACTGTTTTTTACTAGGTACATGATATCTAGTCATCCAGCCTGGTTTAGATTTATCTATAGGCTGTGCATTTTTATTATGGTCATCTGCATATTTTGATAATAAAACAGTTATACTTCCTCCTGCAGTTTTAGGTACATGAAAAAACACAAAATCTTTATTCTTTGATATTAACATTACCTTTTAGGTATATCTTGTTTAACTTTTAATATTCTAGCTTTCCAACTATCAATACCATTGTCATAAATTTCTGCTAATTGATCTTCCCATTTACCGTAAGATTTTTTTCTTAAATCTAAAATTACCCTATCAACAACAGCATCATTAATAACTAGACCCCATTCTTGACAGTAAGTAAAATCAAAACCAACTGGTACTGTATAGCATATTTCTAAATCACCTATTAACTCTTGTTCATCTTTAGATAAAAACAAAAAAGCACCACATGTTGGCGTTTGAGCAATCATAGTAATACCAGGTCTTGATATTGGATCTTCCTCTGTACCAAAAAAGTGTTGTACATTTTCTGCTAATATTTTATATAATCTCATCTTCTACTCCTATTAGTTTTATTTTTTCGTTAGGGTTAATATTACCTTCAAGAATTTTTGTTTCTCTAGGAATTAAACCTATACCTTTTAATGCGTTCCAAGTATGAGGGTTACTCATAGCATTTCTTAATTTAGCTGGAGATGGTCTACCATTGGCAATCATCTCAGCTTGTAGTTCTCTACCAATATTTACTGTAAATTCATTTGCAGCATTTGCTTCAAACATTTCTTCATCAGTATATCCTTTAATTCTTGTAGGCTCAGCTATTACATAAAGTTCTTTTAAAAGCTTTTTTATAATTTCTATTTCTGTTTTATTTAATTCATAAGCTTCTTCAGCTATTGCTTTACCAGTTTCAGCTTCCATAATGTCAGCCTTAAGCCTTAGTATCTCATGTTCTAATCCATTACCTTCAGCTTCTAAGTATTTTAATTCAGCAAGTGTAGCTTGTTCTTTTAATTTACCAACTTCTTGAAGAGCCGCTGCTCTTATTCTTCCTTCTAAAAATCCTTTTAGAGTTTTTATTCTTTCCCATGGTGTATCACCTATTACTTGATATCTATAGTTGAACTCCGAGTTTAATTTTGATGCCATTTTATTATTTCCTTTTTATTATTATTGTTTATTATTTTATTTTATTAAGCTGTTGATGAATATCCTGCGGCTGCTAAACCAGATCTAGCCGTTCCAACACCAGTAGTATCTGTAGCCACAACTCCAGCATTTGAAACTAAGTTAGTTGTGTTAATTTTACTACTACCATCACTACCAAAGCCAAAGATAGCTTTATCACCACCAAAGCCAGCGGCTGCTAAATCACTTCTAGCCGTTCCAACACCTGTTGTATCCGTAGCCACAACGCCTGTATTTGAAACTAAATTAGTTATGTTATGGTAATCAGTGCTATAATCAGCACCTGGTGCACTCCCAAAACCAAAAATAGCCTTATCACCACCAAAGCCAGCGGCTGCTAAATATCCTCTAGCCGTTCCAACTCCAGTTGAATCTGAAGCCACAACTCCAGCATTTGAAACTAAATTAGTTATGTTAGTATAATCATTATTAGTATTAACGCCAAAACCAAAAATAGCCTTATCACCACCAAAGCCAGTGGCTGCTAAATTATCTCTAGCCGTTCCAACTCCAGTAACATCTGAAGACACAACGCCTGTATTTGAAACTAAATTAGTTATGTTATCGGCAGAGCCACTATTACCAAAGCCAAAGATACCCTTATCTCCACCATAGCCTGCGGCTGCTATATAATTTCTAGCCGTCCCAACCCCAGTAGTATCAGAAGATACAACACCAGTATTAGAAACTAAATTAGTTATATTAGTTCGACTAGCATTAGGTTGTCCAAATCCAAATATAGCTTTATCACCACCATAGCCTGAGGCCGCTAAATAAGATCTAGACGTTCCAACACCAGTAGTATCCGTAGCCACAACACCCGAACTTAAAACTAAGTTAGTTATATTAGTAGAACCACCAGAAGCATAACCAAAGCCAAATAAAGCCTTTTGTGTTCCACTAGCACTTTCCTCAACATCTCCAGGATACCATTTTGAATTTGTGTTATTCCATTTTAATATTTGACCATCAGTAGGTGCAGTTGTATTTGTATCCACATCACTTAATGCGTTAATACTATCTGTATGTTCCACTGCTTCTACGGGTACGATATATCTTATACTTTTATAAGTTGCCATTTGTTTTTAAATCCTTTTATTATTTTATTAAGCTGTTGTTGAATATCCAGCGGCTGCTAAACCACTTCTAGCCGTACCAACTCCAGTGGAATCTGAAGCCACAACACCTGTATTAGAAACTAAATTAGTTACATTTTGAGTTGCATCTGAACCATAATAACCAATACTACTATCCCAATATATACCAAAGCCAAAGATAGCCTTATCACCTCCATAGCCTGCGGCTGATAACCTTGTTCTAGACGTACCAACTCCAGTAGTATCCGTAGACACAACACCAGTATTAGAAACTAAGTTAGTTATATTAGTTTCATTTTGCATATTACCAAAGCCAAAAATAGCTTTATCACCACCATAGCCTGCACCTGCTAAATATTGTCTAGCCGATCCAACTCCAGTTGTATCTGAAGCTACAACACCTGTATTAGAAACTAAATTAGTTATGTTTGTGCGAGAAACACTAGTACTAGAACCAAAACCAAAACCAAATATAGCCTTATCTTCACCATAGCCTGCGGCTGCTAAATATTCTCGAGCAGTACCAACTCCAGTAGTATCCGTAGACACAACACCAGTATTGGAAACTAAGTTAGTTTTATTAGTTATTTGAGTTGACTGCAAACTACCAACACCATGATTACCAAAGCCAAAAATAGCTTTATCTCCACCAAAGCCAGCGGCTGCTAAACCCCTATTAGACGTACCAACTCCCGTAGTATCAGTAGCCACAACACCTGAACTTGAAACTAAATTAGTTGCGCTAACTCTATAACCAATACTATCAAAACCAAAGCCAAAAATAGCTTTATCACCACCATAGCCTGCGGCTGCTAACCTATCTCTAGACGTTCCAACTCCAGTTGTATCCGAAGCCACAACACCTGAACTTGAAACTAAATTGGTGACGTTAGTATAACCAACACCAATATGACCAAAGCCAAACATAGCTTTTTGTGTTCCACTTGCCTCCTCAATATCAGCAGGAACCCAATTTGTACCATTCCATTTTATTGTTTGTCCTTCAGTTGGTGTGGCAGTACTTGTATCAACATCGGCTAAGGCATTAATACTATCTGTGTGTTCTACTACCTCAACTGGTACTATATATTTTATTGTTTTATAAGTTGCCATTTTTAAATCCTTTTATTATTTTATTAAGCTGTTGTTGAATATCCTGCGGCTGCTAATCCTTCTCTAGCCGTGCCAGCACCTGTAGAATCTGAAGATACAACACCAGTATTTGAAACTAAATTAACCGTGTTAAAATAACTACTAGCGACACCATATGCAAACAAAGCCTTATCACCACCATAGCTTGCGGCTGCTGCCCAACTTCTAGCCGTACCAACTCCAGTAACATCTGAAGACACAACGCCTGTATTTGAAACTAAATTAGTTTTGTTCAAGTATGTAATCGAATAGTTCACAGACCCCCCTCCAAAACCAAAAATAGCCTTATCACCTCCATAGCCTGCGGCTCCTAAATTCGTTATAGCCGTACCAACTCCAGTAGTATCTGAAGCCACAACTCCTAAATTTGAAACTAAATTAGTTATGCTAGTATTACCACCATTTTCCAGCTTCCCAAAACCAAAAATAGCTTTATCAACACCATAGCCTGTAGCAGCTAATTGGTCCCTAATCGATCCAACTCCAGTTGTATCCGAAGCCACAACACCAGTATTAGAAACTAAATTAGTTACGCTATTATATTGGTTACCAAAGCCAAAGATACCCTTATCTTCACCATAGCATGCAGCTGCTAAATATCCTCTAGCCGTTCCAACTCCTGTTTGATCTGAACCTACAACGCCTGTATTTGAAACTAAGTTAGTTGCGTTAGTGAGATTACCTTCACCACCAAAACCAAATATAGCCTTATCACCGCCATAGCTTGAGGCTGCTAAATAATCTCTAGAAGTTCCAACTCCAGTAACATCTGAAGACACGACACCTGAACTTGAAACTAAATTAGTTATATTTGTGCTACCTGTGCTCCAACCTGCATTATCATTACGACCAAAGCCAAAGATAGCTTTTTGTGTTCCACTAGCACTTTCCTCAATATCAGCGGGTTGCCATCTAGAATTAGTGGCACTCCATTTTAATGTTTGACCAACGCTTGGGGCAACAGTTGTTGTATCAACATCAGCTAAAGCATTGATACTGTCAGTGTGTTCAACAGCCTCGGTTGGTATAATGTATTTTATGCTTTTATAAGTTGCCATTTTAAATTCCTTTTAAATTCTTTTTAAGTTTTTATGTGGCCTAAATAAATAGACCACACAAAATATATTATTATCTTAGTATTATTTGTTCATTAATACCCATCCGAAAGTAGAACTTCCAGAATAGATTAATCTAAATGCAGCACCATTAACGGCTACAGTTAAATCAGTTGCTGAACTTGCAATAGGATTACCACCTCTTCCGATAGTAATATTATTAGTTGCAGCTGAATTAGATGAATCAATAACGTGTACTTCTTCACCAACACTTGGAGATGAAGGTAAAGTTACAGTTAATACATTACTAGAAGTATCAACAAAGTAACCCTTGTTAACAACAGCATTGAATGAAGCAGTTTTAATTGCTGAATCAAAGTCTAATCCTGCAGACGCAGCAGCACCTGGAGCCCAATTTGTACCATTCCAAATAAGAACTTGTCCACTAGTTGGCGCAGCAGTAGTTGTATCAACATCTGAAAGTACATCAATACTATCAGTAGTTTCAACCATACTAGCAATTGCAGCAGGTTGTACAGCTGAATCAGCCTTAGTACCTTGTGCAGCAGTAGCAAAATCAGCAGCAGCAGTAATAGAGTAAGTTCCAGAACCATCACTAGTCATAAGACCAGCAGAAGTAAAGTCACCATCTAGAACAACATCAGCGTGAGATGTTTCAGATTGTAAAGCACTAGCAGCTAAAGCCCCCTGAGCAGCCGTAGCATAATCAGAAGAGTTAGTTGAAGCAGCAGTACCTAAACCTAAAGTAGTTCTTGCAGTTGCAGCATCAGCGTCATCAATTAGAGTTCCACCAAATGTAGATACAGCAGAAGCATTTAATTTATTTGTAATTGCAGCATTTAAAGTAGTATATACAGCAGCATCATCATTGATAGCAGTAGCTATTTCAGCTAAAGTATCAAGAGTTCCTGGAGCAGATCCAACTAAGTTATTGATTGCAGTTGATACATCTGAAGTAGTTGCATAATTTGAATCATTAGTAAAAGTTGAAACGTTAGTAGGTGCACCAGTTAAATCACTGTAAGCACCACTTGTAGCAACCGCAGCCAAAGCTGAAGTAGCAACCTTAGCAGCTAAAGCAGCAGTTAAACCTGTAACCTGAGATTCAGCAATTGTTAAAGCCGTTTGATGGGCTGTAACATTACTTTCAGAAACAGATTGTAAAGCTGTATCAGCTAAAGCACCTTGAGCACTTGTTGCCAGGTGTCCGTATCTTATCGTATTGTAAGTCGACATTTTATTTATTTTCCTTTGTTAATTAATTAATTATCTTTCGGTTAATACCCAACCATAAGTAGTTACAAATAATAATTCAACAGCGGCTCTATTTAAAGCTACAGTTAAATCACTTGCATCTCCTTGTATTGTATTATTATTTCTATTTATTGTTAAATTATTAGTAGATAGATTATTACCAATATCTATTATCTTTATTCTTTGTCCATTACTAGGCGAAGCAGGTAACGTAGCAGTTATAGTATTATTTGTTGTGTCTACTAAATATGCATTAAAGTCTGTAGATGTTGCAATACTAAAACTTGAAACCTTAGTCGCAAGATCTATTATCATTCCACCTGAACCACTTGAACCAGAAGTACTAGCTATATTCGATTTAGATATAGTTGGTATCTGTATATAAGTTCTAGCACCTTGAACACCATGAAATAGATGTATAGGAGCACCACTACCATTAGCTTGAGCAGTAGCGATTAACTCATTTTCAACTTCAGACCAAATTTGAATACTATGATCAGCATAATATCTAAGACTAATCATACCTACTGGATTATTAACACCTATTCTTCTGTATCCAGGTATAGTTCCACCACCAGCTTCAAAGTAACCATCTGTAGTGCTACTTGGTGAACCCGCTGCTGAAGTATTAAAATTATAATCAGATCCAATAATACTTTCATTAGTTTGATATTGGAATCTATTTGTTAATTGTTGCTCAGCATCTACAACAGACGAACTATTGTTTGTATAATTAGTTCCAAAATAATCACCTTGAGCCACTAAATTTAAATTAATATTTATTTGCTCACCTGGAGATATAGATATACCACTCTTAAGAACTGTATTATCTTCAACACCATCTTTAATACCATCTTCTGAACTATCAAAGTCATGTGCAACTTCCCAGATAAAGTTAGTATTAGTTATAGCACCATTAGGAAATGTAGCATTAGACCAACCACCAAATTGTACTTTAAAAGAAGTTACAGATAATGGAGTAATTGTTTTAGCAATTGTAAATTCATTACCACCACTTCTATCTATTAATTCTAAATGACCATCACTTAAAAATCTAAGAGATAAAGGTGAATTGTTTGCAACTGCATAACTTGTACCTGATTGAAAAGAATCTACATCTGTGTTTGTACTATTTACAAATGTTCCAGTACCATCTCTAAAATCAAATACTGTATTCCAATTTGTAGCAGTTATTTGTCCACCATTATATGCAGTAGCAGCTTGAGCACCATCCCAAATACCTAATCTAAATTGTCGATCAGTTATCATATTAAAGTTATATTCAGAACCTCTTACTAATTCTTCACCCCAATAAAAAGGTCCTTGATCCCATACTGTCTGAGTCATTGTTGAAACACCAACTGGATCATCAGCATTAGTTCCGTATGATATATACCATTGGTTACTTCCTGAAACCATTCCAACAGGATTGATTAAAGTAGAAGCATCAATACTAACTGTTGAAGCATCAGATTTAGTTAATACTAAATTAGTACCAACAACGGCACCACTTGATACTACAGCACCAC
>Ga0209090_10000902_pt1 | contig 18990 bp, 4 predicted proteins | sample ArcticOcean_MG_C_9_FD_187432 | JGI IMG/M metagenome (GOLD analysis project Ga0209090, IMG submission 187432) | Marine microbial communities from western Arctic Ocean - ArcticOcean_MG_CB2_152 (SPAdes) (version 2) | ecosystem: Environmental > Aquatic > Marine > Oceanic | place: Arctic Ocean... | reverse complement strand
TCATAGTAAAAGAATTATTAGAAGCAACATATTTCCAAGTTGATTCTGTATCACTAAAATCTAATGTTGAAGTACCAACATTAAAATAATCCATTTCTACGTTTGATGTATTTCCATAAGCACCGTTGCAATGTACAACCATTTTTGCGAAATTGGTGTTTCCACCAGCACCTATTGTAAAATCTGCACGCTTCATCCTAAATGTTAAATATTCATCTAGATTAGTTCCCCACCAATTTGAATTTTGTGGTCTATAAAGTGAACCTATAAAACTCGGTTTAGAAATTTTAGTATCATCTGTTCCGATAGCAGTAAAACCTTCTTCCGCCAAATGTAATTTATAATCTGTACTATTTGTTCCTACTACAAGAGAATACTCATTTGGTGCCAAATAAACTGGAGATTCAAATGTAAATGTTGTATAAGTCAAAGCAGATGCTGAATTTGCTATTGCATTAACATTAACAAATTCTGGAGTTAATGTTACTTCACTAAATGGTAATATTTTAGAAGAACTTGGAAATCCATTAACAACCGGTCTTACTTGTAAAGTTATAGGTAAATATACATCTTTTGCAGAGAAAAATAAATCAACGCTTCTTATGAATATTCCTTTTGGAAAATTCTGTGGATCTACAAAAAATGTTTGTGCTATAGGATTTAACCAATTTGTTTTTTCTGTTTCTCGAACAGTAGTATCGGTGAAAAGTTTTTCTTCATTTGCTACTTCTCTACGAATAATTGCCTCTCTTGTAGAAACATATTCTGCTGAATGAGAATCTAATACACCTTTAGCTGACCATTTTGTTTCAGCTACTGCGACAGTAGCAGCAACATTGTCTAAACTACTATCTGTAATTCTAAGAAGATTATCTCCTGTTCTAAATACACCATCTTCTATGAATACTTCTCCGGCCATTTGACCATTTTTATCTGTTCTCATAATACCATTAGCTGCACCAAGAGAGTATTTTGAAGAGAGTGTAATAGTTGCAGTCGCGGCACTTGTACCACCCGTAATAGTATTTCCTGTAGCAAATACATGAGTTACATCTCCAATAGTATCAGCCATTACTTCTCTTGTACCAATAGTCATTCCATTTGCAGCACCATAAGGACTTGCTGTAGTAGAAGAAACATTACCAGATACATTAGAAATCAAAACTGTAGCTACATTAGAAACTACATCCGTTGTCATTAAAATTGTACTATGATTATTTGCCGTATCAACAAGTGTTTCACCCACTTCAAATGTACCATCTATACTTCCTAGAAGTAGTGATGTCGCGGGTCGTGTACTTGCTCCAACATCAGTTGAACCAAAAAATGTATATACATTTGTAAGAGGACGTAATCCTTTTGCAAGAAATTGTATTCTTTGTCCATTTATATAAGGTCTAACTGTAGTATCAACGATTTTCTTTCCTACAGTTTTAAGAATGGCATCTGGTGGTGTAGGTTGTATACCTATTCGTGTTTTAGCATCATCTAATTCTGCGGTCATCCTTTTTTCTTCATAAGTCTTTCCGTTAGATTCTGTTCCTAGAATAGGGGGTTCAGTTTTTTCTATACCTTTCCAATTTGTTTCCCAATCATTGAATTGCGAACCAAAACCTTTTCTTCCTCCACTTAATTTCCAATTATCATGTTGTCCTTCTAGATTTGTCACAATCTCAGGTCTAGCATTTTGAGAAAACCAAACATCTGATGATGGATATGTTTTTAAGTTTCCTACAAAGGTAACAATATTAAATGGATTTGTTACAACTGTATTACTTGACATGGGTTGTTGTATAAAATCTACATCAGTATAAGGAAGAGTAATTAAATCTCCAGTTTTTGTCACGTTATTACTATATGACACATCATACGTAAATTTATGATTATCATAATAATATCCCGGTCGCATTTCTTTAGACGCATATTCTACTGAAATATTATAATCATCATTTAAAACATCTCCAACAGAATGGCCGCTAAATGAATCTATTAATATTCCATTTTTAAATGCAATTCCCTGACTGGTAGAAAAACTCCTTGCTGCAGTTTCTTTTTCTAATAAAGATAATGAAGTACAATATTCTAATCTTTCGATTCGTTTTTCTAATTTACCAATATCACGCATAGAAAATGGTTTATTATCAACATATCGTGTAATTACATCAGAAAGATTAAAAGTATATGCTGGAATATTTAATGAATACAATGTCATTGAATCTTCATCATCAGGAGGTGTCACAGGATTTAATGAAGGTGTACCTTTTAAAATTTTAAATTTTCGATCTTTAGTTAATGTGATTTTATCTACTCTGGGAAGATAATACTGAACATCAGCCGTTAACGTACCACTTGGTAAAGGAGTTGGTATTGCTTCAAGTGCAGCAGTATTTGCTCTAAAATCATTAGATTCATTTTCTCTTCGGGGTCTTAAATCTATACAGTCTCTTAGTTTAAATGTCTCACCTGATGAAGGACTAGTAAATTCTGGTATTGTCGTATAATCAAATGGTTTCGTACTTGCGACATCTTTTTGATTCCATACTCCGGCTGTAGGATAAGAATCGACTGAATGATATCCCACTGCTCCATCCCATTCAAAATAATCCACCACACATACCATTTGTCCAATAGGGCCAGGATAACCAGCTTTCAATTTAATATTTGCATGATCATAAAAACCATCTCTTTGACCTGTATCAAATTCGTACATGTGAGTAATATCATGTGCAGATAAAGTCATCATTGTATTTGTTACTGGAATAGATTCTACTCCAGAATCAACAACTTTTACTAAATTAAATGCATCTGAAACAACAAGTTCATCCGTAGCAGTTTGTGTTAAATTAGGAGCTGTGAAATAAAATTGTCCACTATTTAAATCTGTTACGGGAAGTCCGGCTGCATAAGAACCTAAATGAGAACCGTTACCTGAGACTAAAGATTTTGTTCTTGGACCCGGCTCTTTTCTTGTTGTAGAACTTGAAGCACAATATATAATATCTGCGGTAAATGCAGAAGAAGTATTACAATGTATTTCTACTGTATGTTTATCTACAGCGACGGCAACAGGTCTAATAGAAGCAGCAGCGTCATCTTGGGCACCAAGGTCTAACCATTCACCATCAATTAAATCTCTTGCTATTGCGCTATCATTACTAGGAATAGAAGTACCTGAAGATACTGCATTAACAAATGTTTGTGCAGTAGTTACTGTTCCTCCATCAGCTTCCTTAACAACTACAATATATCCTTCTCGTGCTTGTTTATGAGTTAATGTTCCAGATTTTGGAAGAAATTCATAATTAGGATTTGATAAAGTTATTGTAAATTTACCTGCAGCATCAGAAGTAAGATTTGTTTGGACTAGTTTAAACATATAGTCTACCGTATTTGCTGTTATCACCGTTGCTTTAACGGGACTTTGTGGCAATGAGTAAACTAAAGAATTTATATTTGAATCATTTAATAAACATTTTCCAGTATCAACTCCACCAACTTTTCCTGTGGATGCAATATCAGCATAAGAATTTATAGTAGCAGCAGCACCTGGAAGAGTTATTGAATATTCTGCAACTGTGATTGATTGAGTATCTGCGATAGTAAATGCTATATCATAAGTACTATTCGTAATAGTGGCTTGAGAAATTGCCGAATTAACAGTAGCCCAATGTCCCGTAGAATTAGAGACATATGTATCTATTGATCTAAGGTCACTAGTACTATCAATTCCATTAACAGTATTAACAGTAATAGTTGATCCAAGATAGGTATTATTCACATAAGAAGTAGATGCGGTATCTAGTTGAACTATTGTTTTGTCTGCATTTCCAGCTCCAACTGTACCTCCAACTGAATTAGAAGTATCAATATCATAAAGATATGTTCTATAATTTGAATGATTTGAATCGGAAGCTGATGTATTTCCAGTAGAAGAATCCCATTTTAAACTACGGACTCTTGCGGTACCAGTTTGAGTTGCCAAATATTCTGTATTACTTGTTACATTAATATTTACAGATTTTACATTATGTAAATGAAGTATTTCGTGTGTACCAACATCAAAAAATTTATTCATATTATCAACTACAACATAATTTCCGACTTCAACTCCAATACCATAATCAGAATCTATATCAGTATCACGACCTTTATCAATATCAAGAAATTTAGTAGAGACACTTTCATATTCATAACCATCAATTTGTGCTTTTCCTGAACTTACTCCTGCTTGAATTTCGGATTCATTATAAATTTTTAATCCGGATGTTCCAGCATCAAGTGTAGAAGTAACTGTTAATCTTGAATTATTTGCTATTGTACTAACTTCAGCACATGTGACATTAGACCCCAGATAAATTTTATCACCTATATTCAACTCTGTAGTAAACCGTGTATTATTTCCATATACACTTGTTCCAGCAAGTCCTGCATTTGCAGTTTCTCCTGATAATCCTCTATTTGGTTCCAATTTCAGGTCAAAAGGCGTTATAGTAAAGTCACCTGATTTTTGATGTGCTTTTTTAGTAAGGGTTTTTTCAATTGCGGTATAGATAGGATATTCAACCGCTTGATGTTTAATTCCATCAACAATTTTTAATAATTGTATAAAATTTGGATCAGCAACAGCTGCGATTGGATCGGCAAGATCAATTTCTTTTTTAACCAAAGATAATGCTATATCAAGTCGAGTTGCACCAGGTGCAGCATAGTTAAAAGATCCATCTGCAGGATCTAATAATGACATATCATCATCACTTGTTTTAACTGTTTCTGCTATTTCTAATCCAATTCTGCCAGAAGGTGTAGTATTAGCAGTATCTAGAATTAGAGTATTTGCAACACAAAGAACAAAATTACCATCAAGGAAGAAAACACCATTATCAATACTAACAACAGAGCCGTTTGCAACAGCATTAGACATAGCGGAGGGTCCGTCTAGACTAACAGTTGTTGCATAGACTTCTGATTCAGCTGGAGCTACAACTTCATCTTGTACTATTTCGCCGTCAACAAAAATATCACCACCCAAATAGTGAAACATTAAAATAGGTTGTAACAGATTAGTAGGTGCCTGAGACGCTACAATCCTTCCTCTTGCATTAGAGGTTTCACCTATAACAGTTTTTCCTATAAAGGACGCGGCATTTATATTAGTGCCGAGATATTGCATCTCTAGTTGAAGCGAATGTACATCCGTATCTAATGTTATGTCTCCACCTAGAACTTTACTACCATTTTTAAAACTGTGAGCACCAACCCGTTCTATTTGCTTTTGTAAAGCAGTTTGTAATTGGGTTAGCTCCCTCGCTTGGATTCCATAACCTGGCTTAAAAAGTATGCGATAATATCCTTTGGTTTCATCATAATCATCATAATACGGCGTAACATTAAAATTAGTAGATAATGGCATTTAAGTATTCCTAAATTAATAATATTTTAATTAAATTGTCACAAATTCATTAAAATTCAATTATCAGTTTCACATCTTCGATTTGGTCATCAGCTCTTGTTACTGGTGAACGGTTTTCAATATAGAGAACATCTCCGGAAAACCTTTCCAAATCTCCACCTACTACAGCTGAAGTATTAGCTTGAGCTCCACTTGGTGCAGTGATTGTTTCATTTGCACGGAATGATCCTGTAATACTGTCATATCCTGCGGTAGTACTTGATCCCATAGTAACATCTACTAATCTAATAGTAGTATTACCCTTAAAATCAATTACTCTACCTTGTGCTCCCGAAAGTGCACCGGTAACTACCTCATCTTCTGCAAACGCAGTACTATTCCAAGTTTGTATAGTAAATGTTACTGCTTGGTCTATAATTGTTGCGGTAGAAACATCACCATTGGCATAATTTGGTTGTGCCAAAAGTCCGATCTTACGGAAATCGTTATTAGTAGTGAAGTTACCAGATTCTCCATATTCTAAACGGCTATTAACCATTACGAAAAATCCGCCAAGTTCTTCAACTGCATCATCACCGTGACCACCTCTTGGCCCGATAATAGGATCAATTGCTCCACCGGCTCCACCATTTGATGAAAGAGTGGCTACTGCGTTTCCATAATTATTTCCTCCTGCTACAACAACCACATCTCCGATAACTCCGGATACAGTATTAGTAGTTCTAACATTAGCACCGTGTCCATCACCCGTAATAGTAACAGCGGGTCCGACAGAATATCCATCTGCATCTGCTGGAACTACAGCACCGTCAAGTGCGGGTGTCCAAGTTACTACTTGAGTAGCAGCATCATAGGCTGTAATTCTTCCTCCGAGACCCGTAGATCCACTTCCTCCATCTGATGTGAAAAAGATATCACTATCAACAAGGTCGTCTGTTGCTAGGCCGGATCCTACAATTTTAGCGGTAGTAGTGGTTTCTACATATCCTGATTGTACTGCTCCCGTTTCGAACTTATAATTTGTTCCACCGGTAGTAACATGAGCTATTTCAACAGCTCCATTACCTGAAGTATTAGCAGCAAGCTCAACATCATACTGTTGTGAAGAATCTGTAGTATTTGCGGCCGCAAGGTTAGCTTTACGTACACGCTGAGTTGGCATATAACTTGGTGTTACAAATTTCAAAGCTCGTGAAGCTGAAACTTGATACATAAATTTCCATTTATACGCATCACCTGTAGTAATAAAGGATGTTCCTGTTCCCGAAGGTTCGGTAGTAGAAGTTCCTCCTGCATTATTATTAGCAAGACATTTATATACGTTATAATCTGCTGTTATTGTATAAAATGTTTGGTCAAATAATGTGTTATTTGCATGTGTATATGCAAAGTAATTCTGTCCTGAAGTCCAGTTATATCTTGGGACAACGTGACTAACATCTGCCGAACCTATCCTCTTAGCTGCGATCATATCGCGCCAGTGATTATAGACAGTATTAGATACTGAATCGGTAGGTGTTGGGGGTTGGGTATCATCTGCCCATGGGGTTACTTTACCAATAAAAAGATACATATTGGTCGTCAGTAACCCAGTAGGATCCGCAACAGCATCACCAGAGGTGGCTGAGACTTCATCAAATGCCTCTACAAACTGTTTTGCATTATGAATCCTAAATTTATTGGTTACTATAGCAGGCATTTTATTGCTCCTTCTGAATTATATTAATGTTAATGTTAAAAATGTCCAATCTTAAGTTGCTTATTATATTTATACAACTAATAATATTAGTCCATCCTTATCGACTATTAAAACCCGCGATTTTTGCGGTTGTTTCGGTTTCTGTTGCCATTTTCCAGAAAGGTACGATATCAGTTCCGTCCAAACTGGCCCTATGTACACTTAGGGTTGTGTCATCTGTAATTGTCTTTATTCTATATTCAGCGGCTTGTGTTAATAATATTCTAGTACCATCTTCCCAGATTAAGTTTTCTTGCCACCAGACGGTTTCACTAGCTACTACTCTATTTCCTACACCTCCGGGATTAGGAGTATTGACTTCTAATTCTATTTCTTCTTCCGAAATTGAATCCTCACCAACTAGATAATAAGAACCCGGAACATCCGTTTTAGTTTCTTGATCCCAACCAGTACCGACATGATAATTTCCGTGATGACCTTGTGTTTCTTCTGTTGCAATAAACCATCTAATTTCAGACAGCGTAATGTTGTCTAATGCTCCTAAGGTTGCATCATCGCTATATTCTATCAGGCCATCAAGAGTAACATCTTCATGTTCTATTCTGTCATTAGATTCCATAACTATACCCTCATCATCTTCTATAATTACACTTTCTGCGTGGGTTTGAATTAAATCATTTGTAACAAGTTGAGATGTAAATAAAGTATTTGTTCCAGTTATGGTTGTGCTACCACCGGCCATCTCAATTTGACCCGTCATTCCCGCAAATGTAGTAAATGCTGAACCGGATCTTTGTCCTAATGATATTGTATAATTTAAATTAATTCTGTTCCATAATCCATATGATTCCTCTAATTCAAAATAATCTCCTTCTGCAGAAGTTGCTGATTCAAGCTGTAAATGTATATGATCAGATGCATATATTGGTGGTAAATGAACTTTAGTAGCTTGTGCTGTTTGAATTTGAGTATCTGCCATAGGAGAAAGATGAGTCGTACGGACATGTATTGAGGATCCCCACCCAGTTAAAAGAAAAGTTTCTCCTCCTTCTGTAACTATTTCTTCTCCATCTTCCATAACTAATGGAGTAGGATATGTTGATACCTGTGTTTTAATATCATCATTCCACCATGCGGGTCCGGTCAACATTATTGGATGGTGTATAGACATTAACTCCCAATACTGGTTAAATTTTCCAATACGACCCGGATGATTCATGTTGAGTCCTGGCCCGGAAATTATACTTCCTGCTTCTCCATAATTTTGTCTATATGCATCACCATCTAATTGTCGGTCTTCACCAAATTTTCCTAGGTTACCACGATTTAGAGGATCGCCTGTGTGGTTTACACCATCTAAATATTTTTGACGAGCTCCACGTGCACGTCCAACTTGACATCCGAAATTCTGATTACCTATTATTCTTTCACCCCAAACTTCTATAACCTGTCCTTTTGCTTCTATCAGTTTATAGTTACGCATTGGATTATCGGCAGTTATTCCCGATTTATCTATCATGAGTAAATCAGATCCTCTATAGAATGCTCTAGGATAATCATCTACTTTCCATTTTGTTCCGAGTCCCCAATTTATATCCAAATCATCATCTTCAAAAACAAGATGATCACCACCTTCTTCAGTCATAAAATGCCAATTGAAAAAAGTACGATCAATAACAAGTGTTTGAATATAAGGAGGAGGCACATCACCAGACGCAGTCAAAGCTAATGCGCCTTCTATCGGAGGAAGCTCAAAAATAATTTGACCAAATGGATCTTTTACATGATCCTCTTCTGTAAGTAATAATGAAAAGTTCCGATCCTGTACTCCCTCATCTCTTAAACGGGTATATCCATCTTCCATCAAAAAGTGCCAACCGGTCGATTCTTCAAGATCAAGATGAACATCTGGCCAAGGATATGCATTCCATATATCAGGTCCTCTTTCCATTACAAATCTTGATAATTCAGTACTCTCATCACCTTCTTCAATAAGATGTGAACCATCTTCTAACGTATATAATAAATACAAACTTTCATAAAGATCAAACTGAATTTCATCAAGTGATCCTTCACTTGGTAACTTGTCAGTATCTAAAGTAAGCTGTCCACCGTCTTCTAAACCAAGATCCGAATTATCTTCATACTGTATCCAACCTTCACTCGCACCCAAAATACTCGGTGGTGTTAAAACAGCGGTGTCTGCTGTACCAAATGGTGGATGTGCCAAATCAAATACATATTCAATTTCTCCAAATGGTCGTAAAACATGTTCAGCTTCAGTAGAATGTGAGCCCGGCTCTTTGTTCTCTAATATAAATCGAGACAATTTAGAAGCCTCATCACCTTCTTCTATAAAATGTGAATCATCTTCTAATTTTAGATTGTATCCTGCTTTTTCATATAAATCAAATTCTACTTCTCCAAGTGGTCTCTTACCATGCTCGTACTCAGTAGCCAATAAACCGGGATGGTTATCAAGTATTACAAATCTTGCTAATGGACTAGCAGTTTCATCTCCTTCTTCTATAAAATATGTTCCTTCATCTTCTAGCATTAAATTCTGATTTACAGAATCATATAAATCAAATTCAACTTCTCCAAATTCTGTTCTAAAATAATCTTCCTCTGTAAGGAATAATTCTGTTTCGTGTGGATTTTCTGAAATTATACGTGTGTGTCCATCTTGCAACAAAAAGTTCCAACCAAAATTTTCTTTAAATTCAAATTCAATTTCACCGACCGGTCTTAGAACATGTTCAGCTTCCGTAGAATGTAAGCCTGGATGTCTATCCTCTGTTATAAATCTAGATAGTGGTCTAGATGTTTCATCACCTTCTTCAATAAGATGTGAACCATCTTCCAAGAATAAACTATATCCGGCATTCTCATATACATCAAAAGTTACTTGAGTTTCCATATAAGGAATACTAAGAGGTTCATGGCCAAGATGACCTCGTTCATAACTCCATTCAATTCCTTCTGTATCATCCTCTAAGGAAATATATCTTGTAGGACCCATTCCAACTTGTCCACCATGTGCTTCATGTAAGACATATCCATCTTCATGTAATCCTGTATCTGGATTAATATGATCTTCCAATAAAAGATCACTACTAAAACTCATGTCAATGGAAACTGTTCCAGAATCATATTCAGGAAATTGTATTTTCGGAAGTAAATAGGTATCTCCTTCTTCCAATGTAATCGAATAATTATAAATTACACCATCGATGAGTTCATCTTCTTGAGTAATAGTTCCTTCAAAAGGAGATTCATAATTTTGGGAACTGACTCTCCAAACATTTGCTATTGATTTTGTTTCTACTTTTAACCAACTACCACCATAAGCAGTTTGTGCTACAGCTTCAACTCCTTCACCCGGATCGCCTCTTCCTAAAAAGACAGTATAAGTATTCGTGTCAGGAACAGTTTGAATTACATATTCACCATTAAAATAATCGGTTGTTGCTCTTGTGATTTGTATTATATCACCCGTTTCATGGCTATGTTCCAACTCAGTAATATCAGCCATAGGTAATGTGGCTTCTATCAAAATACCATAATCTGCTCCACCAAGATAACCTATAATATTTTTATCTAATATGAAATCCATATTCGGAATCATATTAATAAGATTTAATGTTTTGGAGTCATGATTATATCCAGCAACAGTAGCTTCTCTAACTCTAGTAAAATATGAAGTACCTTGGTATACGGTTTCACCTATTTCATATTGTTCACCATTTCCTTGAGATTCATCCATTACATATGTTAACATAGAAGCAGATGAACGTATCATCTGCTGAACATCTCTAAAATCTTCTCTTTTTATTTCTACATTACCTCTATGCTCAATTCTTCCATCCATTGCATGGTGAGGAACATCATGTGTATAAATTTCTACATGTGGCTGATAATCCGTTTTAATTTCTGCGTTAACAAGTATTTGACGCGTCAAAATAATAGGATGAAATCGAGGAGTATGAAGATGTAAATAATCTGGACGACCGAATTCAAATCCTGAATCATCATAATTATCCACATCTTTCGGCCTACCGGGACCCTCACGGCCTTCTGTTCCAGCATGATATCCAGATGAAAAAAGTTCAGCAGAGGCTTTAAGAATTATTGCTAATTCACCAAACATTTTCATACCGGCAGGATGTACTATTCTATCTACATGTGCACGGTATTTTGTAGTATCAATAGGGGCTTTTACAACATAAGAAAAACTTTGATAATATCTACTATCTTGTATTTTAGGAGCATCATCTAATCGTCCTTGTGTACCATAATATTTTCCGGGATATTGAGCAAAGGCTCCTATCACGGCGGTCATTTGTGCGTTATTATCTCCGTCTCCAGCTAAAACTTTTGGATTACTTGAATATCCTGCTCCAACATCATTAATGGCCACAGATTTAATTGACCCTGCTGCAATACTAGAAACTTCTACTACCGCATTGTTACCTTTTAATGAGGTATCTGTAAGAGAAGCATTTGAAGAATCTAAGTATGCAGTTTTTACAAATTTTGATGAAAGATTTCCTGATATTTGTGCTGCCGTGAAGTCTTCTGAAATTGTATAACTATAACTATTAGAATCTATAGGAGAGGCAGGAAAAATTCCATTGAATATTTCATCAGCGGCGCCTTCAATTTTAATTTTATTATCTTTTGTTTTTGTATGTGCTTCTTCTGTTACTATTACTGTTCTAAAACCAGTTCCAGTTGCCACAGCCGATACACTACTATTATCACCATAAGTTGCCGCAGGATTATATACAATAGAATATAATTCAGCTGAACCTATAGTGTGAGAATCTTCTACTGTGATTGATGTAGCATTAGTATATCCTGTTATAGTTGTTGTTTGCTGATTAGCATACGTAAGAGTTCCTCGTATTAATTCATTAGGAAAAATTGTTTCTCCAGAAATTCCTGTAACAACATTACCTGATTGTGTAATTGTTCCAGTAGAATATATAATTAAATTTGCCCCATCATATGCTGTAATACGATCACTTCCAACATCTTCACCAAAAGTACGATCTCCATCTTCATTTAAAATAATAAAATCATCTTCCATTAACATGAAAGTGATAGAATCTTCTGGATAAATACGACTACCATCTTCAAAAACTAGTTTATCATTAAATCCGGATGCGGCTGGTGATCCCTCCTCTAAGAAATAAGAATACGTTCCCGTAAAATCAGAAATAGTTAACATATCTACTCGTAGAGTAGTATTTCCATTTACAATATTCCTTCTCATATAACCTGTTTGACCAGGCTTTTCTACATATGTTCCTTCATTTTCAGTACCTATAGACCTAGGATAAGTTTGTTTTCCGGGTTCGTCAAACCAATCTAATACTACTCCTCTTGATTCATAATTATCAGTATAGATAATTTCATTAGCTGCAAAATTATTTGCATTTGCACCATACGTAAGAGTATATGTTTCCGGAACTGGAACACCTGTACTTGTTTCCATATTTAATGAAGTAGAACTAATTACAGAAGTAACATAATCTTCATATCCGTTAGCATATGTTATATGTAATGGATTAGAATTAGCATCAGGAAATGTTCCTCCACTTAATGTGAGAACTTGTCCTACTTGTGTTACTGTTCCAGTACTGTAGGAATGTAAATTAACATTGAGCAAGGCGTTCATATCGCCTGTATGCTCCAAAGAATTTGACAATCCTATCATAAAATTATTAGCAACAGTAATTATAGGTAATCGTTTATAACCAGTACCACCATTAGTAATTGCTAAAGTTTCAATAGCACCGAATTCATGTTCAGTATAAGTTAATAGTGGAGCTACATTAAAGGTAGTATTGACTTGATTTTGAACATAACCACCTCCTACTGCAAAGGCGTCGCCTATAACAACTTGAATACCCTCAACATTTCCAGGAGTATTACCTATATCAAAAGTAAATCCTGTATGAGTTAATGCTGCATCACTACCATTGGAATTTAATGATCCCCAAAGTACATTACGTGAAGTGTCATATAGAATAACAGTATCATTATTTGAAAAATTAGTTATAGTCTTTTTTCCTAATTCATCAATGTGCATTGAATTAAGAGTATATAAAACAAGATCATTATTAGCTCCTACAACCGTCGCACTAGGAGCACCTGGAGTTTGATCTGCATAATAGATATTAAAATCTTGTCCGCTTCCTATTGTGTGTACATCTCTAGTATAGAGTGTAGTTGTATTTCCTTGACCCGCAATGATATTATTATTACCATTTGCATAAGTAAGTTTTCCACCTATAATAAATTTTGTTTCATCTACTGTTATTGGACCGGAAAGAGTAACAGTAGTACCAGATTGTGTTAAGTTAATTCCTACGCCTGTTTCAGTAAAAACTCTAGTACTATCGAGTTTTGACTGTCTTCGGATAAGATCACCTACTTTGAAAAACTGTGAAGTAAAAAATGATCCCGATACATCAAAAACTGCACCCGAATTTTCTTTAATTCCCGCGGTGAATCTAAAAGAAGAATTAGAAAATAAAGCTTTATTAATATTATTTGAACTAATTGTTTCGGTTTTAATACCTTGGACAGGATTATCATTTTTTTGAGCTTTTCCTGTAGGAATAATAGTTCCTACCGTAGCGGCGGCACCTTCTCCTCCCGTACCTCCATCAATAAAATCTAATCGGTCACCCACAAAATAACCATCACCAGAATCAACTATACGAAAACCCTTAAGAATATCATCTACAGTATCAACAACCTCTGCTCTCGCATCTGCTCCGCCACCTCCAATAAATTGTACTGTATCACCTACTACATAATTACTTCCTCCATACTCAATAGTTACTTCTTCAATAATACCTGTACAGTCTCCAAGTCCCGTTTGATTATTAGCATCAGGTGCACTTTCAACTTTTTCATGTTTTGAAAAGTACCCCAACTCTCCGGATCTATTTACACCCTTAGTGACCTTTGACAAATATAATTCAGTAACTTGAACCGCACCAACCATTTTAGTAATAGTTTTTTCTACTATAGCTGTTGCGTTAGAGGTATGTCCTCTAATTTCTTTTCCTTCAAATATACCAATATTATTTGCAGTATCTGTTAAAATTTTAACTGTTTTATCTTTTGTCCATTTACCGTCTGACAATCTCATCATATCATCTTTAGGATAGTAATAATCTACTTCCTGTGATGCAAAGATTGCTCTAAATAACCAATCGTAAGAAGCCTCGCCACCTTTCGACCGATATACTTCTTTCATTTGTTTAAGAAGCATTCTCCGATCTGTTGCTGCTTGTTTTGGAACATGAGTATAAAATTCTTTCTTCCAAGAATCATCAATAAGACCCTCTAATGTTCTATCAATATCCGCAAATTCACTTAATTCTTTTGTAGCAGCAACTGGGCCCCTTGTTCTAAAACCTTCTACAGAACCATCAGGAAAAACTCCTGCTAAAACACCGTTTGCAAAGGTAGTCCAAGCACGAGAATCTACTCCTGTAAGTTCTTCTCCGTATGTGAAATTGGTATTAGTGGTGGGCTTTAAATAGGCAATAGTTTTTCCTGATACACCAGTAACAACTGCTTCTGCATCAGTAGTATTACCGTAAACAGTTTCACCTATTATAAATGATAATTCATCATCTTTTGTAGTATCTCGTTCTGTTTCTAATTGAATACGATGATTTACTACTGCACCTTCTAGAACACGCGGATCAAAATGTTCATTCTTATTGCCATCTGGCATCAATTCAGTATTTATTTCATCTTCAAAAATCCAGTAGTCTGGCTCTATTGAGGCGTCATCTATCCCCTCTTGTACAAGTTTATATTCATTAAATGCTATTCCTTCAAAATAAACCTGATGAGATTCCATAAATTCATAATACTTCTCAATGAAGAGTTTCATCTTCGGATGATCAGCAGTTATAAATTCAGGAACAAGAGTTTCTATTAATGTTGAAACATCTTGTCTTTCTTTTATTTTTTTCTCATACGCCATTTATTTTGTCTCATATCCAGTACGGAGGGTAGAACCATCTACAGTACTATGTACTCCAGAAATATATGTTCCAGAAGGAGAATCATCTAACATAGTAACATTAATATCATTATCTTCCATTAATAAAATTTGTTCCCGTACCGGTTTAATATCTGATGATGCAGGAATAACAGAAATGGTCATAGGTTCAGTATTTCCGGTGATGATAGTCCCTATAGCTTCCGGTAAAAATCCAGTAAGATTTACTTGACCAACTGAATAAGTAACTGTTCCTACATTATTTGCAACAAGAATTCTTTCTAATCCAAATTTTCTATATACTTGAATATATCCATTCTCATCTTGAAATCTACAATCTTCCCATACAGTATTTGCGTTGTCACGATATGTAAATTTACTACTTGTAATAGATCCCCAGAAAGTATTAGAAGGATGATATATTTCATTAGAAAATTTTAAAGTATATGCCGCAGTAAGTCCTATTGCAGGATAAAGATATCTTTTTAATGATATAGCAGTTTGATTACTTGCAATAGAAATTTCTGATTGGTCTATCAATCTAACCAAATTCGAATATCGAAAAGCCTTATCAAAATCTTTTAAATTTGTTGCACTAAAAGATTTAATTGTAGATGTTATAGTCGCTTTAAGTGCTGCTTCACTATTAGCTGTTAAAGAAGAATCATATTTTGCCGTAGTATCAACTCCCAAATACATATAATCTGGATCAACAACTACAGAAGTTACACCAACAACATTTCGTTTAGATAATATTGCCTTTTCAATACGAGATTTTGCTGCTGAAGATAAAACATTTCCTTGTCTTGGTTTAATTGCAACATATACTTTTCCATAAATGGGTGGATCACTATCTTCTCCTCCCCAAGCTACTACAGATTGTGCAGCAGGATAATCCCTTTTAATTAAACTAATATAATCATAAACTGTAACACATCTATTTTGCGCGTCAAAATTTTTAGGAGCATTAAATTTAATCTCTTGTATATCAGCCGAGGCTGCTCCACCTCCAGCTGCATCAACAGTAACTATTTTAACATTTGAATATCCACCAACATCGGCTACAGTAGTGAAATTTTTACATCCATTTGTAGCAGTTGTGTCTGTTACTAATCCCGCTAATGTAATAATATTTCCATTTGATACTTCTTTTCCTAATATTCCATCTCCAAATTGTACTTCATATAATCCCTCATCCACTTCATCTAAAAAATAATGTCTAGAAGTAGAGTTAACAGTAGTAATATCATTTGCTAAATCATACGCGAATGATGCCGATTCTGTTTTAGAAGTTTGTACAGTTACCGTTAATGTATCTGTATCAATATTTGCATTTGGAAGAAGATATCTTTGGTCTACATCGGCAGTTTCTGCTGTGTATCTATATGAAATAGGTATTCCTTGTGTTAATTCAACATCAGATACGGTATAGATGAGATTAGCATTAATATTAAGTGCATGTGAATTAGAGGTACACCAAATATAATTAATACCATCAACATCTCCTTGAAATTGTGTAAATCTTGGAATAGTTATAACCGCAGGATTACCCATTGGAGTAATCGTAAGGTCTACTACCGCCTTTGATCCTTTTGCTGAACGTGGTAAATATCCTAAATGTTTTGCTTTAGCAACTACTGAATTTCTAAGTGTAGCAGAATCTAAAAACATTTCATTTGCTACCATGTTGGCATAATATGCATTATAATGTGTATTATATGCGAGTACATCTAAAAGAACATCAAAGGATGACCCTCTAAAATTATAACCAACAAATTCATTTTGATTCTGTAAAAAACCTATAAGATTTTCCTTAATCTGAGTAAAATCTAATTCTGATACATTAAGCTTTCCTTCTACGCTAGCCATGTCGTCCTATGTCCTTTCCAAATAGACTTCAGTTGATGCCGTTTCTGAACTATTGTCTGGTTGATATTCTATATAAATTTGATATGCATTGTCTTCTTCCATACGAATAATATCTACCTTTTGTACAATTGCTCTTGGTTCATATGTGTCAATAGCATGTTTTATTGCACTGGCTAATCTTGAATCTGTTAAGGCTCCAAAATTTTCGAATAAAAGATTAGATATTCCTCCTTGTATATCAGGTTGAAATAATCTTTCATACGGACTTGTTTTTACTATATTATTGATTGACCTATTAATAACATTATTTTTTTTAACTTGTACTAGATCACCATGTGCAGGATGACTTGTCATGTCCATATCAAAATCTACGTATTCTTTTCCGTGTGTTGTGGCCATATTTACCTCTGTATTATTTAGTTAAAACCAATGTCATTATGTGTGAGGATCTAAATCATCGGAATCTGTATAGTCTAGTCCTCCTGATCCGGCATCTCCACCGAACGAAACAGTTCCTCTTACTCCTATATCTAATTTTCCTGCAATTCTCTTATTCTCTATCGATCCTATTAATATCGGTGCTAACCTATCAATAGCGTTAAATCCAAGAACTTCCACTCCTACAAATAAAACACCGGCAGCATAACCTAAATTAGAAGGTAATCCTGTCGAACCTGTTATCGCAGCTGCCAACCCAGAGTTACCATTCTTCTGTTTTTCTATATGAAGAGCATATATTCCAGCGTTAGATAAATCTACCTCAAAGAATTTTAAAAATTTCTCAATAGTTGCAATCATCTTTTCTAAATCTGTTATCAATCCTTGGAGCACATCAATAATGTCTTGAATAAATTTACTTGATGTGGCGGTATATCCTTTAACCATTACTACAAAATTTTCTATATTCTCAAAAAATTCATTCCACATTGGAACAAGTTCACCTACTTGAATACTTTTAAAATTAGGCTCTACGGACTCCATTGGCACAGATAATTTTTGGCTCGATACTGTACCATATTTTGGATATACTCTTAGTGGTTGTTTCTCTCTCCTAGCTGCTTCATCTGTCGCTGTTCCTCTTGCCGCGAGCTTACTTTCCTGTAGTCCTGAGTTCCTCCCTGAGTTGGGCGGGCCCGGCAACTGAAAAGTTTCTACACCCTTAGTCATATAATTTTTCTGTTTTTCTTTTCCGACTCCCCAATGACCGTAAATAGCTTGTTCACGAACAGCATCATTTTTGGTCCAATCTTCCACACCATCCGCCTCTTTAGTAGGAATGGGTTTTATTTCTACTAACATATCCTGAAAACGTCCATCTGCATTCATATTTTCTTCTCTTAATCTTTCTCTTGTGTCTCCCATATCAGCTGTTTCTGTAGTTAAAACAGTAGAAACAATTGAAGTGTCTTCTTTGCTAACAACTTGTATTATTTCACCTAACCCTCCAAAATGGATTCCTCTTATAACATCTCCCACAGCAAATAATCCATATTTTGAATCACACATAGTCAAGTTTAGTAATTGAGTTGGAGGATTTCCCCATTCGTTATAAGCATCCATAATGGTTCCACCAACAGATTCCATGAATTCCGGTATCTCTTCAAAAAGTTTAGAAAATGCGAAAAAACTTTCTACAAATACTTGATATGAAGGTGCAGCTATAAGCATTACTATAGCAGAAGAACTGACACCACTTAGTTTACTACCTTTTAAATTTGGTCTACCTGACCACATGCAACTATTAAGTTGTACCCTATCGACTTTATAATCAGCGTCAGTAAGACCTTGATAGTTTGCGTGTGATGGTCCTACATTATATAACGCTAATCCATATTCTTTAACTTTAGGATCCCAATCGGAAAAAGGCTCGCCGTCTTCATCATATACTATTTCACCCTTTGCCGGATTTATCAAAGGTGGGCCCGACAACTGATTTGTTTTATATCTAGGAACATCTCCTTCATCATTTAATGCTTC